>MDTE01185047.1_pt1 | contig 10274 bp, 9 predicted proteins | sample 811231 | NCBI WGS metagenome assembly MDTE01 (sample SAMN05326651, study PRJNA326480) | marine metagenome | isolation source: seawater | place: Indian Ocean: Red Sea | collected 2010 | reverse complement strand
CCCCTGTAGCGCTTGTACTTCGAACCTTGGCGGTTATCCTTATCTTTTATATCAGCGTCAAAACCGATTTGTGACCTCATTTCGGACCCCCCCCTATCTTGATGTCCTCGATCTGATATTGTCGGGACTTTGACCTCATGATCTGAATACTAGTAAGACCAACCGTTCAAGGCTGGTACCCCCTCGTCGAGTAGTGTCCGAGGAGAAGGGATGGTGGGAGGAACAAGAAGACTCGGAGCCCGAAATCATAAACGACACCGAGGAAGGATGGATAGACAGGAACCCGTGGGTTGTATTTGTTTTTGGGGCCTTCTTCTTGATAATGGAATTTATAGGGGCATTATGAACTTATGAGGGAAAACAAGAGATTTGTTTAGGATAATTTCCTGATCGCATCGATATCGAACATTGATACTGCAACGGACAATGCGTCTTTAACAGTGAACCACCTAGCCTCCTCTATCTCGTCATCCTTAGGAATTATTTCCTGGTGGTCGAGATCGGAGTTGCATTTGTAAGTGAAAGAAACCCAGTTTATCCCCTCTTCATTGAAGATGGCCGTTTGAACAATATTGCCTTCATCACCATCTACAAAGGTGCCTAGTTCGGCATTTGGATCGGGAATTGTGATAGCTACTCCAAGCTCTTCCAAGGCCTCCCTCTGTGCAGCCTCACGAGGGTGCTCACCGTAGTCAACAAATCCTCCCGGAAGGGTCCAGCATCCGGTGAAGAAACCCCTAGACACCTTGGCCATTAGAATCTCCCCATTGGAGTTGGAGATCACGACCTTGCTGACAACTCGGTGAAGAGTCCTGTAAACGGATTCCCTTGCAACTGGATCCACAGCGCTGTCACTAATTACCGAGTCTTTCCAAGCCCAGTCTCGGGGCCAAGAAATTTCTGGGGTTCCGTATGTTATCGAATAATCGATCCCATCAAGCCTTATTCTGTTGACCCTCTTTGTGATCCATTGCAAGCCGAAAGACTCGGCTTCATCTAGAGTAGGAAGTCTGATTTGATATCCCACCGGGCACGAGACCCTGCCCATTTGGGGAATAATTGGGCCATTTCCCTCCGTGTCTACAAGAAGAATTTTCCCATCGTGTTCTAAGTGGATGTATTCTGGACTCACGAAAAACTACTCCAACACGAGGACATTTGATCACTAATATCCTAGAATTTCATTCAATTGCTGCTTGTAGAATGTTCCAGAACTCTGCAGACTCTCTAGCTCATGCCCCTCTAGTTCAAGCTCGATGATTCTTTCAACTCCATTTCTCCCAAGAACCACAGGGACTCCAATGTATATGTCTTCCATTCCGTATTGTCCAGAGAGATATGTGCTGCAGGGAAGTACCCTCCTACGATCGAAGAGAATTGACTCAGCCATTATCGCAGCAGCACTTCCGGGAGCATAGAACGCACTTCCTTTCTCAAGCAATTTAACGATTTCACCACCTCCATTAGCCGTGCGATCACAAATGGATGAAATTTCCTCTTCTGCAAGAAGCTGCGTTACAGGGATGCCATTTACAGTAGTATACCTTGGAAGTGGCACCATGGTGTCTCCATGGCCGCCAAGAACCATTGCCTGAACATCTTCATTGCTGCATCCAATAGCCTCTGCGATAAAATGGGTCATTCTTGCGCTATCTAGAATTCCCGCCTGGCCGACAACACGATGATGAGGGAAACCCGTAGTCTTCTGCATGTGGTAAGTCATCAGATCTAGAGGATTTGTGACCATCACTATAACAGCTTCAGGTGCGAACTCCTTTATCCCCAAACCAACTTGGGAAACAATGTCTGCATTCTTTCCGATCAGGTCTTCCCTAGTCATTCCCGGTTGTCTAGGGAATCCCGATGTAACAACTATAACATCAGAGTCGGCGATATCGGAGTAATCCTTTGTCCCCGAGATCCTGCCGTCATAGTTCAGAATCCTACCGCCCTGACTCATATCCAGTGCCTTGCCCTTGGCAAAACCTTCGAAAATGTCCAGTAGGACTACTTCACCGATCTTTCGTTCAGCGAGCACAAATGCGCATGTAGCGCCAACATTCCCTGCACCTATTACTGTGACCTTCCTAGCTACGTTAGTCATGAGTCTCCGTCGGCGATATCGGTCTTACACTTTGTGGACGTCTGCATGTGATAACCAATCAGATTATTGGGCAGCGATGTTAGCAGTAATCATGGATCAGAGAAATGGAGCATTATTAGCACTACTATTGGTCGGTTTTGTTCCTACTCTTTCCATTGTTTTCACAATAAAAATAAATGACAACGAACTCATTTCGCAGGTATTCTTCATTGTCTGCAAACTGTGGATATTAGTGTTCCCCACATATTGGTATCTTAGAATTGAAGGAAATCATTTGTCTTGGTCCAGTTCAACTTCTGAAGGACTAATTTTTGGGGCTATTACAGGAATTGTGATGTCAGCAATTATTGTAGTTATGTGGATACTGTTTGGTGACACAATTGATACCGAATCAATGATCACTGAGATGGAATCTACGGGCCTAACCAACTACAAAATTTACATCCTTGGGATGATGTACTGGATATTTCTAAACAGTTTGCTGGAGGAGTACGTTTTCCGCTGGTTTATCACAGTCAAAGGGATTGAGATTTTTGGAAGCGAGGTAAAGGGGATTGCATTATCAGCTTCAATGTTCACACTTCACCATTCAATAGCTCTGCACCTTTTTGGTTTCATATGGTGGCAGACCGTAGTTGCCAGCGTTGGCCTTCTTTCAGCAGCTGCAATCTGGTCATGGCTTTATGTTAGATTCAAATCAATTTGGGTGTGTTGGCTTTCTCACGCAATTTGCGATGTGGCTGTTTTTGGTATTGGTTACATGATTATTTTCTAATGAAGTTTTGAAATTCGCCAGCCGACGGTTTCAATAACGAACTTCAATTCGTAAGGCTGTTATAAACAGAGGTTGTTCGAAATGAATATCGGGGTATTGAAGGAGCCCGAAGGGGAGAATAGAGTTTCCATAGTACCTAGTTCGATAAAGAAACTTTCAAAGAAGGGTTTTGGGGTAATAGTTGAGAAAGGTGCCGGAATAAATTCCTACATTAGTGACGGCGACTACCTCAATGTCGGTGCGAAAATAGCCACCAAGGAAGAAGTAATGAGTTGCGAGATAATTTCCTCAATCTCTATGCCCGATGCAAAGGACATTTCTACATTAACTGCGGGTCAGGCTCTTGCTTGTATTGCTGATCCGTTTAGAAAACCAGAAGGCGTAAAACAAGCATGTGAAATTGGAATTACATTAATCAGTATGGACATGATTCCTAGAAGGCTCTCAAGGGCTCAGGCCATGGATGTCAACTCTAGTCAGGACAATTTAGCGGGCTACAAAGCAGTCCTTCTAGGGGCTGCTCATGTCCCTAGGGGGATCCCGATGATGACCACAAGTGCAGGTACAGTTAGACCATGTAAATTTGTAATAATGGGTTCTGGTGTGGCAGGTCTTCAGGCAATAGCAACAGCGAAAAGACTCGGTGCCGTAGTATATGCCTCTGATGTGAGAAGATCTGCTGCCGAGCAAATTGAATCAGTTGGGGGGCGGTTCATTGAAGTTGAGGGAATGGACGATTTTGAGGACGAGTCTGGCTATGCAAAACCACTAACTCCAGAATTTATTCAGAAGGTTAACAACACTGTATGTAATGTAGCAGAAGATGCAGACGTAATTATCACAACAGCTAGAATTTTTGGAAAACCTGCACCAATAACTGTCCCCTCTTCGGCAATTAATAATTTCAAATCCGGGGCCGTTGTAGTCGATATGAATGCCGACGTCGGAGGGAATTGTGAATTAACTCAGCCTGGAAAAATAATTCAGACGCCTAATGGCGTTACAGTTGTCGGTACTACGAATCTTGCCGGCGAGATTTCATCTACTGCGAGCATGCTATATTCTAACAATATGACTACATTTTTCACCAGCCTTGTTCAACAAGAAGGTAATTTTGAAATTAATTTAGAAGACGATGTTCTCGTCGGTGCACCCGAGGGTGATGATTTCTACGTTCCCGGAATGGGAGGTGTATTATTATGCCATGAAGGCGAAATTCATCACAGGCAGACTAGACTTTCAGAGGTGGTACAGTGACGCTAACCTTAGCTGCATTAGTTGCCAGTATCACTGTATTCGTGCTGGCAATATTTCTAGGATTTGAGTTAATCAGCAAGGTTCCACCTACTCTACACACTCCTCTAATGTCCGGAGCAAATGCAATTTCCGGCATTACTATCGTCGGCGCCCTTATCCTCTCAAACACCGAATTCAACGAAGGCGATCCCGGTATTGCTGCATGGATAGCTTTCATTGCCCTAGTTATGGCAACAATAAATGTCGTTGGAGGCTTCATGGTTACCAACAGAATGCTTGAGATGATCGCCGGCAAAAAGAAAGGTCGTGGAAACTAATGGTTGACTCAGTATTATGGGACATTGGATACTTGGTATCGGCAGCACTATTCATTATCGGGATAAAGAGACTTTCAAGTCCCAGGACTGCGCCTCAGGGAAACCGCTTCGGAGCTTATGGCATGCTTCTAGCTGTATTGGTGACTATGGCCAAGATGTACTCTGAGGGAATTATTGGCCTCGAACTAATTGTTGGCGGGCTAGTTATTGGTGGAATTATCGGCTCTCTGATGGCAACGAAAGTAGAGATGACTGAGATGCCCGAGCTCGTAGCTTTGTTCAATGGATTTGGAGGAGGTGCCTCTGCATTAGTTGGGCTATCTGAAGTTCTTAAGAAAATACAGAACAACGAGATTCCAGATCCTGGAATCGAATTGTATGCCACTTGGGTAGCTATTGGGCTTTCCGCATTAGTAGGTTGGGTCACCCTTACAGGTAGTCTAATGGCTATGGGAAAACTGAGGGGAGGATTTTACATTCCTTTTACGAAAAAAGACGAAAGAGGCCGCAAAAGATGGGTTTCCTTCCCAACTTGGGGCCCTCCATGGCTGAACATTGTCAAAGGGCTGATTTTGATCTCTTGTTTTTCATTGATTTTTTTCACGATCGATGATCCGACAAACAAGGACTACGTTTACTCGTTAGTCGCACTATCATGTTTGCTTGGGGTTCTGTTTGTAATACCTATTGGCGGTGCTGACATGCCAGTAGTGGTTAGTTTACTGAATTCTATGTCTGGAATTGCTGCTGCGTTCACAGGCTTTGTAATCGGCAACAATGTTTTGATCATTGCTGGCTCTATGGTGGGTGCAGCCGGACTCATTCTCACATTTATTATGTGTAAGGCGATGAATCGAACTCTGACAGCGGTTTTGTTCATGTCATTCGGCGGGGGTGGCAAGGAGGCAGTTACTAGAACAAAGGTTGGCAGTGATCCAGAAGAAGTTGCAATGGTCTGTGACGGCATCTCGAAGTGTGTTGTAATTCCTGGATATGGAATGGCTGTAAGCCAAGCTCAGCATGCAGTGAAGGAGTTTGCTGACTTGTTAGAAGCACAGGGAGTCGAAGTCAGCTATGGCATCCACCCAGTAGCTGGGAGAATGCCTGGGCACATGAATGTCCTTTTGGCAGAAGCCAGTGTTCCTTATGAGAAGCTCATTGAAATGGATGATATAAATTCTGAACTTCCTGAGACAGACGTTGCACTTGTAATTGGAGCAAATGACACTGTGAATCCTGTTGCCAGAACCGGCGAAGGTCCACTGGGTGGGATGCCAATCATTGATGCCGACAAAGCTAGGGTTGTCGTCATAATAAAGCGCAGTTTGTCAGTAGGTTATGCTGGTGTTGATAATGATTTATTCTTTGAGGACAAGACGATGATGCTATTTGGCGATGGCAAGAAGATGATGAATGAATTAAACTCCGCCATCAAGGAGTTGTGAGAAAAACCTCCCCCAACCGTTATTTGACACCTTCAACCGAGCGAGGTCAGGGGCAATTATGCGAATGAGCATTGGGAGACTATCTGCATCCATTTTTATCGTGTTCGCATTGGCTACGCCCGCTCTGGGGATGAGCAATGGTCCCTCTGCAAACAATTCAAATGAAGAGCTTACAGTGAAGTATGGTTGTTCCTGTCACAACAATGGAGCTGTATCGGATAGAGCAGTGGTAATGATTACAGGAGTTCCATTAATGTACGAACTTTCCGAACAGTACACTTTGAAGATCAAGGTTGCAGACTCTCTAACACTTTCAGGTGGAGAAGGGAATACCCAAGCAGGGTTTTTACTATCTTCTGACTCAGTCGGGAACTTCACTTGGTCAGATGAAGAAGACATTCGTTATGCAGAAGGAAGGGCAGATGACATTTCGCATTCTTCGCCGGATATTGATGGCTACTGGGAGATTAACTGGCTCGCTCCAAGTAGCGATGTTGGAGCAATACAGTTTTGGCTAGCAGGGAATTCTGTTGATGGAGCTGGAATTCCTGACGATATGGATTACTGGAACATTCTTTCTTTCTCGATAAATCCACCCGGTTCTGTGACTACTGAAGAGGCAGACTCAACACTGGAAACTAGGACAATTTCTGTAGGTACTTATGACTCTTTATTCCTCATTGAGGTTTCTGAAGAGCAACTAGAGCAAGAAAGACAGGATGCAATTTCTCAGAGAGTCTTCTCTCAAGGAAATCTCCTCTACTGGACTAGTCTGGTTGCACTAATTGTTGGAGCTGTAGTTCAGAAAGAGATCCTTGAAAGGAAATACGACGAAGGTCCAGATTTCCTCGCTTCGGAACTTGCCTATCCCCAAGGATTTAGAAGGGCACTGACATCAATTATTGCTTTCTACTTAGCTATTCGCTGGTCATCCTCAGAATCTGCAATAATCTTCCAAGATGTGAATTTCACCAACTTTGCAATTGGCACATCATTTTTTGTCAGTGCGTGGGCCGCGTATGGCGTATACAGGACCATTTTGGCGGCTAGTAAGAAACCCGGCGTTGGGGACTTAATGTGATATCGTGGATGCTATAGAGTCAGAGAATCTTTCAGAACACCTATTGGAATTGAATTCGTTACTTATGCGGGCTTCTATCGCATTAGTTCTTATTTCCATATTGTGGTCGCCATTCATAGACAATCTGATACAGATTTGGATCGAGAACTTGCCAATTCAGACAGGACCAAGTAATGAAAACATGTCTGTATTCGGCCCATATGAATGGATACAAGTTAGATGGGGGTTACTCCTCCTACTTTCTTTAACGACATTGCTGCCATTACTATCAATTCAAATTTACAGATTCTCTAGGCCTGGACTCTATCCATCAGAGAAAAATTGGCTTTCCTCAGTTCTATTGCTGACTACTACTATCATCCCGTTTGCAATTTTTTCTATTTGGCATTGGGGACTGCCATTTCTGTTCGACTTTGCGACAAGGTATGGGACTCCCGATGGAGTCTTAGTAAGGTATGATGCTCCATCTATATTCTCATTAGCGATTGGAATCTCGTGGGTACTAATTGTCTGGTCAGTGACCACCATTTCATTAAGTCTAACAAGGGTTTTTGGCTTGCTTGAAGATGGAAATTCTAGATTCAGATTCAGGCTCATCGCTATTTCAGCAAGCATCCTGATTCTTACTTTGCCGGTAGAATTTGACGGATTACGGATGATTGCTACCTTTCTAGTAGTCTATTCGTCTGATAGCATTTCGAAATCTGCTCCCGTTGTTTTCCCATCTGGGCAAATACTTCCAAATGATACGCGAACATAACAAATGAGGATTTAATTCAAAGCCACTGGTAATGACGAAATGTCGTGGGTTCCAAGTATGAGGGTGGCAGTATGCGCCTAATTGGCGTATTTGCAATGCTAATTCTTGCCATTACAGTTAACTTGAATCGCATTCCAATAAATGACACAATCAGCTCATCTGTTGCTAATAGAGAACCAACAAGTGGTGAAATTGTAGGTTTATCGATGAATGAATCATGGCCCGTTCTTAGGATTGATTTCCCCGGCAAAACATTTCCCAATTCAAAACTACAAAATTTCTTCGAAGGGGAATTGTCAGCATCAAAATACATTGAGGAAATGAGCGGAGGTCGTTCCACTCTTGAAATTACAATAATAGACGGAATTTGGAGTTCCAATTTCGACGAATCACACTGGGGCAGTGATTCTTCGGTTGAAAGGGATGTGGGGATAAATTCAGGAGGCGCGTCACAGTTAGCTTCCAACGCGATTGTGAACTTATTGTCCGACTCTGATTTATCAAAATGGGATCTCAATGGTGATTTTGTTGTAGATAGGTTGCTAATTCTGCATTCGGGAATGCCTCAGGAGCAAGGAGGGACCTCCAGTGCCATTTGGAGCCATTTTTCTCCATTGCAAGAACCAGTTACAATTGGTGAATACACTATTGAGCACTATACCATGGCATCGGCCCATGGCGGACTAGGAGTGATTGTTCACGAAATGCTCCACCAGATGGGCGCAGTCGATTTGTATGATGTTCACAGTGATTCGCCTACGAAGAGTTGGCACGGACTAGGTGATTGGGGGGTAATGGCTAGTGGAAATTGGATAGATGATGGCAACCGACCATCATTGCCATCATCGTCTACACTAAAACTCATTGGGGCGATAAATTCGACACCAATAATTGAGAATCGATCCAATCTGAGTTTTGACCTAAAGCCGATTTCTTCGGGGGGGTCTCCATTGTATTTTGAAATAGCAGAAGGCGAATATATCTGGGTAACATTTCGATCAGACTTGGGCTTCGACTCGGGTCTGCCAGGATCAGGAATTATTGTTGAACAGCAAGACACATCATTTGGGGATATTGAATCAAACCTGGTAAATTCCGACCCTTCAAAACCATGGTCCAAGATTATTGAAGCAGACGGAGATGATGCATTATTGAGGGCCAGAGACTACGGTAGTAATTCAGACGCTTTCCAAAATGGCGATGTATTCGGCCACTCTGGATACCAAATTTGGGATAACCATGGAAGGCTTGTTCCATGGACAATTACTGTAATCTCAGTGAACACAGATTCTGCACAATTGAGGTATGACTATTTTGGAGATGATGATTTTGAAATTACAACACCAAAATCTCCGGTCGCACTGATGATTAACGAGTCTTTTAGTGGTAAAATTTCCAAGGATTCAGATTGTGAAATATATTTTGATTTTTCAACATCAGGGACTGAATTCAAACCGTACTTTGAAGAAGATTCTAGTCATATTGTAATGTTCGAAGCTTCGGAAAGTGATAGTAGGAAGGGATCCCTTACTGGTCTTGTAGGCTGTAAAGATCGATCTTTGACGGAAATCTCAATCGAGTGGGATATAATCAATCACAGACTTAGCACCAAACCGCTTGAAGCGGAAATTCCATGGGATTCCGAGTCAACAGTGTCCTTCACTCCGGAAGCAGAGGGCGATGGACCTCGAACATATTCAATATCGGTAGACGGACCTGCTGGCAGGGTTGCAGATGTTATTACATCTGGACGCTATTTCCCCGGCGATCCAATTATTTTACAAATCGATCCTAATGACCTTCTCGAGCCAAGAATGATCGCTAGAGGGGAGATGGTCCTAGTAGACTCGAATAATATTGAGCAGAGAATACCTATCGTCCTAAATACAGAGGGTTCTTTGCCTTTCGGACCATTTAACTGGCTTACAGTTCCCACTAACGCAATAACTGCCGTTCTACTTCTTGTAGCATTTACAATAGCTACCGGAAAGGGTAAGGAAGTTGACTAATTTCTAGTCGGATTAGTCCATCTCGAGTTTGATGGTGGCCTAGAGACTTCCAGAAAACTCCATCCACCGTTGTAGAATATTGGGTATATCCAATGTTTATTCACACCGGATGCGAGTCTTGAGGATAAGCATGCACTAGCCCAATCGGGAGGTGCAGTGGCAATATTCGCAGAATAGGGATCAACAATAAGCCACGGAGCATGGCCATCTCCAACCTCGCCGGGATAGCATCTCCAGGAAGACCCATACTTGAATCCGGATCTTGTGTTCAGACCTTTTCTCCATAGTTCCAGTAATAGGTTGGCCGAAAGGGACAAACTCAAATCTTCATTAGTTGATTGATCGAAACTACTTGTATCAATAATTGAGTTGGATTTACCAATGGCCAAAATAATTTCGTATTCAATTGAGTCTACTTGTCTACCATCATTCAGAGGGATCCCAATAACCTCTGTTGGCCAGCGATTATAACTCGGGAAAAATGCACCATTGGAATCATTTCTATAATGTTGAAGGGATGAAATAT
>MDTE01063664.1_pt1 | contig 10274 bp, 11 predicted proteins | sample 811231 | NCBI WGS metagenome assembly MDTE01 (sample SAMN05326651, study PRJNA326480) | marine metagenome | isolation source: seawater | place: Indian Ocean: Red Sea | collected 2010 | reverse complement strand
TAACTCGTTCAATTGATTTTGGATAGCTATTTATAAAAGAGTCAATGATAATAATATTAAAATTATTCTCTAATAAAGCTAAAGATATATGACTACCAATAAAACCAGCACCTCCAGTTATTAATATTGTCGACATTTGCTTTTTACATTATTTTTATCTCAAAAAATTGTAGTTTATACATCTCACTATCTCAAGTTTTTTATTGCAGTCTGAAATTGTTTCAAAAACAAATTCTTTAGTAAAGTTTATTATTGAATTAGATCTGATTTGAAAATTTCAATAATCATTAATCAAAAAAAGAATTATGAATAAATTTGTTACTATAATTCCTGCAAGATCAGGTTCAAAATCAATTCCTGATAAGAACATATTAAGACTCGGGAAATATCCCCTTATTGCATATAGTATTGCTGCTGCAAAACTTTCCAAATATTCAAGCAGAGTAATAGTTTCTACTGATTCAGAGAAGTATGCATCAATTGCAAAAGACTTTGGTGCCGAAGTACCTTTTATTAGGCCACTTAATTTTTCTGGAGATAAATCAGTTGATCGAGACTTTCTTGTTCATGCAATGCAATGGTTTCTTGAAAACGAATCTAATCTACCAGAAATATGGATTCATTTACGTCCAACGACTCCATTAAGGAATCCAGAAATTATGGATAGAGCAATTGATTATTTCTTAAAGAATCCAGAAGCAACATCTTTACGATCAGCACATAAAGCCCCCGAGTCTCCTATGAAATGGTTTATAAAAGAAAAAAATTATTTTAAAGGGTTCGTTGATTCACAAATTTCAAACCTGCCAAAGGAAATGTTCAAGGAAACTTACATTCCAAATGGTTATATTGATATTGTAAAATCATCAAATGTTATGAAAAATTTTAATATTCATGGCAACAAAATACTTGCTTTTTCAACACCTGTTGTTAATGAAGTTGATTCTATCGAGGAATTTGAATACATTTCATTTCAGTTAAAAAAGCAAAATCTAACTTTACAAAACTATTTAGATAAAATTTACAAAAATGGCAGGTAATACATTCTCTTTAACACCTATTGATGTTGAACATATTGAAACAAATTTCAGAAAAATCAAAACACAATTACCCGTTCCTCAAAGCGTAGAATTATTAAAAAAAATAGAGAATTTGGAAACAAGAGCCATGCATGGTCAGTTGCCATTGATTTGGGACAGGGCAGAAGGTTTTCAAGTTTATGATAAGTGGGGCAATATTTGGCTTGACTTTACCAGTACTATTTTTGTCGCAAATTCTGGTCATGCAAATAAAAGAATAATTAGCGGTTTAAAGAAATTACTTGAAAAACCTCTTTTACATACCTATACATATCTCTCCACTGAAAGACTTGATTATCTTGATTATTTAATAAAAAATACTCCTTCACAATTTGAGAAAGCTTTTTTACTCTCTGCAGGAACAGAATCCACGGAAGTTGCGCTGAAACTAATGAGGATGAAAGGACGAATCAAGCACCCAAGAAAAGTAGGAATCATATGCTTTACAGGTGCATATCATGGGAGAACTATGGGTGCGCAATTCATGAATGGTCCATCCTCAGAAAGAGATTGGATTTCCTACAATGACCCAAATATCTATCACTTAAATTTCCCTTATCCATGGCAAATTGATGACCCTGAAGAATTCTTTGAGAAAGAGATATTAAACCTTATTAACAAAAATAAACTAAATCCCTCTCAAGATATATGCGGTTTTATGTTGGAAACTTACCAAGGTTGGGGAGCAATTTTTTATCCAGAAAAATTCGTTAAAGCAATTTATAACTTCTCTAAGAAATATGATATATTAATTGCCTTTGATGAAATGCAAGCAGGCTTTGGCAGAACTGGGAAACTCTTTGGATATCAACACTATGGAATAGAACCAGACATTTTATGTTGCGGAAAGGGAGCAAGTTCTGGGCCCCCTCTTTCACTGGTACTTGGCTCTAGGGAAATCATGGATCTGCCCAATATTGGTTCAATGAGTTCAACACACTCTGCTAATCCTATCTCATGTGTCGCAGGTCATGAAAACATGAAGGCATTAATTGAAGATGGACTTATAGATAGAGCCTATGAGCTGGGGAAAATTTTCCATTTAAAATTGAACGAATTAAAAGAAAAATATAATGCGCATTTAAAGTATGTATTTGGGAAAGGGCTTGTAGCCGCTCTAGTATTTAAAAATAAAAAAAATGAGCCTCTTTCAGAATTGTGCGATAAAATAAGTGAACTTGCTTTTCAGAGAGGATTACTTGTAGTACATACTGGGAGAGAATCTATTAAATTAGCACCTCCACTTAATATTTCTAAAGAAGCTCTCCTAGAAGGTGTTGATGTTTTAAATTCATGCATTGGAGATTGTTTATGATTAAAGGTTTTCGCCATACTGGAATTGTTGTACATAATCTTGAAAAAGTTTGTAATTTTTATGTTTCTTTAGGGTTCTCAATTAAGTCTCAAGCCTTAGAAAAAGGCGCCTTCATCGAGCAGGTAACTGGTCTTAAAAATGTGAATCTAAAGTGGATAAAAATGAATTTACCTGATGGGACATTACTTGAACTTCTAAAATATGATTCACCTAAATTACCTCTAATAAAAGAAAAACAAATTGCTAATAAATATGGAGTTTCTCACATGGCCTTTACAGTTAATAAAATAAATGATTTTTGTAAAGAAGTTGAGAATTCAGGAGGAAGCATTGTTAATATCCCTGCTTTAACTAATAATAAAAAATTTAAAGTTGTTTATTGTCATGATGTAGAAGGTAACTTATTTGAAGCAGTCGAAATAATTTAAATGATCAATAAATATTTATCCATTGCTTATGATCCCAAATCTCATCCATATGGTGGATATCCTGCTAAACTTTGTTCTTACTTATTTCAGGTTTTTAATCTAAAAAAAAGTATGAAGATGCTTGAGCCTGGGTGTGGAAGGGGAGAATTTTTATCTAATTTCCAGAAACTAGGATTAGATGTAGTAGGAGTTGATATTTCCCCAGAGGCTCATAATTATAAACATAACTTTGATATTAAAATTTGTGATGTTGAAAGAGATGCTTTACCTTTTAAAAACAATACTTTCGACGTAATTTTTAGTAAGTCTTTCATAGAGCATCTTTATTATCCTGAAAGATATCTGAAGGAGGCATTTAGGATTCTAAAGCCTGGAGGAATTTTAATAACATTGGTTCCTGACTGGGAAAGTAATTACAAGATTTATTTTGACGATTTTACTCATCGAACTCCATTCACCAATATTTCATTAAATGATGCATATTTAATGCATGGATTCAGGGATGTTTCTGTAACTAAATTCAGACAATTACCTATAGTTTGGAAGTATCCAATATTAAATTACTTATGTATTTTGATTGCTCCTTTTGTTCCTGTGAGAACAAAAACAAAATTTTTCAGGTGGTCAAGAGAATTAATGCTTGTTGGAGTCGGTAAAAAATGATTTCGAATACAAAATAATTTTTTATTTCTAAGATAAAGATTGTCCACCATCAACTGAGAAAATTTGGCCTGTAGTAGAATTTGACAACGGTGAAGATAAAAAAACGACCGCATTTGAAATTTCTTCTAATGAGATAAAATTTTTTAAAGGCACTTCATTTCTAATCATATTTAAAACATCTTCTTTGTTCTTCTTTAATTTTGTTTCCCAAATTGAGCCTGGGAACATAACATTACCTGGGGAAACTGCATTTATTCTTATATTTTTCTTAGCAAGATAATATGAAGCATTAACAACATATCTATTCAATGCCGCCTTGGCGACAGAGTATGTCAATGGAGCATTGTCTATAATCTTTTCCCCGCAAATACTACTAATACAGGTCACTGCTCCAGAGGATTTTTCAAGAGCATTTATAGAAGCAGAAATTGGATTTATAGCAGCAAATAAGTTCAAATCTAATGATTTCTTCCAATCTATAATTGTCTCATTTAATGGCGAAACTGACCTTCCACTTCCAACATTACATACCAAAATATCAAGAGCTTGGAATTTTTCTAAAAATTCTTGGATTGCTTTTTTTGATTCTATTTCTGAAGTCATATCAGCAGCAATCCCATAAACTGATTTCTTAAATAGGTTTCTTACATTATCGATAGATTTAATAGTACGAGCATTGATAGCAACTTCGCATCCATATTGTTCCAATTTTTGGGCAACATATAGTCCAATTCCAGAAGTTGATCCTGTTATAAAAGCTTTTTTACCATTTAAATTGAAAGTCATAAGTTTTGAAACTAATTAAGAAAGTTCTGGAGAAATGATAAGTTAATTTTAAGTTCCTCAAAATGAAGATCCCTAGATGATCTTGCGGTTTGCAAAATATAGTTACCTTTATATTTTATTTTCTTTAGATTATTAAATACATTTCTAAAATTTACTGCCCCATTTCCTAATCTCACTGTTCCTCCATTTAATAATCTATCTTTAACATGAACATTTATAATTCTATCTCCATAATTATTGAACTCATCATCAGGATTAAATCCCAAAGATGCGCTATTACCAATATCATAATTTATCCCTATATATTTCTCTTCAAAATCTTTAATAAAATTTGCTAAATCAAGTGGAGAATAATCTGATTCAAAAGCAATCTTAATTCCCCTTAAGTCTAAAAGCTCATAAAGAGAAATAATAGTTTCTTTTAATCGAAAAAACTGATTTTGATCTTTAATTGATCCATTATCAACAAGAGGTATTATCAAAATCTTAGCCCCAATAGAGCTTGCAGAGTTAATTACTAATTTCAAATCAGCTATCAAATTATTGAAAACCTCTTCGTTCAATTCTTTCCAAAATGGCCTTTGCATACAATTATCTAAGGTAATTGAATTAATCAAAATTTTGTTTTTCTTTGACGTAAAAACTATTTCTTCATGATATTTCTTTTGAAGTAAAGGATTTGACTTTAAATTAGGATAGTCAAGTGTCCATTCTATGCAAGAAAGATTTAGCTTATGGGCCAATGGAAATTCATCTAACCAATTATCAAATGGAAATGCTTGGATTTTATTATCCACAATTGGACTTAACCTTCCTTGCATAAAACCTATATTATTGATCATTTAAACTGGTAGTCCTTAATTCTTTAATATAAATGCTAGAAGTAGTGAAATAATATATATATATATTGAACTTAAAGAAAAATCTCTTAAATTCAAATTTTTTTAAAAATGCAAAACAAATTTTTTAATCTTAATGGGAAGACAGCTCTAATTACAGGAGCAGCAGGATTACTTGGTATAGAACATTCAAAAGCATTACTTGAGAACAACTGTGATTTAGTTTTAACAGACATTGATTTAGAAAAACTTCTTCTAGTTAAGAAGCAACTTGAGAATAAAGCTTTAGGTTCAAATATTCATATTTACAATATGGATGTATCTTCAAAATCTTCAATTTTAAACGTATTTAATAAACTAGAGGAATCAAATATATATATAGATATTTTAATAAATAATGCGGCTTTAAATCCCAAAGTTGAAAAAGATAATATTCATAAAAACTTCTCAAGATTAGAAACTTTCTCCTTAGATTCCTGGAATCTTGAGATTTCGATTGGTTTAACAGGCGCTTTTTTATGCAGTCAGATTTTTGGAACAGCAATGTCAAAATCACACAAGGGTGGTTGTATTTTGAATATTTCTTCTGATCTTTCAGTTATTGCACCAGATCAAAGGATCTATAAAAAAAGTAACTTATCAGAGGAAGAGCAACCCGTAAAACCAATTACATATTCAGTCATTAAAACTGGTTTAATTGGTTTAACAAAATATTTAGCCACTTACTGGATTGGGAAAAATATAAGGTGTAATTCTCTTTCTCCTGGAGGAATTTATACATCCCAGCCAGATGAATTTCGAGAAAAATTATCAAGTCTGATTCCTTTAGGAAGAATGGCAAATAAGGATGAATATAAATCCGCTATACAATTTCTTTGTTCAGATGCATCATCTTACCTTAATGGACACAATCTTGTAATGGATGGTGGTAGATCAATTTGGTAAAAAAATTAAGTAAATTCGGCCTCAGCATTTTCACAAATAATGTGACCTAAAATTATGTGCACCTGCTGAACTAAAGCAGTATCCTCAGAAGGAACCTTAATACTTAAGTCTTCATATTTTGATAATCTTCCCCCAGTATTCCCAGTTAATATAAAAAATTCAATTCCTAATTCTATAGCCTTTTCAACAAGATTAATAATATTAGGACTATTTCCGCTTGTAGTAATAGCTATTAAAAAGTCATTTTTATTAGCTATAGCAGATAATTCTCTTGAAAAAATATTTTCGAATCCAAAATCATTTCCTATTGCAGTTAGGTTACTTGAATTAGTTCCTAATGTTATTGCAGGCAAAGTCTCTCTATTTTTCTTAAATTTACATACAAACTCTGCACTCAAATGTTGTGAATCAGCAAAACTTCCTCCATTTCCCGCAAAAATGACTTTCCCATTGGATGAAAATGTTTCTTTAATTTTTGAGCATAATTTTTTTACTTTATTTGAAATAAATTCATCAGTGAGTATTTTATTTAATATTTCTATATGATTAAATATTGGTTCCTTAAAAGAAAAGTTTTTTTGGCAACTTACACTTGATTCATCTTTTTTAATGATAGGGAAAAACCAATTATTACAGTTAAATGCCTTGTCATCTATGTAAAGATCAGCCTGAGGCTTACCTAAAATTAGTTCATGATAGAGTGCTCCCCAATCCTTCAACTGTTTTTCTGTCAACTCGCGCCAACATATTCCAGTTGTAGAACCTCTAGCTGTAAAATATTTGATTACATTACCCTCTATGTGTAACTTATTTATAAATTTAATTCTTTCTTCATAAGGAGTTGCTAACTCATATTTACCATTAGTATTAGTGCATATAGTTCCATCTATATCAAAAACAAAGGTTTTCATTCCTCTATCCAATAACGTAATTTAGAAGCAATAATTTCTTCTTCCTTCAAGATCTTCTTTTTACCATCGCCAAGCATGTCAGGTATACTACGCAAAACATTAGTTAATTTATTTATTCCAACCGCCTCAAGAGAAGCAGACTGGTCACTACCATACATAGACCTATCAAGAGTAATATGTCTTTCAATTGCAGATGCACCAAGAGTTGCTGCCACTATTGAAGGTGATACTGAAACTTCATGCCCACTATATCCTATGGGAATCTTATATCTTTCTTTCATAGTTGTTATGCAATTTAAATTTAAGTGTTCAATTTTTGAAGGATAAGTACTTACTGTGTGCATAAGCATTATTGGACAATCATATTTTTTAAAAATAGCCATAATTTGATCAATATCCTTTAATTCAGTCATTCCAGTTGATACGAATGTCGGTTTCTTCTCTGAGGCCACTACTTCTAAAAAAGATAAGTTTATACTCATTGCCGATGCAACTTTATTAAAAGGGAAGTCATATTTCCGCATTAATTTTTGACTTTCTATATCCCATGAAGAAGCAAACCAATCAATATTTTTAGAATTACAGTATCTATCTATTTCATCATATTCCTCAATAGAAAATTCAAGAGCTTCTTTTTGTTGTCTTTGTGTTGTTCCCCAAGGGCTTTTCCTAGGTTGATTCAGAGTTTCTTTTGTATAAACTACATCTAGTGTTCTTTTTTGAAACTTTACAGCATCGCATCCACTATCTACAGCAATATCAATTAATTCTTTAGCTATATCAAGAGATCCATTGTGATTAATACCTATTTCGGCAATAACATATATATATTTCCCATTATCCATTTCAAAAAAATCTTTAGGCCTCATAAAATCCTTTTAGATTAAAGACTCTTTATATTTTACCATTTATGCGATACATCTATCTTGGTCAAAAGAATGGTTTAAAATATAATCAATTCTCAATACAAAGTGGAAGTTCACATAAGAAATGCTGATTTCAATGATTTTGATGAATTAATTGATATTGTTGGAGATTATTATGAATGCCATAACCTAAATGAGTCTATCACAGACAAAACGAAGCCTCCCTGGTCTTGGATAAGTGAAAAAAATATAATTAATAAACTTATTTTTAAAAACAATAGGATAATTGGTTTTTTTATCGCAAGAAATATCCCTATGAATACACATTTGCATTCTTTTTTTATTAGAAGGGAATTTAGAGGGCAAGGATTTGGTAAAAGATTATTAGAGGAGCATTGGAAGTATGGATTACTAAATAACAATAATATTGATACATTTTCTCTGCATGTACACTCAAAGAATCAATTTGCTGCAAATTTTTATCAAAAACATAAATATAAAAAGATTGAGCAATTTGACAGTCTTTTATCGAAAGAAGGTGGCTTAGGAAACTGGGCGAGAAACTGTAAACTAAAGGGTCAATGGCCACTTAGGGAAGGGATTGATTTATATTCAATCGATGCAAATGAAGCAACTGTACTATGTAATAATAAAATATAAATTTTCAATGAAAAAATATTGGTTCATACCAACTGGAAATAAGGTTTGGCTTCAAGCAGCAATTAGTTTATATAATTCTAAAATTGCTGTTCCTGTCTTATGGACTGGAGATGATAGGCACTATAATTCCGCGAAATTATATTTTGGGGATGCTGTTTTTTCTAAGCAAAAACTATGTTTTTATCCAGAAGAACTTGAGACTATTTCTTATGATTCTAATAACTGTGAATTCTTCCTATCAGAGAATTATATAAGAGCAAAAGATAGATGTCTTAAAATGATGGATAGACTAGATTTATATGGTAATTTTAGTCGATTAGATAGAGATGCAATGTTTAATAAATTAGTTTTATGGTTACTTTTTAAATTTGACCAAACGGAGCCAGAAGCGCTTATAACTTCAGAGAATCCTCATTCTCATACACATTACCTTATTTATGAAATTTGTTTATACAAAAAAATTGAAATAATGAAATTTAATACTTGGTTGCCAATTCCAGTACTATATGGTCAAGAGCAATTTTCTAGAAAAAGATTAAAAGTATCACAAAATCTACCAAAAGAATTATCAGATCTTCTAGATAGAAAAATTGAAGATTTTGTTGATAAACTTACAAGTACTAAATACAAAGGAACTTATATTCTTCCTGCTATTAAACAACAAAAAAATGATGTTAAACTTTTAAACCTAATAATAGGATTTTTAAGGTCAGGATTAATTCTCCAAATTAAAGAATTTTGGTTTCAATTTAGAAAATATTTTACTAAAAATTATTATCCAATCAATCCTTATAAATTAAATTACTTTACACGCAATTGGATTAAATATCAAAGAAAGAAGAATTTAACCTATGCATTAAAAAGGTTCAGCGTTAAAGAAGATCTAAAAAAAGATTTTGTTTATTTTGCCTTAAGTTATGAACCAGAGCGAACTACAAATCCTGATGGTGGTGAATTTCACGATCAAATTATAGCTCTTACGTTTCTAAGAAAATTTGTCCCAAAAAATTATTTAATTTATATAAAAGAACATCCTACTCAATTTTTAAAAGCCGACAAAGGATCAAGAGGAAGAAGTCCTATTTTTTATGAAGCTATAAGAAATATCCAAGGCACATATCTAGTTAATTCGGAGACAGATTCTTTAGAATTAATTAAAAGATCAAAATTCACTGCATCAATTTCTGGAAGCGTAGCATTTGAAGCGGCTATAATTGGGAAAAGATCTCTTGTATTTGGCGATACATGGTATGAAGGTTGTCCAAATATAAAAAAGTGGTCTCCTGATCTAAATTTTAAAGACTTTATAAATAGTAAACTATCAAGACCTAATAGTATTAAGGAATTTTTAATTGATCAAAAAAATACTTTTTGCATAATTGGTTGCCAGAATATATCTGCTGAAAAAAGATTTAGTAATTTCTTAAATGAAAAATTTAGACAGGAAGAATTGAGAGGAGTAACTTATCTTATGAAAAAATTTTTATTAAAAAATAAATCAAATCTTTTATAAAATAGAGTCATTATTTTTTAGTCTAAGTTTTCTTTACAAAGCCTCTTTTAGTTAATTGATCTAACTCAACATTTATACCTTTCTCATTAAAAAATTCATCTATTGCTTCTTTTGCATCTGGCCATTTTGGATCTTGATATTCATCAAATACTACAACACCTCCAACAATAACATGTTGCCAAAGATATTCTAAGCAAGTTTTATAAGAGCTATATAAATCAACATCAAGGTGAAGAAAAAATATTTTTTTTTGGTTTTGAAAATTTCTT
>MDTE01025478.1_pt1 | contig 10274 bp, 7 predicted proteins | sample 811231 | NCBI WGS metagenome assembly MDTE01 (sample SAMN05326651, study PRJNA326480) | marine metagenome | isolation source: seawater | place: Indian Ocean: Red Sea | collected 2010 | reverse complement strand
GATTCGTCACAGACCGACCGACTAAATCCACGATGATCGAAAACAATCACTCGATGAGTGTTTGAGAATTCAGGAATCTGCTGCCACCAGGATAAAGCGTTTCCACCAGCCCCGTGAGCGAACACGATCGTTTCCCGCGCTTCTTTTGGACCGTGTACTTCGTAATATAATGGGACTTTATTATTGTTAGCGTAAGGCATTGAAATTTCCTTAATCATCGAGATCGGTATAACTTGTGCTTCGCAGGCTTCTAGTTAAGGTTACATAGCTCGCGTATTACTCCCGTTATTTTTTGAAAATTAATTTACCTTAATTCGTTTGGCTGTACGAAAGAATTTGAAGAAACACCAAGTGGCCCAAGCCCCTAGTAGATGCCAGGCCCCGTGGAGTTGGAAAAGAGAGTCTGGATTGCACCAAGGATCTCCGGGCTTTCCTCTTAACCAAATCATAAAAGCAATGATGAAAGTGGCATTTCCAATGACATACCAGGGTACGTACGACCGTTGAAATTCTGGGGCTTGTTTAGCAATTAGGGCTGGAACCCAAAACAAGATAACCCACCAATACCGTCCCGGTTCTTCAAGCATCTCAGCAGGTGTAATGCCAAAGACTAACGCAATTGCGAAACCAAGGAGACCGGATAGCCAACGTGCACTGGGAGACCAAAATCGATATAAAAACTCGGATATGCCCCACAAGGCGATTGATAGACTCCAGAGATCGAGCCCAATACCTAATCGACCTCCAAGAAACCACCGACTCAGGCCGTAACTAACAACGATAAAAAAATAGCTGGTTAGAAGCCGACGTTGAGACCAGCGTCCCATCTCCCCAACATTAATAAGCCATGGCAGTACGATGAACATAATCATGCTTAAATTATCTGCCCAACCACCCCAAAATGTTTGCGTACCATGCATTAGCATGGAACCGGGACCTAGCCATATGACCGTTGACGCATAGAGAATAGAGATCGGTGTGTAACCGCGAAAGCCAATTTGGTTCGATACATTTTCTGAATCGTGTTTTAACGTATAGAACATATAGAGACCAACAAGCATGAAGCCTAGATTACTGAGAGCATTCACTGGTTCTCGAAAAAGCCCAAGTTGAATTCGTTCGCACCATTGAGAGACTTGTCCTATAGAGTCGATCACTTGGTTGGTATTTCCCCAAGTCCACAGTCCTATCAAGACGTAACCAATGATGAAGGTAAGACTGACGGATACAGCAACGTTTAACGGCAATTCTTGAGTCATCGCGTTATCGCAATCTATGCATCGGATTTGGTGGTCATGGGTAGTTCTGGCGCGCTTGCCCATTCCGCTAATGATCCGTCGTAGACGGCTATATTATCTTGACCCAAGAGTATGCATGCAAAGGCATCGATAGTCGCTGCGATGCCGCCGCCACAATAGGTGATGACTAGATTTGCATCTCTCATGTTTTGTTTTCGAAGTGATGATTCGAGCTCTGAGGCTGAACGAAAAAATCCATTTTCTAGCATCTCGTCGTAAGGCAGGTTGCAGCTACCGGTTATGTGCCCTGATCGTCCATAGTGAAATTCAGATTCTCCTGCATGTAATTCCTTTGTTAGCGCGTTTACTATGACGGTTTCTTGTGTGTCCATTGCCGCAACTACTTGGTTTTTACTCACGAATGCGTTTGGGCGCGGTGATGCGATGAAATTACCGCGAACTATTTTCGGAGCTTGTTTTGAAATGGGTAGTTGGTTCGCAACCCATTCATCAAAACCACCGTTTAGTACAGCTGACTGGTCGTGCCCTAGATAATGCAGTAACCACCAAGCTCGGGTAGCCCACATCATGTGACCGGTACTGTAGAAGACCACGCGACTGTCATTATTGATACCGATATTTTGGAATGTCGATTCGAGTGCGGTTGTATGAGGGAGCGTGAAGCCGAGATTCGAACTGGTATCGCTCGCTTCTATAATTAAGTCTAGAAAACGTGCTCCGGGAATGTGGCCCTGTTTGTAGGCTTCTAGGCCTGATTCTGCCTGCATCCGATTTGTTCCCCGGTTAAGAAAAACAGTGGCATCTACAAGAATGAGCAAAGGATCTTCTAAAGTTTCGGCTACGTCCTTTGCGGATGTCAGAATTTCCGGTCGCGCGTAATTCATCATTTATCCCGTGAATTTCTCGAACAGTTCCTGAATATTCTTCGGTGTTCGAACCGTCGCTGTTACAAAATCGCAATCGCAGAATATAGCGTATCGTTGTATCGCATCGCGGAAATTGACAAAAAAATTCTCATTAACTTTTTTTTCCATATGTAAGGTTTTTATTTCGAAGCGTTTTTCTTTTCTGTGGGCTTTACAATCCATGCGGCCAACAAATTGGTCGCCATAGAGAATTGGAAGACAAAAGTAACCCCATACGCGTTTTTTTTCTGGTACGTAGCACTCTAGCCTGTAGTCGTAATCGAAGATAGCGCGAGCCCGCTCTCGGTGAATTACAGAATTGTCAAACGGTGAAAGTATGTGCACTTTTTTCGTATTTACCCTGGTGGCTTCCATGACGGAAGGTTTTGCATACAAGGAAAGGCCGTTGGATTCAAATCGAAAAAGCTGTTTCCTGTCTATTCTCTGAGTGAGGGTATCCACAATTCCTTGTCGTAATTCCACATCATTCCGCGACCGTAAGAATGTTCGTAGTTCCGCGAAACCATGGGCGTCTAGGGTTGTTTCCACGAGATGGCTAGCTAGATCGGCCAGTTTTGGCTCTGATATTGGTGTGTCACTCGGTACTAATCTTTCGGGTAAATCGTAATATTTAGTAAAGCCGATACGCTTGGAAACCATCAGATCGCCTTGCATATACAAAGTTTCCAAGGCCCGTTTTGCGGGTTTCCAATCCCACCATCCAGTGTGTTTGCGCCGGGGTTCGATAAAGTCCCTGGACGATAATGGTCCTTCGTCACGAATACGGTGGAGAACGTGGGTTCGCCGTCGTTTTGCTTGTGCGTCTTGAGGCGTTTTTGTTCGTCTTCGATTTTTAGCTCGCTGTGAGAACTGGTAATCTCGCATTGGTAGGTAGGACGCCGCATGAGACCAATATTCGAAAGCTTCACCTTTTTGTACGAGCGTATTGAAGGTTTGCTTATCAAATTCGTTCGTTCGACTCCACATGGTATGGTTGTGTGCACGCTCAACGACCGAAATTGTATCGATTTGTATGTATCCGAGGTGTTCGAGTATGGCTTTGACTTTGTCGATGCCTCTACCGAACTTGTGTCTACCAGTCAGCGCTTGTGCTCTTAGAGCATGGCCCCTTAATGAGGAAGTAGAAGGCTTTTTTGCACGATATTTCACTGTAAAAGAAAGTCCAACAGAACCGTGAGAGTCCGCATGTATACCACAGGTTTTTTTATAAAGCGCCGGCAAGTATCCCACTGCTTGATTACGTTTCTCCTGGCGTTGCCACTTTGGGGAGGGGGCACTGATGTTCTGAGAGCCAAGTCAGGAATTGTTACTTCGCGTTCCATGATTGCGAGTGAAGTGGGAATTAGTATTATGAAACGGGGCGGTAATGCCGTTGATGCTGCAGTTGCGACTGCATTTGCGTTAGCTGTCACATATCCTTCTGCCGGCAACATTGGGGGAGGGGGTTTTATGCTGATTCGGTTGGCTGATGGCACTATTGCTGTCAATGATCACCGAGAAGTAGCTCCCCAAAAAGCCACGCGTGATATGTATTTGGGCGCAGATGGCGAACCCGTGCGTGAGTTATCGCGCTCCACACATTTAGCGGTTGGCGTGCCTGGTTCGGTGGCGGGTCTTTTGGATGCCCTCGAGAAATACGGCAATCTTCCACGGGAAGCGGTTCTAGAGCCGGCTATTCGGCTCGCGAGAGAGGGATTTCGTCTCCCGGATGACATTGCCTTACAGATTAAAGGTCGTCTTGCTGATCTTTCTCGGTTTCCAGCAGGCAGAGATCTGTTTCAGAAATCTGATGGAAACGCCTATGTTGCTGGTGATGTCTTTATCCAAGCGAACTTGGCTCGAACGTTGAAACGGATATCTGAACTAGGGACAGCTGGTTTTTACAAAGGAGTGACCGCCGAACTCTTGGTTGCGGAAATGGAACGCCATGGAGGCCTTATCACGCTCGAAGATCTAAAGAATTATCGATCGATTTGGCGAGAACCTATTCGTGGAACTTACCGAGGCTACGAGATTGCATCTATGCCACCACCCTCATCGGGTGGCATCCTTCTCGTAATGATGCTCAATATGCTCGAGCAATTTGACTTGCGTGCTATGGGTTCGGGGAGTCCTGCTTTGATCCACCATGTGGTTGAAGCCGAACGACGGGCGTATGCGGATCGGGCCCAGCACTTGGGAGACTCGGATTTCTATCCTGTTCCCATAGCCACCCTAGTCTCGAAGGAGTATGCGCGTTTTCGATTTCAGGATTTTCAGCCCGGCAAGGCAAGCCGATCAGAAAGCGTTGAAGCAGGACAGGTTCCATTTGAAAGTCTCGAGACAACCCACCTCTCGACTATGGATGCGCAAGGTAATGCGGTCGCTCTAACCACCACTTTGAACGGCGGATATGGCGCTCGTATCGTCGTAGAAGGCGCGGGATTTCTTTTGAATAATGAGATGGACGATTTTTCGGCCAAACCGAACACTATGAATATGTATCAGTTGTTAGGCCGTGAGGCCAACTCCATTGCGCCGGGTAAGCGTATGCTTAGTTCAATGACCCCGACTATCGTAAGTAAGGAAGGCGAAGTAGTTTTAGTTACGGGATCGCCAGGTGGTTCGACAATTATCACGACAGTCTTACAAGTAGTCAGCAATGTAATTGATCATGGCATGGGACTTTCTGATGCGGTGGCTCACCCGAGATTCCATCACCAGTGGCTACCCGATTCCATCTTGGTTGAAAAAAAAGGGTTTTCTTCGGACTCGATTCGTGTGCTACAAGAAATGGGGCATCGAAAGCCCCGGGTTATGACCTATGGTCGTGGCATAGGTGACGCAAATTCGATCATGCGTGTTGATGACGAGTTGCGTGGCATTTCAGACCCTCGCAATGTCGGGGGTGCCGCGGGTTACTAACAAGATGTGACCTGGATGATCGACAATGACTCTTCGAAAGTATTTGGGCTCTGGGGATGTAAGTTTATTTTTCAAGGTCTTGTTCTTTTCCTTTGCACCCATATCTCACTAGCTGTCGCAGTAAAACTTTATAGGAACAGAAATGAATGTAGTCCAGTGGGACCCTTTTAAAGAATTAGATCTACTTTTCGATGGATTCCGCGGTCGAAGTGAAACCATTCGCGGTGGCAGATCAGGACAAGGCCAAGACGTAGTATGGTCGCCGGCAACGGATATTATAGAAACAGCCGATGCCTACGAATGTTTAATTGAAGCACCCGGCATTGATCCCCGTGGGATTAATATTACGATCGAGTCTGGTGTGTTATTTATTTGTGGTAATCGCGAGGCGCTGAATATTGAAGCCGATGCGCGTATCCATAGAAGGGAACGTCGTGCAGGAAAATTTTCACGACGGTTTCGGTTGCCGAAGAATACGGATGAGTCGAATATTGCCGCATCAGGAGATCACGGGTTAATAAAAATCGTCATAAAAAAGAAAGAGACGCCCAAAGCACGAGTGATTGATATAGATGCTTCGTAGAGAAGCCGTGGTTGGAAGATGGCGTGTTTTGAATAGTCGTTATAACTAAGGAGGACTCGAAATGGTTCAAGAGAGATCGCTCTAACGGATCGTTTCCAATTCCTTGTCGTCATAATCTTTGGACCGGCCCCATTCAAGTTCCGAGTTGTAGAGGAAAAGAAATGGCGAAGCACTTTCTTCCTTGCGGGCCTGGTCCAATGTGGTGCCTGTCAGTACATAGACGAGTAGCACCACCAGAGATAATGACCAAAATACGCGATCGTATTTCGGGTCAGCGTAACCTACGCGTTTTTTTTGTTCTATGCGTTCGGTGACACTAGCTGCATTTCCCCACTGAGAAATCAGTGAATCCAGAGGAAAACGGTCCAGATCATCTCCAATTCGGTTTCCGATATCTCGGAGAGCAGAGTTATAGCCAAGATCATCTCGGATAATGGAGGTAGCGTGAGCATCAGCCAGTCCCTGGAAAGATGTGTTTAGCGCAGGCGTAAATCGAGCCATCCAGGGCGCAAACCAATAAATGCCAGCGATAAATTCACTAAAAATCAGCCATTTCGGGGCATTGATCTTTACCAATGTCAGATCATGCACCAGGACTGCATCAATAGTGCTTGTCCGCCACCGTTCCGAGGCTATAGGTAAGGCCAGCATAGTATGAGGCCATCCAAGCAATCTGGGCCGATTCTCTCCATCGAGCAGAACGCCCTTGGCAGTTTTCACTTGCATTCGGCGGCTCCATATCTCGAGCCGACTGATTATTTTTCGGGATGTTTTGATGGAATGTCGACTCTTTCGGGGTATTGATACTATTCGTCTAACCAGTAAAGACGTGTTCCATAACGCTCCGATAGCCCAAACTAAATAGAGGGCTGGCCAAATCCAAGTGGGTGGACCTATGGGGTCAGGCAGTTCGTATACAGAAAAGACAAAACGTAAGTCGTATGCGTATCCAATTGCGACGGGCAATATAAGGCTAGTAATCAGAAGAACTTTAAATAAAGTGATGTTGAAGCCCGCGTATAGGTAGTCCACATAACGAATTACGATGGCTGAAATAAAAGCAAAAACTAGGGAGCTTAGAACGACTCGAGCCCCATTAGGTAACGTGTCCAATATTCCAATTATGTCGGTTAGAGCATCTAGCATGTGTAGATTCTAGTTACAGGAGAAAAGCTTTAGTAGAGTGGTTCGGTTACTATACGCGTCCTAATTTTGCAGTGTCTGAGTGCACGTTATTAAGGACATAGGGCCGTTACGCATCGTCTCCTGTGTTTACGTAATTTCGAGGGGGTAGAGGATCAATGTCTGTTGACAGTTTTGGAAGTAAGCAAGTCTTGAGTTTGGGTCACAAGGTGTATACCTATTACGATCTCGGAAAAGCGGAGAGCGCGGGTATTGGCAATGTGTCCCGGCTACCAATTTCGTTAAAAATATTACTCGAAAATCTACTCCGATTTGAAGATGACTTAACGGTAACTGCAGAAGACATCCGGGCTTTAGGGAATTGGATCGCGGATGCGCCAACGAATAAAGAGATCGCTTACCGTCCGGCGCGAGTGCTGATGCAAGATTTTACCGGAGTTCCCGGTGTGGCTGACCTTGCAGCAATGCGTAGCGCTGTCGTGGCAGCTGGAAAGGATCCAAGTATTATCAACCCACTATCTCCAGTTGATCTTGTGATCGATCATAGCGTCATGGTGGACAATTTTGGTTCGGATGACGCTTTTGATGCGAACGTTGAAGTGGAGATGGCCCGCAATCGCGAACGATATCGATTCCTTCGATGGGGTCAGAACGCGTTCGAAAACTTTCGTGTCGTTCCTCCAGGCACGGGGATTTGTCACCAGGTGAACCTTGAATATCTTGCGAAGGTCGTTTGGACCAAAGATGAGGAAGGAGAAACGGTCGCTTATCCGGATACGTTAGTGGGAACCGATAGCCATACGACAATGGTAAATGGACTTGGCGTACTGGGCTGGGGTGTAGGCGGTATCGAAGCGGAAGCAGCCATGCTTGGACAGCCAATATCGATGCTGATACCAGAAGTCGTCGGGTTTAAACTGACCGGCGAGTTAGATGACGGAATTACTGCGACAGATCTTGTGCTCCGAGTTGTTGAGATGCTTCGTGAGTTCGGTGTTGTGGGTAAGTTCGTCGAGTTTTTTGGTCCTGGGTTAAGTTTCTTGCCCCTCGCGGATCGAGCGACCATAGCGAATATGGCACCAGAGTATGGCGCGACTTGCGGTATATTCCCGGTTGACGAAGAAACGATTCGTTATCTCGAATTATCGGGTCGAGACGAAGAGCAAGTGCAACTGGTGGAAGCATATGCCAAAACTCAAGGGCTTTGGCGCTCGGAAATCGAACCAGTTTTTACAGCCGCCTTAGAATTAGATCTGAGTTCCATTCGACCTGCTTTGGCAGGACCAAAACGACCGCAGGATCGTGTGTTAATGGACCAGATGCCCGCCGCTTTTGACGAAGTGTTGGAACTATCCGGGACTAAAGAAGGAAATCGAGTTCCGGTGGAGGGAGCCGATTTTGATCTGGGCCATGGAGACGTGGTAATCGCCGCGATTACCTCGTGTACAAATACTTCAAATCCGGCGGTGATGCTAGGAGCGGGTCTCGTTGCAAAAAAGGCGGTTGCCCTTGGCTTAGACGTGAAGCCCTGGGTAAAGACCTCGCTAGCACCTGGGTCCAAAGTGGTGACCGAATATTTGCAGGCTACGGGTCTGCAAGACTCCCTTGACGCGATCGGGTTTAATTTAGTCGGTTACGGTTGTACTACGTGTATTGGAAATTCAGGACCTTTGCCAGATAATATTTCAAACACGATTAGTGCGGGCGATCTGATTGTGGCATCAGTACTTTCGGGCAACAGAAATTTTGAAGGGCGAGTCCATCAAGAAGTACGAACCAATTGGTTGGCGTCGCCGCCTCTAGTTGTTGCCTACGCTATAGCCGGGACTACTCGTATCAACTTGGAATCGGACCCGATAGGCAGAAATGCCGATGGAAAAGATGTTTACCTAAGGGATATATGGCCTAGTTCTAAAGAAGTAGCGGAGGCAGTAGCTCAACTATCGGCACAGATGTTTGATACGCATTACGCGGATGTTTCCTCGGGCCCTGAGGCGTGGCAAGCCATTGAAGTGGATGCAGCGGGGACCTATGGATGGGAAGATTCAACATACATTAAACAGCCTCCATTCTTTAAGGTCGGCGAAACCCACGAGCAAGGGTTGGAAGTCGAGGGCGCTCGTATCCTAGCCTTGTTAGGAGATTCGGTAACCACGGATCATATTTCGCCAGCTGGCGCAATACAGCCTGTTAGTCCAGCCGGTGAATATTTACAACAGGCAGGTGTTAATGTTGTCGATTTTAATTCTTATGGCTCCCGTCGGGGAAATCACGAGGTGATGATGCGTGGTACGTTCGCAAATATTCGCATTAAGAATGAAATGGTTCCAGGTGTTGAAGGAGGCTATACGAGGCACATCCCCACGGGGGACCAATTGGCCATATACGATGCAGCGATGCGTTATGCGGGGGAGGCGACTCCTCTGGTGGTAATTGCCGGTAAGGAATATGGAACTGGATCGAGTCGAGATTGGGCCGCTAAAGGTACTCGATTGTTAGGGGTTAAGGTGGTTGTAGCGGAGAGCTTCGAGCGAATTCATCGCTCCAATCTAATTGGCATGGGCATTCTGCCGATACAATTTGAATCAGGTGATGGCAGAAGCTCATTGGAACTTGGTGGGGATGAACTCTTAGATATTCGATTTCCTGATGGAATTGACGAAATAAAGCCGCGCCAAAAACTCGTGATGCGAATTGTTCGTTCGGATGGTTCGGTAGACACCGTTTCAGTAGATAGTCGGATTGATACGGATAATGAAATAGCGTATTTCCAGAGTGGTGGTATTTTGCAGTACGTATTAAATAATCTCGTATCGCAATCCGCTTAAATCTATACGTGTAAACATCGTATGGGGTTTTTGAAATCTAAGTTACCTAAAGCTGTGATTTTTGATATGGATGGATTGTTGCTCGATAGCGAGCGACTGCATCAAGTTTGCTTTGAAACCTCGATGAGAGAAATGGGGTATGAACCCGATTTACGAATCTATAGTCGATGTGTGGGCGCTACAGGAAGGCAATCGAGCCTTATTCTGTCAAAGAGTTACGGATCGGAGTTCCCGGTAGATCGGGTGAAGAGTAGGTGGTCACAGCTTTATCGACGGATGATTCAGGAAGGGCATCTGAAACTCAAACCAGGGGCTCAGGAGTTGTTGGAGTATCTGCGAATGGGAGGTTTTTTGCGTGCCTTAGCCACCTCAACATCGCGGGAACTCGCGGAAAAAAAATTATCTATGTTGGGGCTACTCGAATGTTTCGATGTTTCGGTGACGGGTGACGATGTTTCTCGGGGTAAGCCGGATCCCGAACCCTATGTCAAAGCATCGGCGGGGTTAAATGTCGATGCGGTCATGTGTTGGGCTTTAGAAGACTCAGAAAATGGAGTGCGTTCCGCAGTAGGTGCCGGTTGCCAAGTGATACAGATTCCCGACCTCATTCAACCGAGCGAAGAGCTGCGTT
>MDTE01016718.1_pt1 | contig 10274 bp, 6 predicted proteins | sample 811231 | NCBI WGS metagenome assembly MDTE01 (sample SAMN05326651, study PRJNA326480) | marine metagenome | isolation source: seawater | place: Indian Ocean: Red Sea | collected 2010 | reverse complement strand
TAACGGACATTCTAGATTATATTATACGTCACTTCATGAAATAGGTCATATTCTAGGTATTGGGCTTTTCTGGAAAGATTCATTAATTAAAAACGGTATTCCTATTAATATAGATGACCCATCTAATAAATATTATGTAGGCATAAATGCATTGAGAGAATATCGCAATTACTTTAGCAATAATAATTTGGTCGGAATACCAGTTGAAGATAATGGTGGTTACGGAACACAAGATGTTCATCCCGAAGAAACTAATAGTATTTATAGCAGCTTAGCTAGATATATTAATGACGTATATCACCCTGGTCTTGATCATGAACTAATGACTGGTTGGAGTGAACGTAATGTAATTACACCTTTGAGTAAAATAAGTATTGGCTTCTTAGAAGATATTGGATACATCGTTAATTATAACGAAGCTGAACCTTATGACCCAAATAATAGATATTTATAATTTAAAACCATAATCAATCATAAAATAATATTATATCTAAAATATCCATTTTATGGTAAGGGGAACTTTTTTTTATTAAAAAAGTAAGTGAAAATCAAAAATGGACAAGGTTAAAACTATGTCCAAAACCGAATTTTGAAAAAAGTTTTGTAAAAAAATATGCATTTTTTGCCTCTGACGGTTATGCTCTCATAAAATATTATAAATATTTTTTTGTTACCATCCATTTTTTTTTCAAAAAATAATTTTAGATGAAATTCACTTAAAACTTTGGCATTTTTGGATAATATGGATAACAAAAAAAAATGCCGTGACACCATAAAAAATGCCGGCATATTTGTCTGTAAATTTTGTGACTTTAGTTCTAGTAAAGAAAGTAATTACAAAAAACACCTTTTGACACGTAAACATCAAAGGATAATTTTGGATAAAAAAAATGCCGAACCAAAAACCTTTGCATGTGTGTGTGGAAAAAAATACAAATATCATTCAGGATTATGTAAACATAAGAACAAATGTTTAATTGCACTATCAGAAATAGAAAATTCAGAAAACATTAGTGATATTGAAGAAATAAATGATGTGGAAGAAAGCAATAATGACAAAGATAATGATAATGATAATGAAAATTATAAATCTATGTTTTTTCAATTGCTTAATCAAAATAAAGAAATTATGCAAAATGTTATAGGGGAAAATAAAGAATTACATAATATAATCAAAAACCAACAAGATTCTTTTAATAAACAATTGAGTGAAATATTACCGAAAGTAGGTAACACAATTCATCAAAATAATTCTATTCACAATTCTTTCAAAAATAATTTAAACTTTTTCTTAAATGATAAATGCAAAGATGCACTTGATATTAAAGAATTTTTGCAAACTCTTATTATTGAAGTTTCAGATTTGGAATATACTGGACGTGAAGGATTCGTAAAAGGAATTTCTAATATTTTTATTCGTGGATTAAATGAACTGGAAGTCACGAAACGCCCCATTCATTGTACTGATTTAAAGAGAGATACATTATATATTAAAGATGAAGGTAAATGGGGTAAAGATGATAATGAACAAATAGTATCTCAGGCAATAGATACTGTTAAACAAAATACGTTTTATCAAATACAAAAATGGACTCAGTTACATCCACAATATACAATACAAGACCACCCTCACAGTGATGATTATATTAATATGGTTAAAAATAGTATAGGAGGTTATGATGAAACATTAAATAAAAATGTAAAAAAAGTAATTAAAAAATTAGCCAATGAGGTATATTTACCAAATGATGATTTATCAAATGCTATTGTAGAATAAAATTTAGGTATTTATTCAAAAAATTGAATCATTTTATTTCATTAATTAAATATTAATAAATAAAATGAATATAAAACAATTTAATAATTATACAAATGATAATGATATGGAAATTAAATTAACCCACCCAAATATTGTCGACTTTTATCATCAATATCCTCATATTGATTGTGAGTTTGTAAATTTATCAATTATTAATATAATAAAACCATTTCTTAATGATAGTAAATTAGAGAAAGATACGTCTTTAATTGAAAAAATATTTTCCAAACTTACTGCTATGGAAAATTTTATGCAATCAAATGATCCTGATAAAGATAATATTAGTAAAATAATAAAAAAATATCTGGATGAAACAAAATTATCAGTAATAGATAGTGTCAATTCCAGCTCAAAAGATTTAATGAATAATACTAAAAATGATAATATTCATCAATTAATTCAGCCAATAATGAATGCTGTAGCTAATAATATAGATACTAAATTTCAAATTTTACAAAGTCAAATTATTCAGCCAATTAGCAATCAATTAAATGAAAGTGAAAACAGAGTTAATAATCGATTAGAAAATATACATAAAATTGCATATGATAATAGTAATACTACCGGTTCATTAAATAAAGACTTATCTGAATATTTAAATCGTATTCTCAATTCTTCGTTCAAAGGACAATATGGAGAAAATAAATTAAAAATGATATTAAATTCACTATATCCACAAGGTAATTTAGATGAAAAAGGATTAACACAAACAAGTCATACAAAAAAATCAGGAGATTTTATATTAAATAGAGGTGATTTAGTGCCAAAAATTCTAATTGAAAATAAAGAATATGATTCCAAAAAAGTACCAGATGATGAAGTTAGAAAATTTATTCGCGATGTTGAAGAACAAAAATGTCATGGTATAATGTTGTCTCAACACAATGATATATCAAGTAAGGCTAACTATCATATTGACATTCATAAGAAACATTTATTATTGTATATAAATAATGTTAATTACGATAGTAATAAAATTCATTTAGGTATAAATACTATTGATTTCTTACATCAAAAATTATTACCATATTTAGATAATGATACAGATAGCAATGATAAAAAATCTATTTCTAATTCAGTATTAGATAAAATTAATGAAGAATATCAAACTTTTATGAAACAAAAAGAAGCATTATTTACACTTATGGAAGATAATCATAAAAAATTAAAGCAACACGTAACAGATATTCAAATGCCTGGTTTAGATGATTTATTATCACAATTTTATGCTTCCGCCCAAGATACACAATTAACATGTAAATATTGTGGAAAAATATTTAAGGGTAGAAATCCTAAGAAAGCTATTGCTAGACATGAACCATCTTGTACATTTAATCCAAATAGTAAGAAATATATTAAGGATACTCTAATTAATAATGATAAAAAACCCATTAACAATAATACTGATGATAATAATTCTAATAACAATACCAATGATGATAATCCAAAAGATATAAATATTGAAACTTGATTGCTAAATTCATATATCTATGAAAAATAAATTAAATTACTTATGTATATTTTTTTTTTATACATAAATAGTATAATGGTTTTGTTAACCAATGCTGTAAATGCAAACTCAAGCACAAGCGCACGGTTATTGACATCAACTAATGTGAATGATTTGTCTTTTATCGAATTAACAGGTATTAAAGCAATTGTTCAAGATAACATTATTGATGATAATAGCGTAAGTACTCTTGACTTACCTACCAATGCTGAATTAGCCGGAACATTAGGTAATTCAAATTTTGATGTTAAAAGTCACAATATGATCAACCAATCTGCTTTTGGTACTCAAGTTCACATGATTCAATCTTCATATGATACTACAAACACCACTTCGGATGCAACATCTATTGATATTGGTCCATTTACTGGTGACCAAGTTATTGTTACAGATAGTTCATTTCCATTAGTACCAGGTCAAGTTACTGTTAATGTTACATCATCTCTTGATAGCAATCCAAATGAAGTATACAATTTAACAGCTGCTGGTGCATCTGCAGCTGATTCTAATTATAGTGTTACTTTAACTGGTAGCAATTCCGATAATGTAGCACAAAAAATTGCATTAAGTTCTACATATAATAGTGTATCTGCTTCTACATTATTTGAAACTCAAGAAGACCCTAGCAATGTTAGTTTAATCACAAACAATGCATCTGATTTTACTGTTGAAATGAACACTAGTACACTTTACTCACAAGTAGAATCTGATAATGCTTTCGGTACATATACTTTAACTACTTCACAAAATACAAGTAATTTAGACCACGCTTCAACATCTGTAAGATCTATGTTAGACAGTAACGGAGCACTTCCAGATACTGCATTAACTAGTGCTAATACCAGTATGAATAATACCAATACATCAGTATCTAGTTATTTCTTACCTTCTTCATTATTAAATCATTCTAGTTTAGCAGGAGAATCTTCACTAACTTATGATCTTTCTATGCAATTGACTACTTCTGGTGATGTCAACATAGCAAGTAATAACGCTGGTTTTGCTATTAAAAGTTCTGTGAAAACCGATTTGGTAGATAATACTGCTTTCATGGCTGCATTAGCAAATAATAACTCAAATAAATTCGCTAATGACGAAAGTTCTATTACTTACGCTATTACTAATGGTGTTGTTGGATTTGGTGCAGCTAAAGCTTCATCCGTTAGTGATGCTAATAATAGTACATTTTCTGCTTCATTAAGTACATCACAAGAAGAACTTTTAACAAGCAATATCACTGGTAGTCTTTCTTTTGTAAAAGATGAAATAAATGCTCGTGCTTCAAGATCAAACCCTAACCCTTCCACTGTATTTACCGGTCTTAACGTTTACTTCGGTAACAACGAAGCTGTAGGAGGTTCTGGTATTTTAGATTCAGCTGGCCTCAACGCATTTGATGTATCATACAGTCTTTCTCTTGTAATGCCAGATGTAAGTAACACCAATTATAATAGTGCTTCAAATATTGTAACTAATGGTATTGTTACATCAAATAACAACAATGTTATTGTTCTTAAAGATAATAATAGTGTACTATTAAATGCAAGTGATATTATCGCAAGTGATGTAAATATGGATAGTTTTATGCAAGAGTCTGATGCTGATGTCGCTATGATTAAAGGTACATTCCAAGATGTCTTTGCAGATAAAACAAATGTTGTTGATGTATTAAATGCTCAAGGAAATACAGCTTCTTCATTCACAAATGAACAATTCAATTTATCAATTATTGGTACCAATGTGAACTTGGAAACTATTAATACTTCATATGATAGACTACAATTGAAAATGTTGGCAAAATCATTGAATGATTTGAATTCTAATCACGGTTTAGTTTTATCAAACAGTGCTTATGAAATCACTAATAATGCTAATAGTGCTGATGCTACAACTCCAATTGTACTCCAACAAACAGCTGATTCATTATTAGATGCTGGTTTTGCTGAATTATATAACACAAATATTCATCCAACTGATATTTGTTTAAATATGACATTAAAAGTAGTCCCTACTCTTGCTGGTAAAAAATTTGGTAGTTATATTTTACAAGAAATTGATTCATCTTACAGTAATATTACTACACATCAAAAACAAATCTTCCCAGCCGCTAATGATATTAGTCTTAATAGCTCAAGTACATCTACTGAAAGCGTAAGTGTAAGTGGTCTTTCAAATAATGCATACTCTGTTACTAAAACTACTACTGTAACAAACAAAGATGTTACTATTGATTTTGAACTTGGTCTATATCAAAATTTAAAAATCAAATTGAAAGGTATTGTTGAAACTGATGTAGAATATAAATTATTTGATGGTAGTTTACAATTACCTGATATTGATTTAAGTGGTGTTACTGTGGTTGGAGAATCACAAGATTTATTTGATTATGTTAGAAGTAGAACTATCACATATAATGGTGTAAGCTATATTCAACCAACAACTGGTTCAGTAAGTAGTGGTAGTGCTAATCTTACATTTGAATTAAGTAAACCATTATTAAATGGATTAAAAGGTCGTATTGCAGGTAGAAATCCTAATAGTTTAGTATTCAGTTCAAGTGAATCTTTTACTGATTTGGATGCTTTTTATAGTACCACAAATACTATTACTGGTTTTGAAAATGATACCGATGCTCAATTTACAATTAGCTTAAATGTTGATGATTCTGTTACATTAGATAACGCAAACGGATATAGAATTATTATGGATATTAAACGTGGTAGCGTAAGCGCTTTCAGCTTATCAGCTAAACGTTTTAGTAAAAGTGAAATAGTGAGCAATTTATCATTGACTACAGCACAAGATTTATTTACTTTATTCAACGGAAGTTCTGGTACTTCAAGTAATTTACCAGCTTTATCATTTAATATGGTTGTTGACCCAAGTAATGTTCTTACTATATCTACTGCAAGTGGTACTATTGCTAAATTGACTGTTAATGAAAAATCATTATTGACCGATTTCATGCTTGTAGCTTCAAAAGGTTCAATATATACTGCAAGTAAAAATTTAGATGGAACTGTCACATCATTAGGTAACCTTACTTTACTACCATCTGAAAGTAGTATTAAGGTTGATAATGGTGTTGTTTTTGATGTTAATGACGTTGATATTCCTTTCCCTTCTAGTTCCACTACTACTACTTGGTCACTACTTAGAGCTACATATCAAGTTAAATTTGATGCCACTGCCAATTCTTATGACTTCAATCAAAGAATCAGTAGCAGTAGCGATTTAACTGTCAGTGACCCTAGTTTCCAAGACATTACTATCTCTGGTTATCGTGGTATTACTGCTAATGTTACACACTCTATTGAACGTACTAATGGTACTGTTGCTTTTACCCTTGTTAACTCTGCAAGTAATTCAGCTACAACTTCTAGTCACAACTTATTAATTGGTACTGAAATGGATTTGAGCTTTAATAATAGTATCGGAAATACTGGTATCACCGTAACACAAAGTAATAATTCTAGATTCAGTGATGCATCATTTAATGATGTTTCCGGTGGTAATCTAATTATTACTCCAGCACGTTATACAATTACTGAAATTATTAAGAAAGGTAATAATAATTTACTTGATACAACATCTGTTGATTTAAGTAATTTAGCATTATCCAACTTAACACCAACTTCATTTGATAGTGAATTACTTAACTTTTATGCAAGACCAATCAGTGCTAGTGAAACTAATAATGTTACTGGTGGTATCTTTGTTCCAAGTAAAATTGGTAGTGATGCTAGTGAAACATTGACAATAGTAAGTGCTTCTTATATTACAGTAGTTAGTCATCCTTCGGGAAGCAGTCAAACCATTAATTTTGATTTCAATAAAGGTCCTCATAGTCTTTCTAATTCACCTTTAATTCTTACACGTACTACTCGTTCATTAGGTGCTTCCACTATTGTATTATCTAAACCTCAACAATTAGTTACTTACAGAAAAATAAGAGATAGCAACGGTGCATTGTTAGGAAAATCTATCAGTACATCTAGCAATATCGTCAATGAAACCTTTGATATTAACGCTAATGGTACATTCACATTAACAGATGCCGCTATCACTTTAGCAGTACCAGTTGCTTCCAAGAGTTTATTTGCTTATCAAACTGTTAATAGTAATGTTTATAAAATTGATTTCATCAATCACGCTTCAAAAATTAGTTCCGTTTACATTGATGCTGATGAATCAACTATTGCAAGAGAAAGTATTATCAGTACTGAAACTTCAATTATTGATTTAGCATCAGGTGGAAATAATACATTTTTAATTTCACATAATCAAAATCCTTCACTTTCAACTGGAGGAAGTTATTTTGATGCTCGTGATGTTTCATTCAGCGTAGCCAATAATATATTCATCACTCTTCCTCACGCATTTGTTGATAGAGGTGCATATACTATCACTTTACCAATCTTTAATGGTATTACCACATCTATAATGGGTGCTGATTATACTTATGATGCCAGCTTCAATCCTTCAATTAAATTAGTAAAATATACATCTGCTGTACGTAGTTCATTTAATGAATTTGAACTTAATTTAGATGCTTTCCGTGCTATTCCATTTGTTGCAAGTAAAATTGAAGAAGCTACTATCAATATTCCAGCTCCAACATTCACTGATTCTACACCATTTAATTTCCAAACTGATTTATCCAATTTAGCTCAAAGCTTGAGTAGTGTATCATTTACAGAAGTAAGCTTTAATGATGTATCTAATAACACTGCATTTGAATATCTTGGAAGTGCAAGACTTAACTATGTATTAGGTTCTCTTGACCGCGTTGGTAGAGGTAATTGGTTAGAATTATTAAATCCACATCCTGCAATGCCTGTAAAAACATTAATTGTTGAAACACCTGATGTGTCAAGAATCTTAAGTGGTGATGGAGCTCCTGTCTTTAGATTACGTGCTAATGGTACTATGGATACTACTGTTGTTAGAAGTCAACCAACTGGGTCTGGAGTAGGAGGTAGAACATTTGTACCAGTTAATCCAAGTTCTGGATACAATATGGTAGCTGAATATGTTGCATATAATGCCCTTGATACCGGATACCGTGAAAATTTTGCATAAATTATATTTTGGGTAAGTTAATAAATAAACGATTTGTTATAATATAATTATAACAATTATTTGAAACATATTATTGTAACAAATACAACGTTACAATAATATTATTATTATTTATACAATAATTTATTTAGGAATCAAACCTACTAATTTTTTAATATAAGGTTTTTTATTTTCAGATTCAATTAACTTTCTTTCTTTTTCTTCTTTCATTCTAGCTGCTTCAACTTTCATTCTAGCTAGTTCTTTCACTCTAGCTTCTTGTTCAGTTGATAAAACACTATCATTATTATGAATTATCATTGTTTGTTTTTTTGCTTTATAGTGAGGTAGTACGTTTATTTTTTCTTTGTTAGCTTTTTCCATTTCTCTTTCTTTGTCAGCACTCATGTAATCATTGATTTCAAAATTAATCTTTAATTTCATTCTCTATATAGTTCAATAAGAAAAAAATTAATAATCTAAATTAACTACAATATGTATTTTAATATTTTAAAAATTCCTTTTTATGATAACCAACAAATGTGTTATTCTTATGTTTATAGTATTCGCCCTAATGAATTATTTCGTATACACGCAATGAGAGAAAAATACAATGATTTATACAATTTATTAATAACAAAAAAAATAGATAAAGTCAGTGGATTCCATAATTATTCACAAAATTGTTATTACATATTATGTGTTCCTTCAATATATACATCATCAACACAAACACAAATCGCAAAAAATGATGATATTTTATACGTATATGATTTTTTATCTAGTAAAGGATATAATATCCAAACAAAAGATTACAGACAATCGTTTCAAGGATACAACATAAGCAAACATTTTGGGGAAATTATTGCTACGTTATATAAAGCCTAAAGTATATATTGTAAATAAAATTGATTTAAATATTTACAATGATTTTTAATAATTAAGAATATGTTTAATGAAATTGCCTCCGAAATAAATAGTATTAATTCTTCAGACACAAATAATAATGTTCAAAAATATTTTAATTCATTAACAGAAGAAGAAAAGCAAGTATTAATTATAGCATATGAACATTTAGAATCGTCATTTAATATTGAAAAAAGTGTAGGTTATATAACATTTATTAAAAATAATAATTTAGAATAAGAATATTTAAAGAATAACCAATATATATCTATAGGTAATTTACCTAATCTCCTATAGCTCAGTTGGTCAGAGCGTGCGACTGTTAATCGCGAGGTCAAAGGTTCAAATCCTTTTGGGAGAGTAATATTAAAATTTTTTAATTAATTATATTAATTTAAAAATTTATTATTTACAACTACTAATGGAAAGTATCTTACAATTTGAAAAATCAGAAATTTTACTTATATTTAAATTAACACGTAAGCTTGTGAATAATCAAATACCATACAATGATTCTTTAAAAGGTAAAATTTTATGTAACGCATTTTTTGAACCTAGTACGCGTACATCCATGTCATTTGAAGCAGCAATGCTATCATTGGGTGGAAATGTAATTAACTTTGATACTATTTCATCCAGTCTTAAAAAGGGGGAAACCTTTGAAGATACCATTAAAACAATTCAAGAATTGTGTGATGTTATTGTTTTAAGACATCCAGAAAAAGATAAAATTTATCAAGCAGGGAAAATATCTAATATACCTATAATTAATGGAGGAAATGGTGATGGTGAACATCCAACACAAGCTCTTCTAGATTTATATACTATTCAAGAAAATATTGATATCACCAAAATGTTTAATATTTGCTTTATTGGAGACATTCGATATAGTAGAACTATTCATTCACTTATTCACCTTATAGCTAAAATGAATATTCAGTGTAATATTATTTTTTGTTGCTATCCTAATTGTCAACC
>MDTE01147964.1_pt1 | contig 10275 bp, 8 predicted proteins | sample 811231 | NCBI WGS metagenome assembly MDTE01 (sample SAMN05326651, study PRJNA326480) | marine metagenome | isolation source: seawater | place: Indian Ocean: Red Sea | collected 2010 | reverse complement strand
GCTTTCGCAGGTAATGGAGGCAGACCTTCTGGAAGAATTGTCTTCACATGGTCTCAGCGCTCAGCAGATAGAGCATCCACGGATGCCACGGAAAATCTAATTTCAGCAGTATATTGGGCAGCTAACGGTTCAGAAGTCACTGGGTACAAAGATGCTGCGGTCACTGTAATGCATGCTGGTTCAGGTGATGGAGTGTGTGCTGTTTCTCCGGGAATAGGAGTTCGAAAAATGCATTCAACTAGAAGAGATGCATTTCAAACAGTTAACAGCGAGAGAATTGCAGAGATTACTATTACCAAGGATGGCCTAACTCATAATTCAACTAAATCTATGCCGCAGAGAGAAATAAACTCCCCTACTCCGTTTAGCACCGATGTAAAAATTGCTCAATTCATTGCCGGCCCCCATCTGTATTCTGATATGTTGAAATCAGCCGAAGAAAATGGATATTCTGCAATATTAATCCATGGAACTGGGCTTGGACATTTGCCGATTGAGAACTCAAATGGAGATGCACCGGAAAATGACGAACTTGCAAAAACCATCATTGACATGTCTATCCCAGTTATCGTTGCAAATCAATGCGTTCACGGACCGGTAGACCTAAACGTGTATTCCAAAGGTAGGATTCAACAAGATATGGGAGTTTTGGGTCATGGCTCAAACGCCTCACCAGAAGCACTTCTCGTCAAAATTCATTGGATATTATCTAATGGATTAGACCTTGACTTACTTTCGCAAGACCTTTGTGGAGAGAATTCACCAATCCTGAATTCTTGACCGTTTTAATCAATAACCGTGTAGGAGTGGAACAACTGATGTCAGGGAACACTAGTGATGAACTAGAAGACCTTCGTTATCGTCGCGACCAAGCCAAGATGGGTGGTGGCATCAAGCGCCTTGAGTCGATTAGACAGACTGGCAGGGGCACTGCTAGAGAACGAATAGCCAATCTCGTAGATGAAGATTCATTTGTTGAAATCGACACATTCCTTACTCATAGAACGGCTGACCATGGTATGTTTATGCATGAAACACTAGGTGATGGTGTTGTTTGTGGTCATGGAACAATCAATGGAAGAAGAATTTACTGCTTCTCCCAAGATTTCTCAGTTCATGGCGGTTCTATGGGTGAAATGCATGCCAAGAAAATCGCCAAAGTCGTAGAAATGGCCGAACGCTCCAAAGTTCCAATTGTAGGAATTTGGGACGGCGGAGGACAAAGGGCTCATGATGGTATTTCGTCTCTAGCAGGAACTGGTGAATTACTTGATAAATTAGTTCAATGCTCTGGAAGAATCCCAATGATTTCTTTGGTATTAGGACCAGTGGTAGGAGTATCTGCATTGGGCGCTAGCCTAGCAGATTTCACGATACTTGGAAGTGAGCACGGACAATTATTCATGTCCTCGCCTCTTGAAACACCTGAATGCATCAGTGGAGAAATAGATGCAGGAGGACTTGGTGGAGCAGAACTGCATGCCAGTAGGTCTGGAATCGCATGTTTGATCGCAGAAGATGAAGAAGAAGCATGTATCCTTGCAGGTGAAATTCTGAGTTTCCTTCCAGACCATAACATGGCTTCACCACCAATAGAGCCTACTGCAGATGAGCCTACTAGATTAAATCCTGATTTGGAAACCTTGGTTCCAGATAATCCAAACAGACCATATGACATGGTAAAAGTCATTGAAGAGATTGTAGATGATGGATTATTTGTTGAATTATTCAACTCTTATGCTGAAAATATTGTAATTGGATTCGCTAGACTAGACGGTAAACCAGTTGGAATAGTAGCAAATCAGCCAAAAGTACTAGCAGGCTGCCTAGATATCGATGCCTCGATAAAGGCTGCAAGGTTTATTCGAACCTGTGATTCATTTAGTATACCACTTGTGACATTTGAAGACGTCCCAGGATTCTTACCGGGAGTGGTACAAGAATGGGGAGGAATTATTCGACATGGAGCTAAACTACTATTCGCTTATGCAGAAGCTACCGTTCCTAAATTGACATTAGTTACCAGAAAGGCCTACGGAGGTGCTTACCTGGCAATGAGTTGTAAGCACCTACAATCTGACTACAATATAGCATGGCCTACTGCAGAATTAGCAGTAATGGGAGCTGAAGGTGCGGTGAATATCATTCACAGAAGAGAGATTGCTGCTGCTGATGAAGACAAAAAAGAAGAAACTAGATTACAACTCGTTGATGAATACAAGTTGAAGTTTGGCGACCCCTATGTTGCTGCTAGAAATGGATGGCTAGATGATGTGATCGAGCCTAGTGAGAGCAGATTACGTCTTATCAGAGCACTAAGAATACTTTCTTCAAAGAGAGAATGGTCTCCTCCTAAGAAACACGGTAATATTCCACTGTGAATATTACTTTTTAGATTGCAATAGGTATGCAATCAATCCTACAACAATTAGGAACAATGCGATCAATTGTATCGTTGCTGAATCTAAACCTCCAGATTCGGCATTGTCCTCAACTACCTTTGGCTCAACAATCTCGATATTTTGGAAAGCAATATTAGACCATACGTTTGCAAATCCATCCCAAACCTTGACTTCAACGGTGTAGTATCCAACTGTTTGGTTTGTGAATTCATATTCTGTCAAACAAGTGATATATTTGTCACCACTACATTCTGTTATGAATCCTATTGGTTCCCCATTAAGCGTAACCGACTGGATATGCCCTTCTGAACCATCTGAATCAGAAATAGTCCACAAGATATCAACTCCTGTATATCTTGTGTCTATCGAAGAAATTTGAACAATTGGCGGGTCGGCAACAGGCATAATCATCAAATTGAATTCCATACTATCATTACTTGATGCATCTTCAACAGTGACTGTAAACGACTGCAATCCAAATGCATCGTCATTACCATAAATTGTCAACACATCTCCATTCAATGAATAGGTGATCAGGGATAATTCTCCTTCGATATTGTAAACCAATACCTCATTATCAACATCAATTGAATATTCACTAAAATCAATTGTTAGTGTTGAATCTTCATTCATTTCTATGCTCGCTGATGACTTCAGGAACTCCACAGGGTCATTGACAGAAATGACATTCACCGGAACAGAAACCTCAATTTTTTCTGTTACATTGTCCCAGACATTTAATCGGACAAGTTCTACTCCATACCAATGTGGTTGGGGATCGATAATCACTATGGAATTATTTCCAGACACCCGCAGACCGTCATATGGCACTGCGAATTCAAAGAATAGTGGTTGATTCTCCGGGTCCGATACATAATCACTGATGTCGAATATTATACTCTCTCCATCTTCTACGGTTTGTTGTTGAGGAACGTTTGCTGTCTGGAACACTGGATCATTTACTGGCAAAATTGTTAGGTTGGTCGTGATTGTGATGAAATCTTCACTACCTGCTGTTAAGTTTAGATTGAGAGTCATTGTTCCATCCCATTCTTGTTCCTCTAAATGAGTGAATTTCATTTCAGAGCCGAAATTTTCAATGCCTACAATCCCTGTATCATTTGTTATATCTGCAGAATAAAACAAAACATCCTTCCCATCTGGGTCTATTGCAAAATCACTTGGGAAGATTGTTACATTTCCATGTTGGTCAAAAATAACTTCGGGTATAGGTACTACCTCAACCATTGGAGTACCAATTCTGGTAACTAATACTCGCTCGTAGTCTGAAAAACTGTAATCATGTACATTGATGGACACATAAGAACTACCAATAGGGAAGTTTGAGGAATTCAATTCACATTTTGCGACTCCAGATGATAGGTTACCTTCAACCTCTACGCCATCAGGGAGCAAACAAGTAACATTTCCGTACGCCATTCCACCATTTCTCATGGTAACATTTGCTGTCACATCAAACGACTTATTGACTGTCAAGTAATTATTGCTTAATCCTGCGTTTGTGATGCTGTATAATCTTGACAATTCAAGATCTTCATCGATGTAGGAATTAGGGTCGGATGATGAGGATTTAGTCTCACGGTTGAATGCTTCTTGATAGGCACTATCATCACCTCTTAGCGTTAGATTTAGATAAGGCAATATATGCTTTAGTGCATGGTTTTGCTGTTCCTCTTTACCCATTGTGGAATCTCCATCTGCTAATCTTTCGAAGAATGAATCTGATTCCTGGTAACCAATGTGATTTGCACCCAAAACATGCATTATCTGCCAAGCACCCGGCCAATTTTCAACATATGACATGACATTTTCAGTTGCAGGAGCAATATCATCAGTTGTGCCTGTTAAGAAAAGTGCTGATGCAGGTCTAGACAATTGATTCGTATTTTCAACTTCTGATTCGTCCCCATCTAGGCCAATTCCGAATAAACCATCTATTGCAAATAATCCAGTCTTGTAAATTTCAGCAGCGGAAAATGCGCCTGTTCCGTGTCCGCCAATAGCGACATGCGGTAGTGAAAACATACCTGTAGAACCTGATACGGTGCTAATTGTACCGTTGTTGAATTTCTGCAACAATTCGAGTATGTTATTCCAATCGAATCTACCATCCTCGACAACCAGGGAAATGAAACCATGACGGCTTAATCCCTCTTGTAACCATAGATATTGTTCAATTGATTCTCCATTATCAGGGCAAAATACAACTATCGCAAAAGGACCGTTTTGTGCCATATTTGCATTCTCACCGTCTTCAACAGAAGGATATGTCAGGCGGTATTCAATAGCCTCCGAATACTCTTCAATATAGCCAACAAAACCTGTATTTTGTCTCTGTGGAGGGAAGGTTTCAGCATTGACAAATGGAATGAAAAGCAAAGCCACGACAAATACCAATTTCTTCATGCGAGTGCAACCTCCACAGAAACTAATCTTGTCATCAACAAAGAGAGTGACGGTAATTTATCAGCAAATTCAGGTGCCCACAAAACTGCCCATGAATGGAGATGTTGCGCACACAAGAGCCATCTTCCATCTATGACTTTCACTAGATGATTTATCCTTGAATCGTAATCGCCCTCCATAGGTGCATATGTTGGAATTATATCACCTTCTCCTTTATCAAAATCGATAACTAAATCCGGTTCGCCATAGTTAAGTTTCCACGGACCATCTTTATCCAAAAGTCGCTTTCCGCCTATTTGTCTTATCGAACCGCCCAAATCTGACCATGCTGCAGCTGTAGAGCGAGCAGTACCGCCGCCGCCAACTATTCCCAGAATACCATTAGAAGGGAATCCGAAAGCATCCGCTACCATAGCAACTCCCAAACCATCTGTGGATGCTGCTGACCAGGAGATTCCATCCCAGCGCATTGTATTGACAGACCTTATTTCCATACAATTATCTTGGGAACGTACCGCAGCCGCAGATAATTGATGTTTTAGCGGAGAGGTCAAAGAAAGCCAAACCTCATCATCGTAGGCATGATTTTTCTCAGTGACTGCAACTTTCAATGATGCATTTGGTAATCTCTCATCAGGCTCGGTAATGGAAAGACTAGCATTCACGGCTCTTTCTAGAAGGGTATTGGCTCTGAATTTACCTAGCGGTGAGCCCACATAATCCCAATCAGGCGGAGAGGGAAGATCTCCCGCATAGCCCCAAGCGAGAGCATTTTCAACACCGTTGGTTGGAATGACCGCAACTCCCTTCAAATTTGGAAGTTTCAAACCTTCGATCCTTGATAGATGAGCATGCACGATAGAACACAAAACTGGGGACAGTGAGTGACTAATCGGGTCACCTGCGACACCGTGCCTGACCGTTCCCATGTTTTGTAGGACTGTGTGGAAGTACTTGAATAACCCTACAGGAATATTTAGAAGCAATTCGGGCAAATAGTCAAAAACAAGGATACGGTGCCATATTTATGTCCGCACTAGAACGAGGTTCATTCTTGTGGTTCATGATGGCCATAACTCAGATATGGCTGTCACTGAAATTAATGGAGGAAGTCAATGAAGCGATTACGATGCTATTCGGAACCGGCGCAGCAGCCTGCTTCATCCTAGCATTGGTAGTTTTCAGGCAAGAGCAAAGAGATTTGCTTCTTAATCCAATGAAAAATTTCACAAAAGAAGTTCATGAAGAACAAATCAAAAAACAAGGCAAGGGTCTTTGGGCTGGAGTTATTATTTGGGTTGTAACACTATTCATAGGAACCGTATTCATTTGAGTGGTATTAATGATTGATGATGACGGTTCTGCCGATCTATTCAATGGTTTTTGGCCCTTCATGAAACGCGTTTTAATGTTGTTTTTGCCTTTGTGGGTGTTCCTGATCGCAATAAGTGCTAAACTGCCTCTAATCGTTTCAGCAATATTAGCAGGGCTATCGGTATCCCTGATAGCATATTTAGAGAAAAAGAAGATGATACAGAATAATAACACCATTGAGAAAAACAATAGTGTCATTAAGTAAAGCATAGTAGGAGACATGATACGAGATGAGCGTTTTTAATTGGATGGCGGACTTACTAGGTTTTGAAGCTCCATCAGTTATTGAATTGCTATTCGTTGCTTGTGCCGTATTGGGAGCATTCTTTTTCATCATCATGATGGCTCTAATGTTGATTGGTGACATATTTGGAGGCGTAGTAGACTCAGCCTTTGATACTGACATAAGCATGGATAGCAGTCTAGCCTTCGAACTGTTCAGTCTTCAAGGAATTGCTGCTGGAGTCATGATGTTTGGCCTAATGGGATTATTCGTTAATTCTGCAACAGGCATCGAACTACTCGCAGTTGTTGCTGGCGGCGGAGCCGCAGGAGGCTCTCTTTACATGGTGAGATATATGATGGCAGGAATAAACAACTTACAGGCCGACGGCACTATGAATCCGAGTGAAGCAATTGGACAAAGAGGACAAGTTTACTCAAGAATTAAACCTGGTGAAAATGGTGAAGTTCAAGTGACTGTTGGCAACACTCTTAGAACACTACTTGCAAGGTCTAAGAATGAAGACCTCCTAATCAGAAGCGGTGAATTCATCACCGTAGTAGACATTATCGGGACGACTTTAGTAGTTGAACCATTGAACAAAAAACAACAAATAGAAGAAGAGTAAGGTGAATAAAAATGGAAACAGCAACAGCACTATTTTGGCTATTATTTGGAACAGTTTTGATCTTTGCATTTGGTATCGTACTTTTAGTTACTAGATACAAAAGATGTGCATCTGACGAAATTTTGGTAGTATACGGTCGTGTTGGAGGCGGACGTGCATCTAAGTGTATCCATGGTGGTGCAACGCTTGTATGGCCTCTAATTCAAGATTACAAAAAGATGAAACTAACACCTATGACAATTAACATCCCATTGAGAAATGCGTTGTCTATGCAGAACATCAGAATCAACGTTCCATCAACATTCACAGTGGGTATTAGCACTGACCCAATAATCATGAACAATGCTGCAGAAAGGCTTCTACATCTTGAACCAATGGAAATTGAGGCTATGGCATCTGAGATTATTTTTGGTCAACTACGTTTGACAGTTGCGTCCTTAACTATTGAACAAATTAACCAAGACCGTGACCAATTCCTAGAGTCCATCAGAGACAATGTAGGATCTGAGTTAAACAAGATTGGATTGAATCTAATCAACGTTAACATCACTGACATCACTGATGAGTCAGAATATATCGAAAGCATCGGTAAGAAGGCAGCTGCAACTGCGGTAAACGCTGCTAAGGCAGATGTCGCTATCGCTGACAGAGATGGTGCAATCGGTGCTGCACAAGCAAACCGTGACAAAGACATTCAAGTTGCTGAAAACGCTGCTGAGGCTGAAAAGGGTATGAAGAGAGCAAACTCTGACCAACGTATCTATGTTCAGCAACAAGAAGCATTAGCGATTGAAGGTGAAAACGAATCAAAGGCTAGCATTGCTGATTACAACGCTTACCTAGCAGAAAAGGAAGCAGAGGCAATGCGTCGTGCTGAAGTTGCTAGAAGAACTGCTGAAATGGAAGTTCAGAAAGCACAGTACAGTCTAGAGCAAGAGAGATTGAAAGCGGAAGAAATCGTTCGTGAAGAAATTGCAAAGACACAAATCGAAATCGCTGCGGAAGCAGAAGCGGAAAGACAGCGCCGTGTCGCATCTGGTGAAGCAGATGCTGTATTAGCAAAATACAAGGCAGAAGCGGAAGGTATCCAAGCAGTTCTAGAAGCAAAGGCAACTGGTTATGCAAACTTGGTTGCTAGCGCTGGCGGAGATGCAAAGGCTGCTGCAACTCTTCTAATGGTTGAGAAACTAGAGGATGTTGTTGCAAAGCAGGTAGAGGCAATATCCAACCTACAAATCGACAAGATCACTGTTTGGGATTCTGCTGGAGGAAATGGAGAAGGCTCAACAGCAAACTTCGTGTCCAGCTTAATTCACTCACTTCCGCCGGTCCACGATGTGGCAAAGATGGCTGGAGTCGAATTACCAGACTATCTGGGAAGCATGAAAGAGGAATGAGCAAGTATCTTAGGATACTTGATAAAATCTCTGGATAAGCATTAGTCATGTCAGAAGATAGATGGCAGCATGAACGTTTTTCTCACTTTGAAAGTCAAAACTATGGGAATTCAAATAACTCCCATGATAACTTTTATTCGGAAAATGGAAAACAGCAAGTCCATACCTATGAAACTCCAAATTTTGGAGATAAAACATTGATTGGTCTTGGTCTGATTATATTTACACTAATTGTTCAATTTCTTCGAATGACATTGGGCACATTATCCAGTTCTGATAATGTTAGTTTAGAGGATATTGAAAGTTCAATTAGAACAGCATACTATATCGAATTATTTGTCGTAACAATACAAATTTTTGCCGTAGTACTGATCTACAGAGATGTCAAAGAATTACTGGATTATTTTGGATATGATGTTGATAGGAGAAATGAGAATTTAGTTACCGTCATTAAAAAAGTAAACAAAAAAAATCGATGATTGGTGATTTTTTTTAACACCAAAAAAGGTGTGATTTAACTCTAAAGTGGACAGTGGTTTCAAGAACCCTTCAATACGCATAGTATGCATGCAGAGCGACCTCGAGATTGCGAGAGAAGCCAAAATGGAAGACATTTCCCAGATTGCTTGGAAGTTAGGAATCTCTGAAAACGAGATTATGATTATGGGAAAGGGCAAGGCTAAGATTACCTGGGAAGCACTAAAATCCCGTATGGCAAAGCCTCAAGGTTCCCTAATTTTGGTTACAAGCGTAAACCCTACACCATTTGGAGAAGGCAAGACTGTTACAACTATTGGACTAACTCAAGCATTGAACCGAATAGGAAAGAGAGCGACATGTGTAATCAGAGAACCATCTATGGGGCCAGTATTCGGAATCAAAGGTGGTGCTGCCGGTGGTGGATTCTCCCAAGTACTACCTATGGAAGATATCAACCTTCATTTTACAGGAGATTTACACGCAGTGACTAGCGCTCATAATCTTCTTTCATCAATGATTGACAATCATCTGAACCACGGAAATGTTCAGCAAATCAATCCTTCTAGAATCATATGGCCACGTGTAGTAGATTTGAATGACAGATCTCTACGTAATGTAACAGTAGGACTTGGTGGACCTGCGAATGGTCTAGTCAGAGAGGATAGGTTTGACATTACAGCCGCGAGTGAAGTGATGGCAATTCTTGTTCTTGCAACAGATTATTCTAACTTAAGGAAAAGACTTGGTGAGATTGTCATTGGACAGCGCTTCGATGGGACACCGGTTAAAGCAGAAGACATTGGAGCTGCGGGAGCAATGTCGCTTCTATTGAGAGATGCATTCCTTCCTAATTTAGTTCAAACGATAGAAGGTGACCCCGCATTCATTCATGGTGGGCCATTCGCCAATATCGCACACGGTAATTCATCAATAATTGCGGATAAGTTGGCTCTTGGTGCTGCAGATTATGTGGTAACTGAAGCCGGATTCGGCTCTGACATGGGCGCTGAAAAATTCATGCATATCAAAGCATTCAACTCTGGAAAATCTCCTGATTGCGTAGTGATGAATGTTACTGTTCGCTCTATGAAATTACATGGAGGGGCATTCGGAGATAGAGCCGCTAGACGACCTAGTAAAGAAGAAATCGAAACAGAAGATGTTGATGCTGTTAGAAAGGGTGCAGAATCTAATCTAGATCGCCATATCAAGAATATGTCATTATTCGGAGTACCTGTGGTCGTTTCAATCAATAGATTTGCTAGTGATACAGATGCTGAATTAGATTGCCTGAGAAATTGTGCTGCAGCATCTGGTGCATCTGCAGTATGTTTGACAGAAGTT
>MDTE01047777.1_pt1 | contig 10276 bp, 7 predicted proteins | sample 811231 | NCBI WGS metagenome assembly MDTE01 (sample SAMN05326651, study PRJNA326480) | marine metagenome | isolation source: seawater | place: Indian Ocean: Red Sea | collected 2010 | reverse complement strand
TTATTGACCATAATTTGATTAATTATTTTGTAAATATCACCAGAATTAAAGTTTTTTTCTTCTAATATCCAGCAACAATTTAAGTCATAGTACCTTTTTGCATTTAAAAATTGATGATTATCCGTTGCATATGGAAATGGTATAGAAATAAAAGGAATATTTAAATGGCCTAATTCTGCTAATGATGATGCTCCAGCTCTAGTTATAGCAATATCAAAGTTATTTTTTTTACATAAAAAATTATCTTCAAAATAAAATAAGTTACTTTTTATATTATTTTTATCATATTCTTTTCTATAATTATCAATATCAAAACCTAGTGACAACTGCTGAGTTACTTCAACTTTATATTTTTTTGATAATTGAATTATTTCATTCTTTAAAGTTTTACTAAAAAATAAAGAAGCTTGGCTTCCTCCAATTATTAAAATTCTTAAATTTTCATTTACAAACTCAGTTTTATCTTTTTTCTCATAAAAACATTTATTTAATATTGGAGATATTTCTATTTTTTTATCAATATATTTTTTACTTAATCCTTCAAAATTTTTATCATAACATAGTATTTTATTTGAAAATCTTAATAAAAAATTATTCGACCTTCCTATTATAGAATTTGGTTCAAATAAAAATATTTTTTTATTAAATAATTTGGCTGAAAGCACTATAGGTAAAGACATATATCCACCAGTACTTATTACAATGTCAATTTTATTTACGCTAAAATGTATTAATGATTTAATAAAAGCAAAAAACAAAAAAATTATTTTTAAAGGAAAGAGATATTTTTTTTCTGAAATTTTTTTTACTTCTAAAATTGTTTTTTTAATTTCTTTCGGAATATATTTTGCGCCTCTTAGATCAGTGCAAATACTTACATCAAATTGTTTTTTTAAATGATCGTATAAATTTAACGCCGGAACAACATGACCACCTGATCCACCTGTAGATATCAAAATTTTTTTCAATTAATAAACTCTTCTTTTAGTTAAATTTAATATTATTCCGGAAATAATTGAAATACTTAATATTGAAGATCCCCCATAACTTAAATAAGGAAGCGTCATTCCTGTTGTTGGTAATACTCTTAAATTGACTCCAACATGAACAAAAGCTTGCATCATTAATAGCGATATCAATCCTATAAGAATCATCTTAAATAAATTATCATTGGTATCTCTAATTTTTTTAAATATGTTATATGCAAAAAATATAAAAAATAGCATTATTAGAAGAATTATAATTATGCCAAACTCTTCTGAAATGACCGAAATAATATAATCAGTGTGAGCCTCAGGAATTTTTGAATTTAAGGTTCCTTCTCCAATGCCTTTTCCAAAAAAACCTCCATCAATTATTGCTTCAGATGCTTTTTCAGACTGAAAATTATTATTTGAAGAACTGTCTAAAAAAGAAGATATTCTTATCTTAATGTAATTAAATTTTTCAACAAATAAAACTAAATAAGAAAGTAATAAAATAAATATTCCAAATAAACCAAAAAAAATAATTAGATTAATTCCTGATACAAAAACTAAAGCTAACCATGTAAAAATTATTAATATTGATTGACCCATGTCAGGTTGTGAAATAAGTAGTAGAATTATTGGAATAATTAATAATAAAGTTAAAAAATATTTAAAATACAAATTATACTTTTTATGATTTAACAAGAATGATAAAATGACTATGTAGAATGGTTTAATTAATTCTACTGGTTGAAATCTTGGCAGCAATGGCAAATCTAACCATCTTCTTGAACCTTTTATTTCTATTCCAATAAATGGAACTAATAAAAGTAACAAAAATGATAAAACAAAAAATCCGATAGATAGCTTTATCAAATAAGTTTCTTTAACCAAAGAAAACATAAACATTATTGATAATCCAAATAAAATAAATGCCATATGCTTAAAAAAGAAATAGTATGAATTAGTGTTCAATCTATCTGATGCAATTAAAGAAGTTGAAACTAAAGAAAAAAAAAGTCCAACAATAAAAAAAGAGATGATTAATATTAAAATTGTTTTATCAATATTTTTCCACCAATTATAATAACTATCATAAAAATTTAATTTGTTTATCATTTCAATTTATTTAATATTATTTTTTTTGTAATTTTATTAAAGTAATCACCTCTATCTTCAAAATTATTAAATTGATCAAAAGAAGCTGCTGCCGGGCTAAATAATATTGTTTTTATATTTGAATTTTTTTTTAATTCTAAGTTTATTACAGAAATTGCAGTTTTCAAACTCTTTAAGTATTTAAATTTAATTTTGTTTTTAAATTGATTAACAAAATATTTTTTATTTAATCCAATTATATAAGCAGTAATATTTTTATAATATTTTCTTTCTAATTTAAACTTATCTCCTTTTTTATAGTGTCCACCAACTATCCAATAAATATTTTTATAAGTTGATAAAAGTCCTACTGTAGAAGAAAAGCTTGTAGATTTAGAATCATTAATAATTTTTAAATTACTTTTATTATAAATAATTTGTTTTCTATATTTTAAACCTTGAAATTTATTTAAAGAATTAAATATTGTAGTATTTGAAAATTTAAATTTTTTACATATAGCAAAGACAAAATGAATATTATTTAAATTATTTTTATCAAGCAAATATTCGTTATTAATTTTTTTTTTAAATAAATTCATGTTGTTATAATTTAATTTGTTTATTTTAGATTTAATATATTTTTTAGAAATATGTTTATTTATTAACAAATTATTATTTTCGATATATGAATAATTGTTTTTATCTTGATTAAAAATTAACTTAAGTTTTGCTTTTGCATATTGATTTATATTTCCATGCCTTTCTAAGTGATCAGGACTTAAATTTAAAATTGCAGCATGATCAGTTTTAAAATATTTACTATAAAAAATTTGATATGATGATGCCTCAATAATAAATATTGTTTTTTTGTCTATACTTTTCTCTAAAAGTGGAGGTTTTCCAATATTACCTACTAATCTAACATCTAACTTATTTAATTTAAAAATATTAAATAACATTTTACAGGTTGTAGATTTGCCGTTTGTGCCTGTTATTGTTATTTTTAAATTTTTTGGAAAAATTAAGTAAAAAATATCTAGTTCAGTTATTATTTTTTTTTTATTTTTATATAAAAAATCTTTAAGATTGCATTTTTTTATATCAATACCTGGACTTAGAACAATATAATCAAATTTTTTTTTAACAATTATATTTTTGTTTAAAAAAAAACTTTTATTTTTTTTGTTTTTTAATGTGTTATTATCATCATAAACAGTGATATTGTTATCTTTAGATAAATATTTAAAACATGATTTTCCAGAAAGTCCCAAACCGTAAATTAATATTTTTTTATTGATAAAAGTTTTCTGACCAAACATTATCTTAATTTTAATGTTGCAAGTCCAATCATTGCCAATATCAGTGATATAATCCAAAACCTAATAACTACTGTAGATTCTGGCCAGCCTTTTTTTTCAAAGTGATGATGGATAGGTGCCATCATAAAAATTCTTTTTCCAGTCAGTTTAAATGAAATAACTTGAACAATTACTGAAACTGCCTCTAAAACAAAAAGTCCACCTGTAATAGCTAATACAATCTCGTGTTTTGTAACTACTCCTATTGCACCTAAAGAACCTCCTAAAGCTAATGAGCCAGTATCACCCATAAATATTTTCGCAGGCGGCGCATTAAACCATAAAAATCCTATTGATGATCCAATAATTGCTCCACAAAAAACTGCGACCTCCCCTGCACCTTCTATGTATGGAATTAATAAGTATTCTGCAAAAATAATATTTCCTGAAACATAGCTAATGAAAGCAAAACATCCGGCAACTAAAATTACTGGAACAGTAGCCAAACCATCAAGACCATCTGTCAAGTTCACAGCATTTGATGAACCAACAACTACAAATAAATAAAAAGGTATAAAAAACCAACCTAAATTAATTACGAGATTTTTAAAAAATGGAACATACAAATTTGTAGTCTGATCTGAGTCAATAAAATTATATAATATAAATAATGATATTAAACATAGAATAATTTGAACAATTAATTTTAATTTTGATGAGATTCCTTTTGGACTATTATTTTTAATTTTTTTGTAATCATCAAATGCACCTAATGCTCCAAACGAAAAAGTTATAAAAATTAATAACCAATTATATGGATTATAAAGATCAGCCCACAGAAAAACTCCCAAGAATAACCCTATTAATATCAGTAGGCCCCCCATAGTAGGTGTTCCTATCTTTTTTATAATGTGATTCTCCGGTCCATCAGAACGAATAGGATTTGTAATTTTTTTTGAAGAGAAATAGTTTATAAATTTATCACCAATTAAAAAAACTATTACCATTGCTGTAATTATTGCCAGTCCAGTTCTTACTGTTAAAAAATTAAAAAAATTTAAAAAAGAATATGTATCTGAATAGTTTGTGAGTAAATTATAAAGCATTATAGTTCATTCATAAATTTTGTATTATTTTATTTAAACCTGTTGAATTAGATCCTTTAACCATTAAAAAGCTCTTATTTGGTAAGCCTTTATTAATCAAATTTAAAATCTCCATAGTGTTATTTAACATTTTACCCTTCATTTGTGGTTTTAATTTGTTAAATGTATGTTTTGTTAGCTCTCCGTAAGCATAAGTTTTGTTCAATTTTGCTTTATTTATATATTTTGCAATTTTTATATGAAGTTTTTTTGAATATTTACCAAGTTCAAGCATATTCCCGATCAAAAGAAATTTCTTATTTTTTTCTTTAAACGTTTTATCAAATTTTTCTAAAGCAAATTTAAAAGATAGAGGGTTAGAATTGTAGCTTTCATCAACAATTGTTAATTTTTTTAAACCTTTTTTATAATTTATTATAGACCCTCTGCTTTTTGGAATATTAAAATCTAAAAATAAATTTTTACTTAATTTTTCAATATTAAAATAATTTATAATTATACTTAAACAAGCTAAAATATTTTCTTTGTAATTTAATAAATCTTTTGAAATTAAAAAAGACTTAATTTCACTATTTATTTTTATATTAATTAAGTATTTTTTTTTAATCTTTTTCTGATTTAAAAAAACAACATTTGCATTTTTATTTTTTTGCTAAATGAAATAATTTTCAATTTTCTATTTTTTGCTTTATTTGAGAAATATTCATAATATTTATCATCCATATTAATAATCATTGTTCCACCAGGAATAATATTATTTATAATTTCACTTTTGGCCTTTGCAATTTGATCTAAATTTTTGAAATTTTTTATGTGTGCATATGATATATTTGTAATTAAGCCTAGATGTGGTTTGATTAATTTTGTCAAATAATCGATTTCTCCCTTTTTATCCATTCCTACTTCAAGAACTGTAAACTTTGCACCCTGGGGAGTATTAAAAATACTGATTGGAACACCATACTTATTATTAAATGAATCTTTTGAAAAATAAGTTTTATCTAATTTACTTAAACAAAAACCTGTTAGCTCTTTAACAGATGTTTTTCCAGCCGATCCTGTAATTGCAATATTGTTTGCATCTAGAGATTTTCTTAATTTTGAGCTTATTTTACTAAAGATCTTTAAAGGATTCTGGTGAAAAATTATTTTTGAATTTTTAGATTTTTTATTTGTTATAGCTAAAATAGCTCTATTTTTAATGGCTTCACCTGCATATAAATTCCCATCAAATTTCTTTCCTTTAACACCTATAAAAATTGAATTTTTATTTACTTTTTTCGAATTTATTGATGCAGAATTAATAAAGAGGTTTTTATTTATATTTTTTTTTTTAAATGATTCTCTTAATATATTTGTCTTAATTGATTTTGATAAAGTTAAATTTTTTTTATTTATTGATTTTAAAATTTCATTTTTATCAGAAAAAAATTTCCTTTTTTTATACTCCTGATAGTTTTCATGTCCCTTTCCAGCTACAATTAGAATATCTCCTGAGTTTAATTCTTTTACAGCTGTAAAAATAGCTTTGGCCCTAGAAGGTATTTCATTAAATTTATTTTTTTTTATACCTTTTTTAATTTGATTTCTAATTAATTTAGGATTTTCTAATCGTGGGTTATCATCAGTAAGATAAATAGCATCACAATATTTGCTTGCAATGGATCCCATAATAGATCTCTTATCTTTATCTCTATTTCCTCCACAACCAAAGACTAAAGAAATTTTACTAAGAGGATAATCATCTCTTATATTTAATATTACTTTTTTTAAAGCATCTGGAGTATGTGCATAATCAAGAATAACATTTGATTTATTCTTTATATTTCCAATTTTTTCCAGCCTACCATAAATTGGTTTAATTTTACTAATTAATTTTAAAATTTTATTTATTTTTATTTTAGATAAATATGAGGCAACGATAGCAAACATTAAATTTTTTATTTGTACTTTGCCAATTAGAGATGTTTTGAAAGAATAAATTTTTTTATTAATTGAAAAATCTACTTTTTTGTGATCATTAATTTTTTGGATGTTTAAAATATTTATGAATGATTTATCAGCACCAAAGCTATACTTTTTTAATTTTCTTTTTTTTGAAATTTTATTTAGTTGTTTAGCTTGAGAAATTTTATCATCAAATATTATATTTCCTCTATTTTTCAATAACTTATTAAAAAGAACAAGTTTTGAATTCAGATAATCTTTAAATGTTTTATGATAATCAAGATGATCTCTTGATAAGTTAGTAAATAATGCAGTTTTAAAATTTATACCATTTAATCTATGTTGTTTTAAACCATGGCTAGAAGCTTCTAAGATTACATTATCGATTTTAAACTCCTTAAGTTTTTTTAATATTTTGTGAATCTTTATAGGGTCAACTGTTGTGTTATCAGTTTTTAAGTTTAATTTTTTTGATAAAATTCCAAGAGTTCCAATTGTTGCAACCTTTTTATTATTCAAAGTTAATATTTGGTAATAAAAATTTGCTATAGATGTTTTGCCATTTGTGCCGGTGACAGCAATTATATTTTTGGGCTTTAATTTATAAAATCGACTTGCCACTTCTGACAATAATTTTCTCGGATTTTTGTTATGAATAAATAATATTTTATTTTGGTTAAATCCTTCAAATTTTAAATTAGAAACAATTACTTTGGCACCATTGCTAATTGCATTATTTATATAATTATTACCATTTAAATTATTTCCGATTATTGCAAAAAAAATATCATTAGATCTACAATCTTTACTGTTGAATCTAATATTTTTAAATTGAATATATTTATATTTTTGATTTATATTTTTAAATACTTTGCCTAATAACATTTATTTTAAAGTCTTAGTATTTTGTGGCTAAAATAGGTCCTATTTTTTCAATTATTTTTCCCGCAACTTCTACAGCAGTCCATCCGGCGGTATTAAACTGTGTTCCTTTTATCTTCCACCCTGAACCATCTTTATATTCGTATATATAATCTTTATTTGATTTTGGCTCATCTAACATAACAATTAATACATATTTTGGATTAGAGGCAGGAAATATAGATGCAAATGTATTTATTTTGCTTTTTGAATAGCCACCAGCAACAGATTTTTGCGCTGTCCCGGTTTTTCCAGCAATTTCATAGCCATCAATATTTGCAAAACTAGCGGTTCCCTCTTTAGTGGTTACTATTTTTCTTAAAGCTGAAGTGACTTTTTTAGACACATCTTCTGAAATAATTTGTTGATATCTAATATCTCTTTTATTTTCATCTAAAATTAAAGTAGGCTTTATAACATAACCGCCGTTAGAAATTATTGAATATCCTTTTGCTAATTGTAATAGCGTTGTTGTTATTCCATGTCCATAAGCTGACGTTGCAAGTTTACATTTTCCCCATTTAAATTTTAAAGGGCTTCCAATTTCTTCAATATCAAAATCTAGAGTGTTAAGTAATCCTAAATCGTTTAAAAATTTTTGAAATTTTTCTTGTCCTACTTTTTGAGCAATTCTAATAGATCCTATGTTGCCAGATCTGATTAAAATTTGTTCTGCTGTTAGATCTGATGGCATTTTCTCATCATATTCGACAATAGGAAATTTACTGCAATATATTTTTTTCTCTAAGTTTTTAAATTCTGTATCTGGTTTTATGGATCCTTCATTTAATCCTGCGGCATAAGTAAATGTTTTAAATACTGAGCCTAACTCGTAAACACCTTTTGATGCCCTGTTAATTAAATTTTTATCTTCAAGTAATTGTCTTCTGTTAAGATCATAATCGGGCAGAGATAAAAGAGATAAAATTTCTCCATTATTTGAATTCATTAAAATTGCTGCAGAACCAATGCTATTGAATATATTTTGAAATTTAATCAGTTCTTCACGAATCAAATACTGTAAATTAAGATCAACTGTAAGTTTAAGATCTTGATTTAAATTTTTTAAATTTTTATCAAAACTTTTTTCTATTCCTGATACACCATTATTTTCATTATCTATTTGACCAATAATGTGACTAAAAAGACTTTTTTGAGGGTAAACTCTTGTTATTCTATTTTCAGATATCAAAGATTTATCTCCAAGCATCATTAATTTTTCATAGTTTTCTGGATCCAGCTCTTCTGCAAAGTAAAAAAACTTTTTTCCATAAAGTTTTTTCTCAATAAATCCATAATTTTTATCTGGAAAATGTATTTTTAAATTTAACAGTAATTTTTTTTTATCAATTACTAAATTTGGATTAATTCCAATATTTCTTGTTATAATAGTTTTGGCTAATATATTATTATTTCTATCTAATATATTGCTTCTAATTTCTTTTTTTGAAACAACATTATTATTTTGGGGAAGTTGTTTTCCTGTTAAATAAAATGCTTTTAAGGAGAAAATTAATAAAACCAATACAAAAGTGAAAAAAATAAATGCAACTCTATTAAAAGAGATATTTAATTTATTTTTGTCATATTTGCTACTAAGTTTATCAAAGTCATTCTCAAGACTAAAAAAATTATTTTCACTGCTCATTTTAATTTGAATTTTTTATATTTAATTGTTTAATATTGGTTATTATTTTTAGATTTTCTCGTGATGTATATTCAAACTCATCATCAAAATATAAATAATTTAATTCTAATAATTTTTCTGGTGAACTTAAGTAGTCATGTTCTAGTTGAGCTAGTTCTTTTATAGTATTTAAATAATTAATATTCTCTTTAACTGAAAATATTGTCTCATCTAATTTTTTAGTATGATTCTTAATAAATGTTGTTGAAATTATTAATGCTAATATAGTTAAAATAATAATTTTTCTTAACATAGCTTTTTTCCTATATTTTCAATGTCTAATAAGTTTTTAAATTTTAATAGAAATTCATCAAAGTTGCCTTCTTCTCTTATTTTTTTTACATATCTGAGTTTTGCTGATCTTGAAGGAGGATTATTTTTTATTTCTTCTGCAGATGGAAAGATAGCTTTTTTTTCCAACAATTCAAAAATTATATTTGAATTTATTGAACTTGGTAAATATCGAGAAACTTTTTTATCTTCAGAATAATTTTTAAAGAAAAATTTAACTATCTTATCCTCTAAAGAATGAAATGTAACGACAACTATATAACTACCAATTGGTAATAATTTGTAAGCGTTAATTAATCCATAAATTAATTCGCTAATTTCTTGATTAACAAATATTCTAAGTGACTGAAAAATCTTTGTGGATTTGTTAATTTTAAAATTATAATTTTTTTTCTCTTTATTAATTATTTCAACTAAATCTTTAGTGGTAAGAAAATTTTTATCTCTTTTTTTTATAATTCTATGAGAAATTTTTCTTGCATCATTTTCATCGCCAAAATATTTAAATATTTTTGTAAGTTCCTGTTTATTTAATTTATTTACTACATCATGAGCTGAAAAAGAATTTAATCCCATTTTCATATTTAATTTACCTTTAAAATTAAAAGATAATCCTTTTTCCTCATCAAAAATTTGACCAGTTGAGTAGCCAAGATCAAAAATAATCGCTTTAATATTTTTTGAATTTATGTTTTGAATTTGGCTAAATTTTTTGTGATTAAATTCAAATCTATCTTTGAATTGTATTTTAAATTTTTTAGATAATTTAACTGCATTAATATCACGATCAAATGCAATTACTTTATTTTTTGTATTTTCTAAAATTTTTTCTGAATATCCGCCCTGTCCGAAAGTACAATCTAAAAAAGTGCCACTATATCGAGGGGAAATGATCTTGATTAATTCATCAAGTAATACTGGAAAGTGTTTTTTTTCCAGATTGATAGTGGCACTCATCTA
>MDTE01201784.1_pt1 | contig 10277 bp, 8 predicted proteins | sample 811231 | NCBI WGS metagenome assembly MDTE01 (sample SAMN05326651, study PRJNA326480) | marine metagenome | isolation source: seawater | place: Indian Ocean: Red Sea | collected 2010 | reverse complement strand
CCATAAGCCTCTTTTCTAGCATCATGCATGACTTCGAATCTAGCAGTTCGAATTATTTTGTCAGAATTCTGCTTTGCAATCTTCCTCATTTGTTTGGCACCCCAGCCTAACATCGAAAGATGATGACGGTAATCATCACATCCAACGCAAGCATCAACCATTGCTTTGTCAAAAATTGGCATCTGGTCTAAACTTGGCCAAGATTTCTCGGTATCCTCGAGATATTGTGCCATCACGTCGGCTGCAGTTTGAACCATTCGGGATAACTGCTTGCGAACACGGAATACTTTGACTGGGTCATCTACTCTATCAGCAGATTTTTTCGCCCTACTGAACCCCTTATCCAAAACCTCCTCTTCGGTGAGTACGGTGACTAAGTCTCTCCATACCACTTTCATCAGGATGCCTCCAATGTAAGGGGGCCGCCTCCCATTTTTCAATCAGTAGGTAGGTTTTGCATGCGTCAGGGCTTAGAAGGGGGAGCCTTAACCGCTAAACATGTCGGACCTACCAGAATGGGCAAAGAGCATGTGGAAAGACCTCGGTTCTCCAAAGATTAGTGAAATCCAAAGTGTCCATACTGGAGATTTAATGGAGCGAAGGCATGGATTGAGGAAGGACGACTTCGTGGAGATTCAACTCGATGCAAGAGCACTCAGAGACGATGATGAAACCTGGGTTCGAGGACGACTTCTATCCTCTGGCAAATCATCTCTTGAGATACTTACTGAAAACGGCGACCACTCCTACATCGCTCGAGATGTGATTGTGAGAATTGACCTAGTAGCACACACAAGGCCTGCTTACATCGACGACAAGGAATTGTTAGAATTCGAGAGAGCCGACCAAAAGAGAAGATCAAACTTGCATGAAAAGGTTGAGAAGAAGACCAAAGGAAATGATGATTCACACCTTTGGGGTTGATCTCCTTGTCTTGGGAAATTATTGAAAATCATCATCTTGAAAGAACATTTGGTTTCCCTGATTTCGTCTCAGCACTCGAGTTTGTGAATGTTGCAGGTGAGGTTTGCGAGAATCAAAATCATCATGCAGAGTTCGTATTATCTTGGGGTTCAGTGACAATAAAAATCTGGACGCATGATACAAACTCAATCACGGAATTAGATTACAAATTAGCAAAGGGCATTGATGAGGTGTTCTCAAATGGACCCTAAAGGTCGAACCTCTCCAGGCTATAGAATGCATGCCTTCGTCTGCGGACACACAAGACCAGAAGGCTCAGTAAGAGGTTGCTGCTCGGAGAAATATTCTCTAGAACTAATGAGAACATTCAAACTGAAGGCCAAAGAAATCGGATTGAATGATGTGAGAGTCCAAAAATCGGGTTGCTTGGACTTTTGTGAAAGTGGCCCAACATGTGTAATTTATCCAGATGGCAGTTGGTTTAAGTTGACGGAAGAAGCAATTCCCAGCCTACTTGATTATCTCAAAGGCGGAAGCATTCCAACCGAACATCTGCTGGATATTACAACTTAACCGGCCGTGTAGCACCACAAGCTTGACACTTGAGTAGAGTAGTTCGATCTTGCTTTATGAAATGCGTATCTGGAGCATTGCATTGTACACATTTGATGTATGTGTTTACATAGTTTACAATCGCCTTTTTCAATCTCTTTGGTGGAATTCTACCTTTGAATCTAGCACGGGGTCCGTCTCTTGATCCAGCGGTACCCAACTCGTTTAGCATAAACTGGTAAACGTGATTGTCATCTCTTTCCATGTGATTAACAACTTCTGTGAAATTGCGGAAAATTGTGTTTGAACCTTCGATCATAATTTGAGGATCAGGAAGAGTCCAACGGGCACGATTGGAGATTTCTTCTGGAATATTTGACCTAGCGCGGTCCAGCAGAGACTCGTACTCGAAGTCTGACATCAGTCCACTCCCCGAGTCCGCCCCATTTGAGGGTTTCCGCATCTATTGCATCTCAAACAACGATGGTTTGATGTCTGATAGACGACTCGTATTGTTTCATGGAGCAAGGTTTGAGCATCGAGCAATTGAGAGACATGGTTTCTAATTTGCGTAAAGAAGGTCTAAATTCACAACAAATTGCTGATGAGTTATCATTGTCTCAAGACACAATTTCATGGTTGATCGCTGAAAGCTCTAACAATGACAAGCCCCAAGACGTTCGAATAGGATGGAGGACGATAGGTGTTAGGCCACAAAGAATTGCTGCAATTGGTGCGATTATGGCAGATGTTGCTGCAGAAGAATGTGGTGATAGCATAGATACAATCGTTGGAATATCAATCAATGGAGTTCTTTTTGCAAATGAGGTTGCAAGCCAACTAGGCTGTGAAGTCGCAATCCATAGAAATGTGGACGGCGGCCCAGGAAAAGGTTCACTTTCAAACAAATACGGTCAGGTTTCTGGAAAGAGAGTTGCCATTGTTGACGATGTTTTATCCACTGGAGTTACAATGTCCAGAACCATAGAGGCAATGCGTGAAGCAGGTGCTGAAGTAGCCCTTTGTATGGTATTGGTTAACAAAACAGTCCGAAATGAAATCGATGAAGTTCCTCTAAGAGGAATTATCAGAGCCGCTGTAGTTTGAGGTGGTATCTTGCATTGGGCGGATTTTGCTGCGCAGACCTTGTCACGTCGCGGAACCAAGCATATTATCGCTTCAGGGATTACTCCAAGCGGTGAATTTCACATAGGCCATCTTAGAGAGATTCTAACTGGAGACATGGTGACTAAGGCTTGCATAAATGCAGGCTTGGATGCTGAATTTGTATTCATAGTTGACTCGGCAGACCCTCTGCGCAAGGTTTACCCTTTCTTGTCAGATGAATATGAAAAATATATTGGATGTGCGCTAGCAACTATTCCAGCGCCAGATGCAGATGGTAATCCCGGCAATGATGGCAGAACTTACGCTCAACATTTCTTAGAACCATTCTTAGCGGCTCTTGAGCAAATAGATGTGAGGCCAAGAATAATCGATAATTACACGTCGTATTCAAACGGAGAATTTGCTGAGAGATCGAAAATTGCCTGTGATAAGGCCGCTGAAATAAGGGAAATAATTGAAAGAGTAAGTGGTCGCGAACTTGCACCCAATTGGTTCCCATTCAATCCATATGGCCACAATGGAAGTTTAGATGGAGTAACGGTCACTGGATACGAATGGCCTTATGTTTACTGGGAACAAGATGGAGTTCCAGGAAAATCTGATTTGAATAAAGCCGAGGGAAAATTGCCATGGAGGATTGACTGGCCGGCAAGGTGGGGTTGGATTGGAATAACTTGTGAGCCATTTGGTAAAGATCATGGCGCAGCAGGTGGATCATACTCTACAGGAAAGGAAATCTCAGTTCTATTTGGAGATGAACCTCCTCACCCTCTGGTGTATGAATGGATTTCATTGAAGGGCCAAGGAGCAATGTCATCCTCGACTGGTAACACAATCGGACCTTTGGAAGCATTAGAGTTAGTGCCACCTGAAATATTGAGATACCTAATAGCCTCAACTAAACCCAAAAAAGCAATCACATTCGATGCTGGGATGTCACTTGTTGAACTCGCTGATGAATTCGAGAGATTATTAGCAAGAGACATCGATTCTGAAATGAATGATGAAAGCCTATCACGAAGACAAAGAGTTGCTTTAGAGGATGCAGAAGGTGCACTTAGAATGAGCAAAATAGGAAATTTAGCCCATTCATCTGTATCTTTCAGACACTTGGCCATGCTGGCTCAAGTGAAAAATGATGATGAAATCCTTGAAATCATTGGCACAGACATGTCTGGCAGATTAGATAGGATGAGGAATTGGATAAATGGTCCACATTTCCCTGAAGAGTTGCGAATTGCAGTTCTAGAAGAACCATATGTTGGACTAGATGCCAATATCTGTGCAGTGCTAAGAGAATCATTAACAGATTGTGAATGGGTTTCAGAAAGCATTGGGGATGCAATCTCAAACAGTTTTAGAAATAATGAAATAAGCCCAAGAGAAGGCTATAGAATGATTTACCTTGCCATACTTGGAAAAGAAAAAGGCCCAAGGCTCGCACCTATTTTAGCAGAACTAAACAGAGAGAAAGTCCTTTCTTTGCTCGGCTAAGCGATTCTTTTGGTAAATTCTACAGATACGTAGTATCTGAACCGTTCGTTTGAAAGGTGTCAACAGTTGCTGGCATATCATGTCCGGAGTATATTGCCCTAGTTGTGAGGCCAGCGTCGAACCTGCTTCGAAGTTCTGTCTATCCTGCGGAAACGACCTTACAGTACGCGGCCCGATTACGGCAACAGGCCACGATTTGAATCAATTGAAAGATGTAATTCGTAACCGTGATGATCTCTCGATGGCAGAGAAATTCGACATGATAGCGAAAGTCGAGGAAGGTGCAAATCCAATTTTACTCGGAATCGCAGCACCTGCTGACGATGATGAAGGCGATATCGGAGGAGATGCTCAAGGTGATGAAGCATCAGAATCAGATAACGCATTCAAGAATTACCAATTCGGAGAGTCCGCTGCGGCTGCAGCTGCAGTTCGTGCAACGGTTCGTGGCACTGATGGATGGGTTCTTGTTCAGTCTGGAGACATTGATCTCTCAGAAGGTATGTTTAGAGATGCGATGAACCTTGGAATGGAAGCCAGTACACACATTCACGATGTATCTAGTGGTGAGCATGAGGGAATCGACCCAGATGCTATGCGTTCAATTCCGGTACTAAAGCCGCCAAAGAGGTCTTTCTGTCCAAAGTGCGGTTCTGATATTCACGCCAACACAATGCTACAATGGCGAAAGTGGAGAGACTCTTCGGGAGATGTGGTCTCTATGCAATTGGAAGCGAGTATGGAAACTGCCCTCATCCAGGTTGCATCCCATTATCTGACTGTGATTGAGAATATCAAAAAGGATTCAAAATCGGTTGATGAAGCCGCTTTGAGGAAGAAACTAGAGAAAGAAATCCGCAAGGAACTCGAGGCTGAGTTTGAGGGAAGAAGTGTGGCAACTAAAGAAAAGACCGCATCTAAATCAACAGCCAAGAAATCTACGGCTAGTTCCTCTACAAAGAAGAAGACCAATGCTACAACTCCAAAGAAGAAAGCCGGCGGTTTGTTCGGAGCAAAGAAGCCAAAGAAAACCTTCGAAGGGGACGCTGCAGATAAGGCAGACTGGTTCCTCGCTGAAGCATTGGATACCATTTACGACCCTCACGGAACTGGAAAGGTATTGAAACCCAAAACAATTCTAGCAAGATCTAGTGATGGAAACGTAAGAGTTCAGGATGTTGTCAGGGTTTACGATTCTGAAGGTAAGGATGGAATTAGTGACCTAGCATGGACTAGCCCTCTTACTCAATACATCATTGAAGCATACGATGCTTGCTGATCAGTAATTGACTTTCAGCCTCATTGGAATCAAATCTACTTCTCGGTTAGCCTTAATCGCAGAGACTTCCATTTTCGCACCAGACATTGTTGTAACGAATGGAATATTCATTTCAACGGCTAGTCTTCTCATCATATTGCCGTCTCTGACTGCACCGCCAGAGATGGTAGGTACATTCACGATAAACGATACCTGTCCATTTCTCATCAAATCAAGGGCGTCTGGATGCTTTCTATCATTTATTCTATAGACAGTTTGTACATCTACTTGATTAGCCCTAATCACATCTGCAGTTCCAGGAGTTGCGTACAAAGTGAAGCCCATATTATGCAACTGTTTGGCAACTGGAACTAATGCTTCCTTGTCTTCATCTCTTACAGTAAGGTATGCTCCACCTTCTTTCGCAACTGGTATCTCTGTCGCTAGCCTCGCCTTGAGGTAAGCAACGTCAGCCCTAATATCGGAGCCGTATACCTCTCCTGTTGATTTCATTTCGGGACCAGGTGCGGGGTCTAAACCTTGCAATTTGATGAATGGGAATACCGGTGCTTTTACCGCCACGTGGCCTGAAGTTGGTTCTGGAATTTCCTGATCTGCCAAGTCTATTCCAAGAGTAACCCTCGCAGCTATTCTAGCCATTGGAACTCCGGTTGCCTTTGCAACGAATGGAACAGTTCTACTACTTCTTGGGTTTACTTCCAAACAATACAAATCATCTCCCTGTATAGCGAATTGAATGTTAAAACAGCCACGGATTTTCAAACCGATTCCGATTTTCTTCGTCTGCTCTCTCACTCTCTGAAGCATTTCTTCACTTATGTTCTGAGTTGGAATAAAACAAGTTGAATCTCCTGAATGGATACCGGCTTCTTCGAGGTGTTCCATTACAGCACCGATCAAAACTTCCTTGCCGTCAGAGGCTGCGTCTACGTCTAATTCAATTGCATGCCCGAGATATTCATCCACCAATAGTGGCTTATCTGGAGCGAGGTATGCTTCAGAAAGATATGCCTCGAGTTGCTTCTCATTCGCAAGAATTTCCATTCCTCTGCCACCCAGAACATATGAGGGTCTAATCAAGACAGGGAAGCCGATTTGTGAAACTGCATCCCTTACATCATCTGCGCTTGTACCTGTAGCGCCTCTAGGCATTTGGAGGCCGATTCTTTCTGCAAATTCTTCAAACCTTTCACGGTCGCTTGCCTCATCGATAGCATCGCAGGTAGTTCCTAGAATTTCCAATTCCATACCTAGAACTGGCAATCTCTTTTCTAGCGGTAATGCGAGGTTGATAGCGGTCTGTCCACCAAATTGCAATAAGATACCATGAGCGTTTTCTCTTAGCAATACTTCAGTAACATATTCCAGCGTGAGAGGTTCGAAATATAGCCGGTCTGATGTATCGAAATCAGTAGATACCGTTTCAGGATTGTTATTCATCAATACAGCGTCCATACCCGCTTCACGAATCGCCTTAACGGCGTGCACACAGCCATAATCGAACTCAATTCCTTGGCCGATTCTAATTGGTCCAGAGCCGATTACCACCTGTCTCCTCTTTACACGATTTTCTAAATCTGGCAAAATATCGATTTTATTATCCCCATATGGCTCATAGGTCGAATAATAATATGGAGTCTTAGCCGCAAATTCTGCTGCACATGAATCTACCATTCTGAAAATTGGGTGGACTTGATGTGAATGCCTAACTTTCATTACCGCCTGCTCACTCCTTTCTGGTTCTACTTCTTTCAAACCTGTTGCAGGGAACCCTGACAGTGCATCTGCAATGTGTCCATCCGAAAATCCAAAACTCTTCCACTTTCGTAATTCTGCTGCAGTTAGTTTTCCAGGAATACAACCTCTGGCTAAGATTTCATTTTCAACATTGGCAATCCTTTGGAACCCATACAAGAACCATCTTGTGATTCTCGTTATTTCATGGACTCTTTCGATGGTCCAACCTCGACGGAATGCTTCGATAACTGCGCCCATTCTTCTATCTGTAGCAATCCTTAGCCAATCTATGAGAACATTGTCGGGCAACTGCTCAAGTGCACGTTCAGCCATTCCTTCTCCTTCTGACTCATCAGCACGAGTCAACGGTCTTGGATGCGGCGCTCCCTGTTCCAATGAAGCCCATGCTTTGAGGAATGCTTCCTCAAAACAACGGCCTATTGCCATCACTTCACCGGTTGACTTCATTGAAGTGCCAAGAGTTCTGTCCGCTGTTCGGAATTTATCGAATGGCCAGCGCGGGATCTTTACAACACAATAATCCAAAGTTGGCTCAAATGCCGCTGTGGTACCTTCACCAGTAATTGGATTAGGTAACTCGTCGAGAGTATATCCAACTGCAATCTTTGCCGCCATTCTTGCGATAGGATATCCTGTGGCCTTGGATGCAAGTGCAGATGATCTTGAAACACGAGGGTTAACTTCGATAACTCGGACCTCTCCAGTAGATTGGTTTACTGCAAATTGTACGTTACAACCACCTTTGATATTCAGTTCCCGAATTAGTGATAATGACATATCTCTAAGTTGCATGTGATCTCTATCGGAAAGAGATTGGACCGGTGCAACTACAGTAGATTCACCGGTGTGTACGCCCATTGGGTCGATATTCTCCATAGTACAAACAATCGTTGCATTATCTGCAGTATCTCGCATTACCTCATATTCATACTCTTGCCAGCCTAGAATACTCTCTTCGATTAGGACCTGACCGATTCTACTATTGCGCAAACCGAGAGTTGCGATTTCAACTAACTCCCCAGTATTCCAAGCAGTTCCTCCACCTAGACCACCAAGCGTAAATGCAGGACGAATCAATATCGGCCAACTGCCAATTTCATCTGCTGCTGCTAAGACCTCATCCATTGAATTACATGCTATCGCTTCTGAAATTGGTAAATCTATACCCAAGCATACCTGATTGAACAAATCCCTATCTTCAGCCTTGTCAATCGCATCTAAGTCAGAACCAATCAATTCAACCCCTAGTTCATCGAGTACTCCTGCATGAGCCAATTCACTAGCTATGTTGAGTGCGGTTTGACCCCCCATACCCGCAAGCAATGCATCAGGTCTTTCGATTTCCAAAATCCTTCGAATTGTATCTGGAAGTAGTGGTTCGATGTAGACCTTGTCGGCCATCTCAGGATCGTTTTGAATAGTTGCAGGATTCGAATTGACCAAGATTACCTTGTATCCATCTTCCCTGAGAGCTTGTACTGCTTGCGAACCCGAGAAATCGAATTCAGCAGCCTGACCAATCTTGATTGGACCAGAACCAAGAACTAGAATCGTCTCTAAATCCTCCCTACGTGGCATCAGTTACCACCTCCATAATGAGAATCAACCATTTCTCTGAACCGCTTGAAGAGTGGGTAAGCATCATGGGGACCTGGAGCCGCTTCAGGATGGAATTGAACCGTGAATACGGATTTACCTACGATGTCAAGGCCTTCCACGGTTCTATCGTTTGCATTAACAAAGCGAACCACTGCCTTTTCTCCGTGCAAATTTTCACCTTGAGGCGAACATGCTCCTGATGGATGGGCTGCAAGCATTCCTGCTTCGGGATCTGCTACTGCGAAACCATGGTTTTGACTCGTAATCCAAACACGTCCAGATTCTAAGTCCACACACGGCTGATTTGCACCTCTGTGACCATAGCGCATTTTGTAAGTCTGCAAGCCACTGGCTAGGCCGAGTAATTGGTGACCCAAGCAAATACCCATTACTGGCATATTTGATTTCACTGCCTCGGCCAATGTTTCCTTAGCCATTGTTGCCTTGCCAGGATGAGCAGGATCACCAGGCCCGTTTGAGCAAAACAGTGCCACAATTCCATATGATTTCGCCTCGGCAAAAGAAGTGTTAGGTGGACACCATACAACTTCAAACTGGCAGCAAAGGCTACGAAGAATATTGTATTTTATTCCACAATCGATTGCAGCAATCCTGGGTAATGGCTTTCCAAAACCATCAACTGCGCCTTCGTTAACGATAACAGGTTCATTGATTGAAACCAAATCGACTAAGTCATCTAGTTCAGGTGATGTCAATTGGTCTAGATGTTCTTTCAAGGAATCCTCATCTTCAAGCGGACCAAACACGCAGAGTACACAGCCATGCTCTCTAACCCTCCGAGTAATTGCCCTGGTGTCTATTTCCTCTATTCCTGGGACATTATGGAAGGCTAGGAATTCGCTTAGGCTAGCAATGGAATCCCTATGGTCGGGATTCTTCATTGCATGCCTTACAACCACACCTCTTGGCCAAACACCTGCAGATTCAGATGTACCGTGGTGTATACCATAATTACCAATCAAGGGATATGTGAAAGTCAATACTTGGCCTGCAAATGAAGGGTCGGTTAGAGATTCTTGATAACCAGTCATTCCCGTTGTGAAAACTAACTCTCCCTCTCCCCACACTTTTGCACCGAATAATTTTCCAGTAAATCTGCTACCATCGGCGAGTAAAAGAACGCCTTCTCCCGATGCAGAAGGTGGTATTGCAGCCCCTGAATTAATGTCATCAGTGGCGTCTACTAGAAGAATACGATCCCCGAGTGAGGTATCGCCTTTCTGAGACCACTCACCCGACATCAAATTTGCTGGTTGTATAGGGGGTATAATCATTCGCAAGGGCCATAGGAAATACTGCCTTTTTAGGGGTTTGAGATTAAACTTTGCATATATACTCACAGGGCCCTAAGTAAGTAAATGCTTGCAAAGGTTATTTGTCTTTCAAATCATGAACTAACTTGCCATCGTTTGTTCCTTCGATAATTAGCCGAGCATCTTCGAACTTCTTTTCACTCGCAGATTCACCGAACCATGCATCCATGAACAGTGCTAATGCTGCAACTTCTGAATGTGGTTGATTT
>MDTE01170631.1_pt1 | contig 10279 bp, 8 predicted proteins | sample 811231 | NCBI WGS metagenome assembly MDTE01 (sample SAMN05326651, study PRJNA326480) | marine metagenome | isolation source: seawater | place: Indian Ocean: Red Sea | collected 2010 | reverse complement strand
TCAGTAATAATTGTTCCTGGATATGGAATGGCTGTTGCCCAAGCTCAGCATGTAGTAAGAGAAATGGCAGATAATTTAAAAAAAAACGGAGTGAAAGTGTCATATGCCGTGCATCCAGTAGCAGGAAGAATGCCTGGGCATATGAATGTTTTGTTGGCTGAAGCCAATGTTCCTTATGATGAAGTTTTTGAACAAGAAAACATTAATAATGATTTTGCAAATACAGATATTGCTTTTGTAATTGGCGCTAACGATGTTACTAACCCAGTTGCGAAAACTGATCCCCGCAGTCCTATTTATGGAATGCCAATACTAGATGTAGAAAAATCAAAGTCAGTTCTTTTTGTTAAAAGAAGCTTATCCCCAGGATATGCAGGGATTGATAACGAGCTTTTTTATCGAGATAATACTTTAATGTTATTTGCTGACGCTAAAAAAATGACAGAAGACATAGTAAAAAATCTTAAATAAATTTATTTCTTTTAAATTTTAATCAACAGGTAGTATTATAAAAGTAATTGACTGAATAGTTCAATTTATGAAGCAAATAGTAAAAAAATCAATAGAAGAATTAAACGAATTACTGCCCAAAGAGAAAAAACTTGCAATGAAAGAAACAACTCCATTGGTGGGTGAAAAATCTAAACTTGAGTCAATAGACCTTGTTAATTTATTTGTCGCGGTAGAAAAAAATTTACAAAAGGAAAAAAAATACAATTTATCTTTTGATGAAATGGTTCAGAATGCAGAACAACTGAAAACCATTAAATCTCTTGAAATTTTTCTGAACAAGAAATTTGAAAATGAAAAAAAATAAAGTTTCAATAAATATAATCTCAAGTTTTAATCATTCAAATTTTACAGGTTTGTTAAAAAATTCTAGTAATTTTGATTGGATTATAAATGACGTAGATTATAATCAAGTTTTTCAAACACTAAATAATTCAAAAGCAAAAATTTGGAAAAACAAGAAAAATATTACTTTAATTTGGACCACTCCAGAATCAATTTCACCTGAATTTCAAAAATTACAAAATAAAAATTCCGCAAATACAGACCAAATAAAAAAAGAAATAGATTATTTTTGTTCTTGTGTTAAAAAAATTAAACAATACAGTGATATTGTTATAATTCCGAATTGGATTTTAAAACAACCTAGCCACAATAATCTTGCTACCGCATATTCCAAAGATTTTGGTTTGGAATATAATTTATCTTTTATGAATTACTATTTGTCAAATCAGCTAGGTAATGAAAAAAATTTATACGTTCTAAACTCATCAAAATGGTTATTTAACTGTGGAATAGAAAATGCTTATAGTTCTAAACTTTGGTATTTGACAAAGACTCCCTTCTCTAACAATTTTTTTAAGGAAGTTATTTCTGATTTATCAAACCTGTATGCATCTATAAAGGGGCTTAATAAGAAATTGTTGATTCTTGATCTAGACGATACTCTGTGGGGAGGAATAGTTGGAGATATAGGTTGGAAAAAATTAAGACTTGGTGGTCACGACCACATAGGTGAGGCTTTTCAAGATTTTCAAACACAAATTAAAACATTAAAGAATCAAGGAATTATTCTTGCTTTGGCTAGTAAAAATGACGAGGCTACAGCAATAGAAGCTATTAAAAATCATCCAGAAATGATTTTGTCCATGGAAGATTTTGTTACTTATCGCATTAATTGGGAAGATAAGGCAAAAAATATTATTGAAATTATTAATGAATTAAACCTCGGATTTCAGTCAGCTGTATTTTTTGATGATAGTCCTTTTGAAAGAGCTAGAGTTAGGGAAATGTTGCCCGAAGTATTAGTTCCGGAACTACCTAAGGACCCAACAGATTACAATAATTTTTTATCTAAATTACGTTGTTTTGATAAATCGTATATTACAAAAGAAGATAAAGTTAGAAGCAATCTTTACAAATCTGAATCTAAAAGGACACAACTTAAACAACAGATAAAATCTTTGCCCGATTGGATTAAAACATTGAATCTTAATATATCAATTGAAAATATTGAAAGTGAAAATACACCCAGGGCAGTACAACTCTTGAATAAAGTTAATCAAATGAACATGTCAACACGTAGACTTAATGAAAGTGAGTTTAATAATTGGATAAAAGTGAAATCAAATAATTTATGGACAGTTAGAGCATCCGATAAATTTGGAGATTACGGTATCATTGGTATTCTTAGCGTATCAATTAAGAGCAATACTGCAACTATAGTAGATTTTATTTTAAGTTGTAGAGTGGTAGGAAGATATATTGAAGAAAGTATGATCGAATTTTTAAAAGAATTTTGCTTGAAAAAAAAAATAAATAAAATAAATGGAAAATATATAAAAACAAAAAAAAACTCATTATTTTTTCATTTTTTTAATAAATTAAAAATTATAGATAAAAATCGTTATTCTTTTGAGTTTTCTTCTAATCAGAAAAAAATAAACTTATTAAATATTACTATAAAAAAACCTCTTCCAAGGAAAAATTGATGAAGTCAAAAATACAGTGGCCAAATAACAAACAATTTGCATTCACAGTTTTTGACGATACTGATCGAGCAAATTTACGTGATAATCAATTAATTTATGAATACTTAGATGAGTTGAATTTTAAAACGACAAAATCGGTGTGGATAAAAGAAGGAAAACAAAAACAAAAAAACCAAGGTATTACATGCGATGATAAACAATATTTAAGCTGGCTTTTGGAATTAAAAAACAAAGGATTTGAAATTGGATATCATAATACAACATATCAAAGTTCTTTGCGTGATGAAATTGAAGAAGGTTTAAAGACATTTGTAAAAACATTTGGTCACAATCCTAAAGTTATGGCTAACCATTCTGCCAATGAAGAAAATATTTATTGGGGCTCAAATCGCTTATCAGGATCTAGAAAATTAATTTATAACATCCTTACTTCATTCAAAAAAAATAAATTTTATAAAGGACATGAAAAAACTTCAGCCTATTTCTGGGGAGATTTATGCGAGGAATATATTACTTATGTAAGAAATTTTGTTTTTTCGGATATAAACACACTTAAAAATTGCCCTTATATGCCTTATCAAGACCAAACAAAACCTTATGTAAAATATTGGTTTGCTTCTTCAGAAGGCAACAATGTTAAAATTTTTAACAAATGCATTTCTGACGAAAATCAAGATCGATTAGAAAAAGAAGGAGGAGCTTGTATTATGTATACACATTTTGCGGACGGTTTTTGCCAAAATGGAAAACTTTCTGAAGAATTTAAGCAACAAATGGGTCGTTTATCAAAAAAAAATGGATGGTTTGTAACAGTATCTACTTTGCTAGATTTTTTAAAAACAAAAAATGAAACTCACACGATAAATTATAGACAAAGAATTATTCTTGAGTGGAAATGGTTACTAGATAAATTAATCTTAGGTTCTACATAAATTACCTATGATTAAATTTTTTTAAGGTAATTTCGATATGACATATCATATAAGAAAAAGCAGTAATGATGATACTGATATAATACTTAATTTTAATAAAGAGTTAGCAGAAAAAGGTTTTAAGTTTAGTTTACCGATTCCCGATTTAAAAAGTATCACTACTAATAGTTTTATTAAAAAAAACAGCTTTATATTAATCGAAGATAAAATTTCGGTAAGGGCAGGTTATACTTTAAAATCACAATGGTTTAAAGTAAACGAAGAATTATTGCAAATAGGTTACTATTATCAACCAATTAGCGCAGGATTGTTTAATAAAAAATATAATGTTTGTGGCGTTCTTTTATTAAATGATGCTCAAAAAAAAAATCCAAATTTATTTAGTTTAGGAATGGGAGGATATACAAAACCTCTTCCTAAGTTATTAAAAAGTTTAAATTGGAAACTTCAAAAAATTCCATTTTTTTTTAAAATATTTAATCCAAACTCCTTTTTAAAAAATATTAAATATTTGAAAAATACCAAAACTAAATATTTTTTAGTCACATTTTTACTATCTACTGGATTAGGATGGGTATTTATAAAAATTATTTTTCAATTTTTAGAGCTATTTAATTTTAAATTTAAAAAAAAAGATAATTTAAAAATAAAAGAAATTGAGGAATTTGAGCAAGATGTAGACATCATTTGGGAAAATTCAAAAAAACACAATTCGTTCAGCGCGGTACGTAATTTTCAATATTTAAAAATATTATATTCTGATAAAAAATTTATCAAATTAAAGTTTATTGAAAATGATAAAGTTATTGGTTGGTCTATTTCACTTTGCAGTAAATTAAATGATCATCATTATTTTGGTGATATGAAGCTGGGTTCTATCGTTGACTGTTTTTGTCTGCCTGGTTATGAAAAAGCTATTATTAATCAAACGACAGAAATATTAAAAAACAGAGAGGTAGATTTGATTGTATCTAATCAATCCCATGTTTTTTGGAAAAAAGCTTTTAAAATGAATTCTTTTTTCAAAGGTCCATCAAATTTTATTTTTGCTTCATCTAAAATCTTATCGGACAAGTTAATGAAAGATAAAAAGTCAAAGGATTACATGCACATTACTCGCGGAGATGGTGATGGTCCTATAAATCTTTAATTTTTAAACAGAACTTTATTTAGTATTTCTTTTCTTTCCATCATTACATCTCTAAAATTTGGCAATTTTTCACTTAATAAGGACAAATTTTGTTTTGTATTGATTCCCGGAATCCTTAGTATATTTATTTCTGTTCTTCGATTTTTCAATTTATTTATTTCTTTTTCTGCTTTTAATTTGGTTAAAGAGTAGGGTGAAAATTTATTATTATAAGTAGTTGATGGATAAAAGAATTTTGATTTAAAATTATTTGCAAATTTAATAATTTTTATAGGAATATTTATAAAATAAGTTTTATACTTTTTGATCAAATTTACGTCTTTAATTGATTTAAAATGTATTTTAGGTGTTGCAAAATAATAGATTGTAATTGGATTAAATTTTTTAATAATTTCGTATACAAGTTTTAAATCATTTTCAATATCTAATTTTTTCGTAATTAAATTCTTTTTATTTTGTTTGATTTTATTTTTGTAATACGTTCCAATTATTTTAATTTTTTTATTGTTTAAAAATAATTTTAATAGATCATTTCCTATTCCTGAACTTGCGCCAATTATTAAAATGTTTTCTTTAATGGTATTGATTTCTTTTAATATTCTTCTATTAGGTTTACTTAATTTAGTATTTAGATCTGGTCTAATTAAGGTTTTAAATTCAATATTATAATTTTTATAAAATAATCTATTATCAATTAGTGGAAATACTTTGCTGAGTAAATATGAGCTTATGTCTATTTTATCTATTTTGCTTTGGTGATTATTAAATATTTTAATTTCCTTAAGCAAAGAGTGTTTGCCAGGGTAAATTGTACCTACGTATCTTGATAAATAACATAGTGCAATTTTCAATTCCTTTTGAAGGCTTATATTGTTAAATCTTTTTTTCTCTTTATTTGATACTGAGTATTTTTTTCTAAAAGTTATTTTTTTTAGATTTCGAACTGTATGTTTTTCAGGAATCAATGATATTTCTACATTAAGACCAATTTCATCATTTTGTGTTAACTGGTAAATAGTTCTTGATTTATTTTTTTTAATTTTTTTTATTTTTATTTCAGAATTATATTTCAGACCTTTCTGGAATTGCACTTTGATAGAAGAATAGTTTTGTTTAAATTTTATTTTTTTAAAAAATTTTAAAATAAGTAAGACGCCATGAACAATATTGTGACCGTGTATTGAGTTGTGTCCTGTGATTTTATCTATATGTATAAGATTATTATCTCCACTTAATTTAGCAAAGTTGACACCCTCAGATTCTTTAATATAAAACATTTAATAACAGGTTATGCATGAAAATAAGAGAAATTCAAATTGAAGATTACATTCAAATTAAAGAACTTCATACCAAATATAATTTAAAAATCTTAAATGAAGAGGAATGGATTAAATTTTGGACGGAAAACCCATGTTTATTAAATGCTAATAATTCTTTTCCTCTAGGGTGGGTATTGGAAGATAATAATAAAAGAATCGTTGGTAGCTTGGGTAATATTCCAAAAGAATATTATTATAAAAATAAAAAATTTATAATAGCTTGTTCTCATGCATGGATAGTGGAAGATAAGTATAGATTGGAAGCTTTTTCTCTTCTTAAAAATTTTTTTTCCCAAAAAAATATAGACATATTTATGGTTACAACAGCAAATAGTGCGTCTGCCAAAATATGGTCGCGATATAATGCAAAAAAAATGCCATTACAAAATTTTGTGGATATTAAGTTTATTGTATTAGATTTTGAAAAAATAATTTATTCATTTTTTAAATATAAAAAGTTACCTTTTGGAAAATTTGTTGGAAAACTGTTATTTTATTTGTCTTTTATAGCACTTTATAAAAAGTTAAATTTTTGGAAAAAAGTTACTCAGTCAAAAAAGACTGTATTAAGTGAAGTTATAGATAATAAGTTTGATGAGTTTTGGAACACTTATAAACAGGATTTTCAGGACAAATTTTTACAAAGTCGATCTATCCATTGGCTCAAATGGCACATAGAAAAGAAAATTAATAATAATAAAGCATGGATTATATCAGTAATAGAAAACAATAGACTTTTGGGCTACGCAATATGCTTGGAGAAAAACAATGATAAAATAGGACTAAAAAGAATTACCCTTGTTGATCTAGTTTCGTTAAAAGATAATGAAGAAGTCTACTTTTCTCTTATTAAAAATAGCATTAATGAAGCACACAAGCGAGGATACCATGTATTTGAAGTAATTGGATTTAACAATTTAAAGAGAAAAATTTTTTCAAAATTTAAAACTTTTAGCAGGAAGATGCCTGTTTTCCCTTTTTATTATAAGGCAAGCAGTAGCATAAATGAAAATTTTTTAGAAATTAATAACTCTTGGGATCCCAACTTGATGGATGGAGACTCTTTTCTTTAAACTTAGGAAAACAATATGTGTGGAATAGCCGGAATAATTCATAATTTTTCAAACAGCGAAGAAGCGAAAAATAAAATTTCAAAAATGATTAATATTATAGATCATAGAGGCCCAGACGAAACATCTGCAGTAATCGGAAAAAATTTTTGTGTAGCTACCGCAAGGCTAGCTATTGAAAAAGTTAAGGAAGGTTATCAGCCTGTACTTAGCGAAAGTAAAAAATACATTCTATCGTTTAATGGTGAAATATTTAACTACAAAGAAATTATTTCAAAATATTCCTTTTCAAGAAACAAAATTAATTCTGAAGCAAAACTTTTGGTTAAGCTTTTTGAAATTAAAGGCGTAGACTTTGTTAATGAAATAAAAGGTCAGTTTGCCATATCAATTTACGATGTACATAATGATAAATTATATTTGTTTAGAGATAGGTTTGGAATAAGACCAATTTATTACAAGCATAAAAATAGAACTTTTTTATATTCTTCAGAAATAAAATCTATAGTAGCTGTTGGGGAAACAGTTCCCAAAACATCTTTAAAAAGTATTGCGTCAACATCATTGTTTTGGTCAAATATAGGAAGCATTACTTCTTTTGAGGATATTTATCAGATTCCCCCAGGTAATTATCTTATTTTTTCTAAAGGTACTTTTAAAATTAAAAAATATTGGGAAAATCCTATATATACTGAAAATAGTAAAGATATTGTAAATAAAGATTTTAAATATGATAATTTTTTTTCTCTCATTAAAGAATCGGTAAAAAGACAAATACATGGAGAAGTTGGTTTTAGCTCTTATTTATCAGGAGGAATTGATAGTTCAGTTATTTCTTATTTACTAACCCAAATTCAAAAGTCACCCATTGATACTTTTTCAGTTGAATTTGAAAATAAAGAATATGATGAAAGCGAAGCGCAACAAAATGTTAAAAACACAATTAATTCTAACCATTTTTCACTAAAAATTTCTAATAAGGATATATCTAATAATTTTGAAAAAGCCATAAATCATTCAGAATGTCATTTGTTCAGAACCGCTCCAGTGCCCATGTATTTGTTAGCCAAATATGTAAAAGAAAAAGGACATAAAGTTGTATTTACGGGAGAAGGCGCGGATGAAATACTATTAGGTTATGATCTATTTGGAGAAACTAAAATTAGAAATTTTTGGTCAAAATTTCCATCTTCGAAAAGAAGACCTGAGTTATTAAAAAAACTTTATTATTATTTACCTCAATTTAAAAATTCAAGATATTTCGAAATAACTAAAGAATTTTATAAAAAAAATCTTATGAATAATAAAAAAAATTTTTATTCACATCAAACTAGGTGGGATCAGTACTTTATGATTAAAAGTTTTTTTAATATAGATGATAAAAAATATGAAAAAGAAATGTTGGAAAATGATCTCTTAAATTTAATGCCTGAAAATTTTAAAAATTTATCTTTAATTAGAAAGGCGCAAATTGTTGAAATTGATACACTCTTAAGCGGTTATTTACTTTCTTCCCAAGGAGACAGAATGTCCATGGCCCATGGTGTAGAAGGTCGTTATCCTTATCTTGATGATATATTTGCAGATGAGTTAGCTAAAATCTCTTCCAAAATAAAATCGCCAGGTTTAAAGTTAAAAAATATTCTAAGACAAGCATTTATTAAATATTTACCAAAATCAGTAATTTCTAGACCTAAATTTGCATATCAAGCTCCAGAAGCTAGAGTATTTTTTGATAATAATAAAAATTCAATAATTATTGATGAATTTATTGATAGTTTATCAAATCAGGATAATTTAAAAGTTGAACCTTTTCTAAATCTCATTAAAAAGTTTAAAGATACTAATTCAAGTTTAAGATTAAGTTTCAGAGAAAACATGGCTTTTATTATAGGTTTGTCTGATCATTTTTTAATAAAATCTTCTAAAAGTTGGGCTAAATTTAAATCTGAGGATAGTAAACAAGCTATAAAATATGTCTATCACAAATAAAGAAATCGAAATAGATCTGATACAGTATTTAAAAAATGGCAATCCAGTTTTAGCTAAGTTAAAAGATATTCCCATGAATGATTCGCTTGTTGAGTTGGGGTATATAGATTCATTTGGTATTATTGATTTAGTTACTTATTTTGAAAATAAATGGAAAGTGCAAATAGAAAATGAAGAGATTACCAAGGATAAATTTGGTTCAATTAATAAAATGGTAAATTTAATTCATTTCAAATTAGCAAAAAAATAGAAAATAAAAACAGATTAAATTTTATGATTTTAAATGGAAAATTTTTTTTAAAGACTTTTTTTGTCAGTTTAGTAATTCTATCTTTTTTTTTAGGTTATTTTTTTAGAGAAAATTCTGTTGGCGGAGGTTTAGAATTTTACAAATTATCTTGGCCAATTATACAGAGTTTTAAAAATGATTTTTTATTTACCATAAAAAATTATGCAACATTTGGTGATGGCACCATTCCCTTTTCCCATATAATTAATGCTTACTTAAATCCATTTAATACTGTCGAAACAAATTTTCAGCTATCTATTACGATAATATCTTTTTTTATTTTTTTGGTGTTTGCTATAATTTTAAAAAAGATTTTTTTACAAATCAGCTTTATTAATATCCTCTTAACATCTTCAGTAGTTTTACTTTTACCTCATTTTCGAACATCTGCATTTTGGGGTAAAAATGAAAATTATGGATGGCTATTTTTTATGGTGGCTCTTTATTTTTTTTTCAAAATTAAAGAAAAAGTTGAAAAAACTCCAGATAATAGAGACATAATAGACGTTATATTTTTCTGCTTTACAAGCGCTTGCGCATTATATGCTAGACAAGCACTTATTTTTTTACCTATTTCATATTTCTTGTATTTATTTTTTAATAAAGCTAATAAAAAAATAATTGTAACTTCGATAATTTCATTTGCTATATTTGCAATACCCGGCCTTATTTTACTTTGGACCTGGGGAGGTGTATCGGATGCAGATAATTTACAACCAAATACTTTCTACGGTAGATGGCTACATCATAGATACATTTTAACGAATCTTCCAATTTTATTAAGTTTTTTTGGATTTTATTTGTTACCAATCCTAATTATAGAAATTTTAAATATTGGCACGAAAGTTTTTTTTAATAAATATTTTAAAAATTTTTTAGCTGCTTTTGTATTTTTTATTTTTTTGTCACAACTAGGTATATTAGATTATCTAGGAAATTACGATTTGGCAGGAGGTGCTGTTTTAAAATTTAATTATTTAATACAAAAAAATAATTTTTTATTACTTTTGTTTTTTAGCTCTATAG
>MDTE01150473.1_pt1 | contig 10279 bp, 13 predicted proteins | sample 811231 | NCBI WGS metagenome assembly MDTE01 (sample SAMN05326651, study PRJNA326480) | marine metagenome | isolation source: seawater | place: Indian Ocean: Red Sea | collected 2010 | reverse complement strand
GACAGGACGAGATGTAAAATGGAATAACATGGATGATTATCTAATAGTATTTCCTACCACGCCTACTAGAGCAACTTTTAACAGTAGTTGGGGAGAAGAAAAATTTGATGAACAGTTAGGTCCACATAATTTTAAATGGAAAGAAAAAATAGATCACGGAGTTTATCAACCTCATCCCTGGTTAAACGCAGAAACACATAAATTAGCAAACTTAGAATCTGAAAACTTTACATCGGCTCAATTACAACCATGGAATGAATCACATAATATTTTATCACAATACGCATTAGTACACTCTTGTAGTTTTGCCGAATGGAAGGACAGAAATCATTTACAACATATCATCAAAGAAGTAAATAATGTTTTAGTATATGGTTCGGAAAGATTACCTACATGGGGACAAATATACGGAGATGAAGAAGATATGCCTCCAAGAATAGGTAAAGAACAAGCAAATCATTTAACAGCGAACAGACACAAAGCATATTGGGATAAGGTAAAAGACAATGTCTAAAATAGAAGATATGGATATATGGGTAATCGGAGATAGTTATGCTCACGGTTACAGAACAGCAGTCAAAGATTATCAACTAAATCCACGTGTAAACAAAACAGTTGACTCGCAATACGATTGGTGTTTACTGCTAAAGAAAAAATATAAAAATTTAAAAGTTAGTGCTATTACTGGTGCTGACAATTTAACAACATCAAGTAACCTACAACATATTATAGATAATTTTTACACAGAAAATATGTTTGTAATCCTTTTGTATTCTGCTCCTATGCGTGATACTGCTCGTCTAGATGGTATCACAGAGTATAACACTTTTGACGTTACAAGAAGTCTTAACTGGCAAGCCTCTAGAGTAGGTCATGAAGTTGAATGTGGTAGTAAACCAAATGGTCCGCCAACACATACAAGTTTTGGCAGTGGTTGGAAACATGCTTTCTTAAATCAAAAAGGATATTGGCCATGGGAAGGATTTGCGGCTATACCAGATGACATGGGTCCTATTGTAGAAGACATAGAAAATCAAATAGGTGCTGAAGCATATGACAGCATGACAGATTACAAGCACTATAAGGGTCTATGGAATATACAACACGAAGCCGAAACAGTTTACAGCATGTTAGCAAAAATGACTATTAAGAACATACCTTTTATATGGGGTTCACCAAGGCACGACTATAGACCATATGATAAATTTGTTACTATTGCTGACTACTGTCGTAAAGATTTCAACGCAAGTTTTATTGACATAGACGGAGTAGATGGTAAACGTAAAACACAACGAAACAGTTACAGTATGTTCTATGTTAATCATTTAACTATGGAACAAAATTATGAATGGGCAGAAATGTTTGATAGACGTTTACAAGATTGGCGTAGACCCATTTCGTAGCCTTTTCATATTTTCATTAATAGGTTCAAAGAATTTTTTATATTTTTCAGGAAATGCTGAACTACCACGATCTATAAGATATTCTCTAAATAAAACTCTTTCGGGAGAACTTTTATTAGATACTGGTGGATCGTCAACACCATGGTGGTGATCCCAATATAGAAGATAGTCTGGACCTGCGTCAATATCAATTGTGGTATAAACAACATCTCCTTTAGTAATCCAATCTACAAAGTCATCATCTAGATAAGGCATGAAGTGATCTGTTGGTCCAGGAATTTGCGTATTTGGGTCTGAGACAACTAATTCTGCTAGCCACTTACATACTATTTTAGCATTTTCTTCTTTTATCTCCAGCATAGAATCTCTACCTGCTACTGTTATGCCGTCCCAAAATCTATCATAAGGATTTCGCAATGGTATAATAATTCTATCAACCTTATGTTCAAATGTTGCTTTTTTCATTGTTTCTAAAAGTTGAAAGTTATGTTCGTAACTGTGTAGGCAATGAACTTTCTTTAAAATCCATAAGTCGTTTAAAAAACTATTCATTACTTTAGGAACTTGAACTACAGCATGAATTTCATTTCTGTTTGTTTTGAATAATCTAACCCACATACACATATTTACTATAAATATTGTTATGGCATTGAACAATAAGGACGATTTCTTATCGCATAGAAAATTACAAGAAGCAAAGCACTTCGAGAACTCTGCTGACGATCCTATAAAGAGTATTCTAACTGTAGAAGTTAATACTACAGAATTATGTAACAGAAAGTGTGTGTTTTGTCCTAGATATAATGACGAAGTATATCCAAATAGAAACCTACACATGACACCTAATGGTGCTGGACTCATTGCTGATAATTTAGCAAAGCATGGGTTTGAAGGCAAAGTTAGTTTCTCTGGCTTTGGTGAAAACTTATTAAATCCTGACTTTAGACGCATTGTAAGGTCTTTTAAGCAACGTTTACCAAATGCTACACTCGAATGTAACACCAACGGCGATCGCTTGTCTAAGAAGGTAGTAGAGGGGTTATTTGACGCAGGATTAGATTGGTTGTACATTAACTTGTATGATGGCATAGATCAAATTGATATATTTGACCCAATGATTGAAGATTATAAAGATCAAACCAAATATAGGGCACACTATAATGAAGAAGATTACGGCTTGTTCATAAACAACAGAAGTGGTACTATTGATTGGTTAAATATTAAAGAAGAAAGTATTAGCAAATTACAGGGTAGTGTATGCTACTATCCTTTTTATAAATTGTTTGTAGATTGGAACGGAGACGTGTTGTTTTGTAGTAACGATTGGGGTAAAGAACACGTTGTTGGTAATTTATTACAACAGGACTTACACGACGTTTGGTTCAGTAAACCTATGCGTAAGATCAGAAACAGATTAGCAAAAGGAGATAGATCGTCATCGCCTTGTAATAAGTGTAGTGTCAACGGACAACTGTTTGGAGAGAAAAGTTTTAACATAGTACAGAAATATGAAAGTAGCAATAACAGGTAGTACAGGATTAGCAGGCAACATCAAAAAAGTTATTGAAGCAACACCTTATTGTGGTGAATCGCATTCAGTACATTGTTTTCGCACTAACAGTCATATTGATTTTAAACAGTATGACGTTTTTATAAATTGTGCTAATGTAGGATTTGATCAAATACAATTACTCGAAGACTGTTTTAGAATGTTTAAAGATCATAAAAAGAAAACAATAGTAAATATATCTAGTAGAGCACATCAACCAAACATTAGCAAAGGTTACATGTATGCGGCACAAAAGGCCGCATTAACACATTATGCTAACAATTTGGTTTACAATAACGCACAAAAACAATGTAGAATAATGACAGTACATTTAGGTTTATTGAATCACCCTACACTTCCAAGCCTAGACTACAATGAGGTCAGTAGTTTTATATTAAGACATCTAACATGGGATAGTCATTTAGAAATACCGGAAGTAACATTACAGCATAGTTACAATTATACTGAATTACAAAAAGCAAAAGAACTTGACAAATTAACAAAAGAAATATAAACTGTACAAATGATTTTAACAATTGAAAACTATGATCTCAAAGAAAAGATCACTCACAGCGACACTATCTATAGTATGAGTGAACATTACATTGAGTTATTAGACATTGGTGGGTACGACTGTACTTGTAGTATTGTATTACACCAAGGAGAATTTGTTGAAAACTTATATGGATACTGTGACTGGGATCCCACAGACAGAATAGCAGAAGTACATATTGCCATGGGCAGTCCTGCTTGGGGTATCACATTAGCACATGAAATGGTTCACGTAAAACAAAACTTAAAATTTGGTACTACAGCAGAAGGTCCAGCATACGACCTTGAGTACGAGTTATACAGTAGTTGGAAAGACGTATATGAACCCACACGATAAACCTAAAACACTTTGGATAACTGGTGATAGTTTTGCTACATTCGATCCTAGTGACGGTACGCATTGGATTAAGCAATTTGCTGAACATAAAGGTTGTGAAAGAATATTTAACTTGGCTCGTGGAGGTTTTGACACAAAAGCAATTTGCTATGTTGGTAAACAAATACTACTAAATCATCATTGGCCCGGCAGAACAGCAGAGCAAGAATTTAATCCTGTACATGATTTGTTAGTATGTTTCTGTACAAGTCCTGACAGAGTATGTCACAAATCTTACACAGACAGCAAATTTGAACACGCATTAAGTATAGCAAATTTAAATTGGTGGTCACCTGGACTTGTATGGCCAGGTAGAGACAATAAACAAGAACCAATGCCTTGGCAAGAACACATGCCCATGGACACAAACTTATACAGCAATAATATAAGCAGTATGATAGAATATAATATAGAAGAGGACCCCATGGGTCAAGATGTAGAATATGTAAAAAATATATTACTGTATCATGACTGGTATTGGGAAGACGAAGTTTCAGACAATATGTATCACGGCCTATATCATTTACACGAATCACTTAAGAGTGTGTCGAGCGAACATCAAAGTGAAATGTGGCTGACTGGTAATATCAGACAAAAAAGAAGTGGTGTAAACTACTTGCCGAATATAGGCCATTATCAAGAAGAAGGCATAATGGCGTATCCTGAAGATTACGGAACCGACGAATATAACAGTCGTACTTTATCAAACCATCATCTGCCTGAAGAGCACAATGAATTCTGGAGATTGTTAAGGAAAAACCTCTAGAGATCAATTTAGCATAAAAAATACATAATCTCAGATAAGTATTATTATGATACTAATGATACATGGCGCAGGGTCTACCGGAACGATTTTTAATTATCTTTCGTTGTGGTTGGATCAGGAACTACAGTATCTAGAGTATCAAGTAGGCGACAGTCACGATGAAATCTTTGATCGTATTGACAGACCAGACGAAGTCGAATATATAGTAGGTCACAGTTATGGTGGATTACTAGGAGCAGAATGGTTGAGCAAAGATGTTCGTAACGTAAAAGGTATGGTAGCAATAGCATCACCGTGGCAAGGCTCACCTACAGCACGAATTCTTAATTGGTTTTTAAGTGATCCTGTTTGGAACGATATGAAGCCAGGCAGTGAACTTTTAAAAAAAATTAACAGCATCAACTTAACTATACCTGTAAAAAATGTCATAGCCAACCCACATCAAGGTGGCAATGGATTAGCAGGTACAGGCAAATCTGAAAACGATGGCACTATTCCAATTGATAGTGCCAGAAACTATCCCGCAGGATTTAGTAGGCTTAAGAGTGTAGAGTTACCATACGGACACGGCGAAATATTACAATGTTTTGAATTAGTAGAACTCATTAGGCTATTCTGTGAAGACCCCGCAAAAGAGACACAATTAGAGCAAGTAGAGTATTTGACAAAAGTCAGTACTATGAATGAAATATAGGGAGCGATATGAAAGCGATTCGTAACTGGTGGAATAAACTGATCTACGAAGAGTATGAACTTACTGTATGGTTTGATGGTGGCAGTTCAGAGGACAAAGATGGAAATCTAACTCCGAACCCAAAATCAAAAAAGGTATTTTCACTCAAGAGTATCAGCAAACGGACACCAACTCACATCAAAGGCAGTGAACTCGACGGCAAATCATTTGAGATCAGAACTGTCCAACCGTTTGATTATATGATTAGAAAGATTTATTAATGTGATAAATAGTTATTAACTATTTAGAGCATATTATGATAAATCCAGAATTAAAAAAATTACAAGTCATGGCAGGAATCCTGCGAGACGAAACTCAATATATTGCCGATGGTATAATACTCAGTGAAGCAGAAGTTCTGGAATTTGAACAGATGTGGAATGAAAATTTAAGACTAGAAGCAATAGAACAATTAACCGAAAAAGTTGACAAAGAGAAAGTCAAACAGTTATTGATTGTTATTAAAGATTTGGCAATTAAAGTATTTGCCAAAATCAAAGGAGTAGGTAGGCAGATTTGGAATAATTTTTGGAGATTGTGTGGATTTGTTATTAAATCAGTATTCATGAAACCCATGGGTGTAGCAATGAGTGTTCTAGGTATTACTGCTTATGCTGTATTAGTAGATGTGTTAAACTTTAAAATAGAACCGTGGGTAGGCCCAATGGGGAGAGAATACGGTGGATTTGATAGCACATTGGGTTCAGATATGAATGCGGCCTTAATGGATAAGATAGCACAAGGCTGGTCAGGCCTTGCTGACTTGGTTAGAAGTGCTGATACAACGAATATGGCCCTAAAACCTGGCGAATGGTTTATGGATTTAATAGCGGAGTTAATGGATGCTATAGGTTTTGCTGTGCCTGTGGCAATAGACGCCGGAAAGGCAGTAATTGAATTTATCTGGAGCATGGGAATACAAGAACCTATTGCTGTAGTACTGTTATGGTTGTTCCTAATAGGCGGTGGCGATTGGGCATTTGAAAAAGTCAAGAAATTCACAGTAGAACCAATTAAAAGGTTATTGAATAAGCCAGTTGACCAAGCAGTAGACAAAGCAAAAGAACTAGCAGGGCCTGTTAGCAAAGACGATGCTATGAAAGGCTTAGAAGCACCTAAGCCAGAAGATGAACCAGCAATAGGCGGACCGGAGAAAGCATAATGGATGACATACGCAAATACATAGACATAGTAGATCAAAACTCTAAAACAGAAGATCAACTTCGTGAAGAAGTACTCACAGAACTACGTCAATTAGATGAAAGTGTTGTTAGAGGTATATTCAAACTGTTATCTTTAATTATAGGAAGTGTGTTTAGATTAGCACAGTTAGGCTTCTTTGTGATTGGTGGCGGTTCAGGATTTTTAGCAGGTGGCATGCGTGGACTCAGCACAGGTGCTATCAGTAGAATAATCAGTGTGGTATTTGACGCACTACGTTTAGGTGCTAACGCAGGCAAATACGTTACAGGCAAGTTAGCAGACATATTTGGAGGTCCAGGTGGTAAACTGATGGACGCAGAAGATGACAAGCCAAACGACAACGACATTCAAGTCAAACGTGAATTGGATAACATAGAAAAAGCAGTAAACGATTTTGTACAGAACAACAACGACAAACTCGATAACAACGTGTTGACCAAAGATCTAGCCGCTAAGATGGCACAGATATTTGGCAAGAAGCAGAAGTAATTCCCATGATCACCTGTCACAGGTGTAAAAAATACAAGCACAAAAATCCCCTATACTTTTGTTATATACGTGGTAAAACACTATGTAGCAGATGTGCTGAAGTAGTTATACGCAGAGATCTTTACCTGCGGTGAAAATACCCACAGACTTAGACTTGTACGACAGACAGTTTGACGTGCCTGATCCTGAAGAAGAACCCTTACCCACATGGAATGAAATCTTACGTGATCCTGAGACTTGGCCTATTGTAGGTGTTATTGTGTTGTTCTTAGTATTAAACTTTGCTTGGTAATCAGTGATAAATACTGTGATGAGGAAGATAAATAATAATATGGACGAAATGCGACGACTAATCAATCTTGTAGAAAGTGCTCAAGTACAAGAAGAGCCTATGAGTAAATTAGGCAAAGCGGCCGCTACAGCATTGGCCACAGGTAGTGTAGCAGGAGATCCTAGTATAGCAAACCCTGATACCAAACCAGAAATAGACAGCAGAGCATTAGGTAATTACCTGGATTTAAAGAAAGAAGTAAGTAAAGAATTCACTGCTGACTGGATAGTACGCGATCTATTATCAAATGCTATTTCAGTAAAAACGTTTGGTAAAAAAGGCAAACTCAGCATGGACATAGCCAGTGGTAAATTGGTAGGCGACGTAAATGTCAAAGACAGCGGCGGTAGGTTTTTTTATAAATTCAGTTACACACATCAAATGTTTCCCAGCATACATCTGTTTGGTAAACGATTTGGCATAGACATAGCCAAAGGCAAAAAGTACACAGGTGCGATAGTGTTAGACTATGGTCATATGACCCAGAACCATCCCATACAAAAAATCACACTGATACTGGATTATGACAACATAGAGCAACACAAAGCAAACGCACAAGACCCTGAAAAAAGAGATCGTGTACCGTTCTTTGAATATCCAAGACAACCAGGCGCCGAACAATTTATAGGCAAACCCATCACTGACGTACTTGGACTAGATCCCAAAGGCGCACTAGGCATCGACTTCTCATAGTCAGACCTATATAAAGGCCAAAAAATCACAGCAAAAAAAATTTTTAAAATGGAGAAATAAAGAACCTTGGAAGTTTTACCAGTAAGCAACATACCTCAAGTGTCACACTATAGTAGCAAAGTGTATCAAAGTTATAGATTACCTGACGGTACTACCCAGCACAAAATACACACCTATGAGGTCACACTATACGACCATACGGGTACAGTTAAAACCCAACGCAGTAATTACACCACCGAATGGATAGTTTAACGAGTAACTAACTTCTGAATCCACATGTACTTGTCAACCACAAACTCGTTGAAAGCAGGCTTTTCCCATTGACGTTCATGTGCGTAATAGAGAAACATCTTAGTGAGAACTTCTAAACTAGCAATAGAGGCCGCTACAGCAACAGTACCAGTTAGTAACCAACTCAATAAGAATGTGTCTAAACTAGCAACTACACGCCATGTGCATGTCTTACAGAAACTAATTATATGTGCTCTTTTTGTATATTTCATAGTATTATTTACTACAACACACTATTATACAGTATGCACACACAAAGTCAATACCTTCGTTAGGTACTATACGACACACATAGACAGGGACTTCGTTTGAACCATAGCGACGTGGTATGAACGATATTGCGTATAGTAGTAGAGATTCCTTGTATAGTGGTAAAAAAATGGAACTGTAGGTCTTGCCCGGGTTCAAAATTTTACCCATTTCCACTGCAAGACCAACCCCCCTCGAGAAATTTTTTTATTTTTTTTTCTAGAAAATTCTGTCAAAAAAAAGCACACCCTACATAACTCGAGACATAGGGTGTGCCCAAAAGGGTTATAAGGTGAGGCTTATACCCTTTTCATACAAGTGCTCTCTGCTAGTTCTTTCCAAGTCTTAGGAGACATCTTGCGTAGGTCTGCTACCTTGAGGACCATTCTCAAACTGATCTCTCTTAGCCTAGCAGACTTCTCCAACATAAAGTCGATTATCTCTTGGTTGCCTTTAGGGCCAAACTCGTATTCGTCTAGCATACCATCGCCAACTATCTGCTCTATGCGGAGGAACTTGTCTGTGACTTTGTCCATCTCTAAGTCGATGTAGTGACATCTACTCATCAATGCTTCAAGGTGGTCACGTATCTTCTTGCTCTTAACACTTTCGAACGAAACGTTAGAAATAAAGATGGCCGAACCAGAGAACTCAAACCTATCAGGGATACCTTCACGTCGTAATGCTACGGATTCACTTTTCCAACTGATAGTTCTCTTCTTACCTGAGTCTAGTACTGCCTTCAGCATGTTGAGACACACTTCGTCGAACAGCACTGAGTCACAGTCATCAAATACAATAACGTCACCTTTGTTTGAGTTATTGTACAGGGTTTGGTACAGGCCGATTGGAGTCATAGCACCTTTAACAATCTCAGTCTTAGGACCTTTGCCCTTGAGTTTGTTAAACATGTCGTACTTCTCCATTTCGGTCTCTACACCAAAACTCTTACCTACTCCAGGAGGGCCACTTAAGATGAGGCCTCGCACCGTACCTTTAATAACAGCACGAGTCATCTCTTGGAGTATGTCGAATCTCCTGCGGATTCTGTCAACAGCCTGCTCTTTAGTCTCGGCTACTTCATCCTTAGCACCCATCTGTGCTTCTGCCACAACGGCGTCAACGTGCTCAACGTTGTTCACATCATTAAGTAGCACACGGATATTGCCCAATCCAGCAAACTGATTGCTGGCATCCACAGTGATAAACGCACCTTTCTTACCGAAGGATACGTCCTTTACGAGAGGGAAAACACCAGAAATCTTTGCGTTTCTGTACTTTCCACTTTTAATACTAACGTATTTCTTTTCCATATATTGTTACCTCACTAACAATTAATTAAACAATAAGTATATTATACCGGATTTCCTGGAGAAGGTCAACCATAATATACATCTTTTTTGGCATCAGTTTGCCAAACATCCAGGCTCAAGTAGTCGTCACCTTGCATGCCTTGTTCCGAACCCGAAGCACTCAGGCCGTAACGTTCCTGTATGCGGTCGCACAACAGGTTCTCAAGTTCGCTAGTGTACGCCAAGCCACTGTTGGGGCCATATGCCACATACACTTTGCCCTCGCCTATAACAAACTCACCTTCGTCATAGAGGTCACCAACGTGTAGTTTAAGTGTCGCAGGGAACCCGG
>MDTE01143842.1_pt1 | contig 10279 bp, 12 predicted proteins | sample 811231 | NCBI WGS metagenome assembly MDTE01 (sample SAMN05326651, study PRJNA326480) | marine metagenome | isolation source: seawater | place: Indian Ocean: Red Sea | collected 2010 | reverse complement strand
TGCCAGCGTTGCCGGGCCAAATCGTGCCCTTCTTGACCGCGAGGAGAGAAGCTTGGTGATTCCAAATGAAGGACGAGCAAGGACGCCGGTAGCGATTTGGCACGCAACCCAAAGGGTCGGCGGCCATTTTTTGCGCAGCGCGTCGTTACCGCTCACTCATGTAGACTGACTACACTACGTTCGCGGCGTCTAGCGCTGCACAAAAAATAGCCGCCGTCGCTGGCACGTATAAAAGATAAGCAGACCCTACTCTTGTCATCGAAACCATTGAATAACAATCGCTTCTTGCGCGCACTCGCGCGCCAACCGGTCGACATGACCCCGGTATGGATCATGCGTCAGGCCGGCCGCTATCTCCCCGAGTACCGTGCGACCCGAAAACGAGCGGGTAGTTTCATGGCGTTGTGCACCAATCCCGAACTCGCGTGTGAGGTAACACTACAACCCTTGCGAAGATTCGCACTCGATGCGGCCATCATCTTCTCCGACATACTGACCATTCCCGACGCCATGGGTCTGGGACTGCACTTCGTCGAAGGCGAAGGCCCCCGCTTCGAGCATCCGGTAACGACCAGCACTCAAATCGACGCCTTGCCACGTCCTGATCCCGTCTCTGAGCTGGGTTATGTCATGGACGCATTGAGACTGACGCGCACCGAACTCAATGGTCAGGTGCCGCTCATCGGCTTTTCCGGCAGCCCCTGGACGCTTGCGACATACATGATCGAAGGCCGCTCCCCGGGAGAGTTCAAGACCGCGAAGCGATTGATGTTTGATGAGCCGCAAGTCCTGCACCGCTTGCTCGATAAAGTGGCCGTGGCGGTGATTGACTACTTGAATGCACAGATCGAAGCCGGTGCGCAGTGTGTCATGCTGTTCGACACCTGGGGGGGTGCGTTGTCCTCGTCGAACTATCGCGAGTTCTCGCTCAGCTACCTGCGACGGATCGTGTCCGATCTAACACGCGAAGCGGCTGGAATCCGTGTCCCGGTCATCGTGTTCACCAAGAACGGCGGACTGTGGATTCAGGACATCGCAGACAGCGGCTGCGACGCCGTCGGCGTCGACTGGACAATGGATCTCGGCGTCGCACGTGGCCTGGTCGGTGATCGTGTTGCCTTACAAGGCAATCTCGACCCCTGCGTGCTGTATGCTTCGCCTGACACCATCAGGCAGCACGTTGGTCAAGTGCTGGCAGATTTCGGAACGGGTAGTGGCCATGTTTTCAATCTGGGGCACGGCGTGCATCCGGGCATGAATCCTGATCACATTGGTGCGCTGGTCGATGCCGTACACGACCTCAGTCGGCCGTATCACTCAGCGTCCTAGATCAGCCACGGAGATTCACTAAGGTGACCTCGCCCGAAGCGGTGCGAATTTTTCTGAAAGGCATGTGCATGGGCACGGCCGACGTGGTGCCGGGCGTCAGCGGCGGCACCATGGCGCTCATCTTGGGCATCTATCAAAGACTGCTCGAAGCCATTCGATCCTTCGATGTACAACTCATCAAGCTGCTCGTGCGCTTAGAGATTAGAGCGGCAATTCGCCACGTGGATCTTTGGTTCCTGGTGGTTCTAGGGAGTGGAATTTTTTCGTCGATATTGTTCTTCACTCGCGTGATTCCATTACCAAGCCTCGTACAGACCGACCCTGAGCCTGTTTTCGCTTTGTTCTTCGGTCTCATAGTCGGCTCCATCATTGTCCTGTTCCGCGGCCTAGGTAAGTTGTCTGTACTCGACTACGTATTGACGGCAGCCGGTGTCGGCATTGGCTTCGCCGTGGTCAACCTGGTTCCCGTAAACACCCCGGAAGCAAGCTGGTTCATTTTCTTGACGGGTATGGTCGCGATCAGCGCGCTGTTGGTACCCGGGTTGTCAGGGTCTTTCCTGCTGCTAATCATGAAAAAGTACGCTTACATTCTCGACGCGATTGGCCGCTTCGACTTCACGATCGTAATGCCCTTCGGTCTGGGTGCCGTTGTTGGCGTTGTTTTGTTCAGCCGGGTGCTCAGTTGGTTGTTGAGGAACATGTATCAACACACCCTGGTCACCATCATCGGCATTCTGATTGGAGCGTTGTGGGTGATTTGGCCATTTCAAGAGCGCGTTTACGAAACAGTCCGCGAAAAGGCCAGGTTGGTCTCGTCGGACCCGATACTGCCTAGCACAGTCGATGCGGAAACGGGCCTGGCTATCGGTCTCGCGGTCATCGGCTTTGTCGGCGTAATGCTCTTGAGCCGACTCGGCAACCGAGCCTCATTGGCTAGCAGCACCTGACGCCACTTCTACCCCTCGACATGCCAGAGCTACCCGAAGTAGAAACCACGTGTCGCGCTCTTGGCGTGCTCATGAACGGTCAACGCATTATTCGAGTTCGAGTACGTGAGCCTCGCCTGCGGTGGCCGGTGGCAGAATCTTTGAGTCAATCGCTGGTGGGCCGAAGCATCAGTCATGTGAGCCGGCGTGCAAAGTACATACTAGTCCACGTTCCGCCGGGAACGCTGATCATTCATCTCGGTATGTCCGGCAGTCTGCTACAGGTCGATGCAAGCAAATCACCCCGTAAGCACGACCATGTGGACATCGAGCTCGATGATGGAACCCTGTTTCGCTATCACGATCCACGTCGATTTGGGTCAATGCACTGGACCGAATCGCTGCAAGACCATTTCTTGCTCAAAGGCCTAGGCCCGGAGCCACTGGATGATGAATTTGGAGGTCGTTACTTACACGACCGCTCACGGGGTCGTCGAGTCGCAGTCAAGAATTTCATCATGTCGGGCCAGGTAGTGGTTGGTGTCGGCAACATTTACGCTAGTGAAGCCCTGTATCACGCTGGTATCCACCCGAAACGAGCGGCCGGAAGAGTTTCCAGACCTCGCTACGAGCGTCTATCCAAAGCCATTCGCAGCACCCTCGAAGCGGCAATCGAATCCGGGGGAACAACACTCCGCGATTTCGCAAGCGGGAGTGGAGAGCCAGGCTACTTTGGTCAGAAGCTTTTTGTGTATGGTCGTGAAGGTGAGCCTTGCCGGCAATGTGGGAGCCCGGTCCACAGCGCGGTAATCGGGCAACGTTCGAGCTACTACTGCACGCTGTGCCAACGCTGATCAACTGGAGGTCGCGGTCAGCCTCAGATACTTCCGGTAGAGCTGCTCGCGAGTTTCCACGTGCTGCGGATTGAGGGGTATGCAGTCTACCGGGCAGACCTCGACGCACTGCGAGGTTTCAAAGTGCCCGACGCACTCGGTGCACTTTGACGCATCGATGACATAGATCTCCGGGCCCTCGTAGATAGCGTCATTCGGGCACTCCGGTTCACACACATCACAATTGATGCACTCATCAGTGATCATCAACGCCATGGCGGCAGGCACCTATCGCAAGCGTTCGGCCAACGCCTTCTCGACCACCGGATGGACGAATTGACCCACGTTCCCGCCGAGTTTTGCGATTTCACGTACCAACGACGATGAGATGAAATTGTAGCCTTCACCCGGCGTCAAGAAGACTGTTTCGATGTCTGGTGCCAGGCGACGGTTCATAGTTGCCAGCTGGAACTCGTGCTCAAAGTCTGACACTGCCCGCAATCCGCGCAGCAACACGTTGCCGCCGATACGTTGCGCAAATTTGACCAGCAGATCGTCAAACCCTTGGACCGACACGTTTTCAACGTCGGACAACACCGTCTGTGCCATCTCGATGCGCTCTTCCAGGTCGAAGCAGGGTTTCTTTGGAATGTTGGCGGCAATAGCGAGCGTGACATGGTCGAACACCCGGGCGGCACGATGCACCAGATCCATGTGGCCGTTTGTCAGCGGGTCAAACGTGCCCGGGTAAATGACATGCGTGGTCATAGAAGCAATCCTGTGGAGCCTTCAAGCCTCGCGATCTTAGGACGCCTCAACGCGTCGCGCCAGACAGTATCGGACATTTCCGCTGGTTTTTTGCCTGACGTACGCAACCCCCGGCGGTAGCTCAGGCGGGGCGTCGGAGGCGGCCATCTCCAGATAAATGGTGGCATTGGCCGCGAGCCACGCATGACGGCTGAGTAGCACGATGACCTCATGCTGGTAATGCTCCGAGAAGGGAGGGTCGACGAACACGATATCGTAAGCTCGAGAGGGACCCTTTAGATAGCGCAGACTGTCGGCCCGGACGAGCTCCACATTGCAGGCATCGAGAAGTGCCGCAGCTCTCTCGAGGTTGGCGTGGAGACCGGGATCACGCTCGATCATGGTGACACTACGTGCCTGACGTGACGCGGCCTCGAAACCAAGCGCCCCGGTTCCGGCAAACAAGTCCAGACAGGCGGCGCCGACCACGCGATCGGCGAGCCAGTTAAACACGGTCTCACGGACTCGATCGCTGGTAGGTCGCACCGGCGAGTCGGAGACCACATCCAATCGACGTCCACGCCACTGCCCCCCAACGATTCGAACCTTGCCCGGTCGATTTCTGGTAATCATGTTTGCTACTCGAATGAAGATACGACCTCGCGCTCAAGAAGGGCCCGATTTGGCCCAGCAACGCTGGCATGAATGAAAGATAAACAGGCCCTAGTGTGGGATAATCCACCGCGACTTTACACTGGGCAAACAGAGTACATGTTTTCTTCCAATCAGGGTGGCGAGGCCGACGAAAAGCCCCGTTTGTTTCGCCGACTTGGGCGGGCGCTCAAGCTGGGTTTTACCTATGATCTCAACGATCTGTTCAAGCGTCACAAGCAGATTGATGATGAGCTACTGGAGGAAATCGAAACCCTGTTGCTGACTTCAGATGTGGGCGTCGACGCAACCAATCGAATCGTCGGCGGGCTCACGGCACGGCTGGCACGAAAACAGCTCGATGACACCGACGCCGTTCGCCAGGCGCTGCACGAGGACATGAGCTCCATTCTCGAACCCGTCGCACAACCACTTCGGCTGGACGCGGACAAACGGCCGTTCGTGATCTTGATGGTTGGCGTCAACGGTAGCGGCAAGACCACCACCATCGGCAAGCTCGCCCGCCGATTCAAGCAACAAGGTTTGAGCGTCATGCTCGCCGCCGGCGACACATTTCGGGCCGCGGCAGTTGAGCAACTTCAACAATGGGGTACCCGCAATGACGTCCCCGTCGTCGCTCAACCGACTGGAGCGGATTCTGCCTCGGTCGTATTCGACGCCCTGCAGTCGGCACGCGCGCGCGACATTGATGTGCTGATTGCAGACACCGCCGGCCGGCTGCATACCCACGGCGGGCTCATGGAAGAGCTGAAAAAAGTGTGTCGGGTCATGTCCAAGCAAATGACCGATGCACCTCACGAAACTCTGTTGGTGATCGATGCCGGCACCGGACAGAACGCGCTCAACCAAGCACAGGAGTTCAAGAAGGCGGTCGGTGTCACCGGCATTGTGATCAGCAAGCTCGATGGCACCGCCAAGGGTGGCACAGTGTTCTCGGTCGCAGAAAATCTGTCGCTGCCGATTCGCTTCATCGGTGTTGGTGAAGCAGCAGACGACCTTCAGGAGTTCGAGGTCGCTGGCTTCGTGGATTCCATACTCCGCGGCTGACTGAAACACGCCGGTCATCCGTATGATTCAGTTTCACAGTGTCAGCAAACGATACGGCAAAGGTCGTGATGTGCTGAGCAACGTGAACCTGGCGGTGGATGCAGCAGAGCTGGTGTTTCTAACCGGACCGTCCGGCGCCGGGAAGTCGACCCTGCTGCAGCTGCTCGCCCTGGTCGAACGACCCTCCGGCGGACAGATCAAGGTCGACGGCACCGATCTCGGTCTTTTCAAGCGATCACAAATACCGTATTACCGGCGCAACCTCGGCGTTGTGTTTCAAAATCCTCATTTGCTCTCGGACCGCAGTGTCTTCGACAACGTGGCACTACCGTTGGTGGTCATGGGATACCACCACCGAGATATCGCGAAGCGTGTGCGTGCCGCGCTCGATCTGGTCGGGTTGCTCGGCAAGGAACGTAGCTTGCCGGTGCAGCTTTCAGGCGGTGAGCAACAACGCGTTGGCATCGCACGGGCCATCGCCCATCGACCGCCGATCGTGCTGGCCGATGAGCCCACCGGTAATCTCGATCCGGAGTTGTCGCTCGAAACCATGCGCTTGTTCGAGAGGCTCCAACAGCTCGGTGTCACGGCAGTCATCGTGACTCACGATCTAGAGCTGCTCGGACATTTCAAGCACCGCGTCCTGGGGCTGCGGGACGGAAACGTCGAGCATGACTGACAAGACTCGAGGAAGCGTCGTCTTGCGAGCACGCGGACGGGTCAGTGTCCGTAGCTGGTTCAGCCATCACATTCAGGCGCTGATTACCACGCTTGGTCAGTCCGCCAGAAACCCTGGACACAGTGTGCTTACCACGGCGGTTATTGGCATTGCGTTGGCATTGCCGGCCGGGTTGTACATGGGGCTTCAGAATGTCACCAGCCTCACCGAGCGATGGCAGGGCGGCGCACAAATTTCAGTGTATCTGCGTCCCGGCTTTGCCAATGAAGCACGACAACGGTTAATCAAGGATCTCGAGCTTCATGTGCTGGTCCGCGAACTCGCGATCATCACACCTGAGCAAGCACTGCTCGAATATGAGCTGATCACCGGCTTCGATGACCTGGAAGATGCGTTTGGTGAAGACAATCCACTGCCGCACGTGCTGGTGGTCTACCTGAATTCCCAACACACTGAGCTCGGTCCGGTGCAGGCGTTGGTGGATGAGCTGTCGAAGCGCCCGGAAGTGGAGATGGTGCAGTCAGACCTGGGATGGTTGAAACGATTGCAATCCATCATCGAGCTGGTCCAGCGCAGCGTGTGGGTGGTGGCCGTGTTGTTCGCGGCCGGGGTCATCCTGATTGTCGGCAATACCATCAGAACCAGTATTCAAAGCCGCCACGAGGAAATCGAGGTGACCAAGCTGGTAGGTGGCACCGATGCGTTCATTCGACGCCCGTTTCTCTACAGCGGGCTCTGGTTCGGGCTGCTCGGTGCAGTTCTGGCATGGACGCTGGTGGCGGTAGCCGTGGAGCTGTTGTCTGCTCCGGTACTCGAACTTGCGCAGCTATATCACTCCGACTTCAGGCTCAGGGGGCTAAATGTGCGCGAGGTGGCCCTGCTGCTCGGCGCCGGTGGACTCCTGGGGCTGGTTGGATCCTGGTTCGAAGTTGGGCGTCAGATGCGTCGCATTGATCACAAAAGACACACATAACTCATTGATTCATTGTGGAACTTTTCTGATTTCTAGCACTCTAATCTGTTGAGTGCTAAAATCACGCTTCAATGAGAGGGATACAACGCCACCATGAGTAACGCGCTTGACGTCCGTATGCATCTGCCCGTCGGTAGCCTCGAGGCTTACCGACACGCGGTCGAGAGCATTCCTATTCTGAGCCGAGATGAAGAGCAGGCTCTGGCGCAGCAGCTGCAGCGCAACAATGATCTGGAGGCCGCACGGCGTCTTGTCATGGCCCATCTGAGATTCGTCGTTCGTATAGCCCGCGGTTACAACGGCTATGGACTGCAGCAGGGCGACCTGATTCAAGAAGGCAATGTCGGCTTGATGAAGGCCGTCAAGCGATTCGATCCGGATGTTGGCGTACGCCTGGTGTCCTTCGCCGTTCACTGGATTCGGGCCGAGATTCACGAGTTCATATTGAAGAACTGGCGCATCGTGAAAGTGGCCACCACCAAGGCGCAGCGCAAGCTGTTCTTCAATCTCCGAAGCGCGAAAAAGCGTCTTGGCTGGTTGAGCAAGGATGAAGTGGATGCAGTTGCCAATGACTTGGGCGTGAGCTCTGCCGATGTGCTCGAGATGGAAAAGCGGTTGAATGCGTATGACGCCAGCTTCGATCTCGGCAGTGATGCAGACGATGATGGTGACCGTGTAGCCCCGGCTTCGTATCTGCCCGACAATCGATTCGACCCTGCGGCAAACAACGAAGACGCTGACTGGGATGATTACAACGCCCGGCGTCTGAGCCATGGCTTGAGTCTGCTCGACGACCGCAGCCGAGACATTATTCAGCGTCGTTGGCTGGACGAAGAAAAGACCACCCTGCATACGCTCGCCGATGAGTACGGTGTCTCTGCCGAGCGAATCCGTCAATTGGAGAAGAATGCGCTGACGAAAATGCAGAAGTCACTCGGTCAGGCCATCTAACAGACTGCTGTAGACCCCAACAACCCAGGTCTTCAACACGAAGGCCCGGGTTGTTTTTTGTTTGGCCTCCCTTACGAGCAGTAACGCCAACTAGACCAGCGGCACGTAATGATCGACCAGCAAGGCCGCGAACAACCCGGCCAGATAATAAATCGAGTATTTGAAGGTCGTCATCGGTACTGCGTCGTCGTCGGCCTTGAACAACCTCACTGAGTAGTACAGAAATCCGGCGCCCAGCACCAAGGCGGCAGCCAGATAGATCAGTGAGCTCATGCCGGTCACAAATGGCAGCAAGGTGACCACGAACATGATGATGGTGTAGAGCAGAATCTGCAGCCGGGTGAACTCCACACCGTGAGTCACGGGTAACATGGGCACGTCGGCCTTCGCATACTCTGCCCGGCGATGGATTGCCAGAGCCCAGAAGTGCGGGGGCGTCCAGGCAAAGATGATCAAGAACAACAGTAATGCGTGTGCATCCAGATAACCGGTCACTGCGGTCCAGCCGAGCACCGGCGGCATCGCGCCGGCAGCCCCACCGATGACTATGTTCTGCGGCGTCGCATGCTTGAGAAACACCGAGTAAATCACCGCATAGCCGACCAACGAGGCGAACGTGAGAATGGCGGTGAGCGCATTAACGAACAGCACCAGAATACACATCGAGGTCACACACAACGCCAAGGCAAATGCAAAAGCGTGTCGGCGGTCCAGCCGGCCGGTTGGCAGTGGTCTGCCTTTGGTCCGCCCCATCAGCACATCGATTTTTTCGTCCACCAGATGATTGATGGCAGCGCCGGAAGCGGCGCCAAGACCAATGCCCAGCGTACCCAGCAGCAACACCGACCACGGCACCATGTCGGGCGTCGACAGAAACATGCCGACTATGGCGGTGAACACGATCAAATAGACGACGCGCGGCTTACACAGTTGGTAGAAGTCACGCCAGCTGACAGCTTGATCGGTAATGACGCCTTGTTGTTCCACTAATCATTCTTTGCGGTGGTGAAGGACGTGGAGTTTACCAGACTAGGTGGTCCATATTTGCTCACATACAACATGATGATCACCGACAACGACAACAGCGCCGCGTTGGCATTGTGTGCGACGGCATAGCCGAGGGGCTTCGCGTTAAGCACTGTGGCGACCCCGAGCGCCGCTTGACTCACCAGCAAACCGAGCATAGCGGCACCAGCCAGACGATAAACAGACCAGGCGCTGCGCTGCGCGAGAACAGCGCAGATTCCCAGCAACAGCACCGTCATCACCGCCCCCAGCCGGTGAACGAACTGGATAGCGACCAAGCCCTCTAGACTGATGAGCTTGCCGTCGAGCCCGGCCCCCAGTTCACGGCTGAGTTGAAAACCTTCACTCAGATTCATCTCCGGCACCACTCGGCCATTGCACAGCGGAAAATCGGGGCAGGCCAAGGCCGCATAGTTGGCGCTTGTCCAACCACCGAGTGTCAGCTGCACGATCAACAGCAGGCTTCCGAGCAAGAACAGGCTTCGACTAGGCGTGCAGGGCATTGGCCGCCATCCGCGCGCTAGCCCGAAGTGACGTAAAGCAATCCACGACAGCAGTGAGCCGGTTGCCAGCCCGCCCATCAGATGCGCAGTCACCACCATTGGTTTCAACAACAACGTCACCGTCCACATGCCGAGCAGCGCTTGGAACACGATCAAGGCCAACAGCACGCAGGGCGTGAGCACCGGCATGCCCGCTTGGTGTCGACGCCGTACCGAGATCACCGTCAGTGCCAACACACCCAAACCGAGCAGACCGGCGACATAGCGGTGCACCATCTCCTTCCAGGCTTTGCCAACCTCGAGCGGTGTGCTGGGAAAGGCGGCTTGCGCGGCGCCCCGATCTTGCTCGCCCGGGACAACCAGCTGACCATAGCATCCAGGCCAATCCGGACAGGACAGTCCAGCATCGGATAGACGGACGTAGCCGCCCAGTATGATTACGACCAAAGCCAGTACCGTCAGGGTCATGGATAAGCGAAACAAAGCGTTGGTTCCCCTCAGCGATAATGGTGGCTAAATCAGGCCACAAGATGGCGAAAACAAATGGCCTTGTTCGCAAGCATTCATCAACCCAGACGTGATGTCTTGAACAG
>MDTE01113387.1_pt1 | contig 10279 bp, 7 predicted proteins | sample 811231 | NCBI WGS metagenome assembly MDTE01 (sample SAMN05326651, study PRJNA326480) | marine metagenome | isolation source: seawater | place: Indian Ocean: Red Sea | collected 2010 | reverse complement strand
GCCCGGCAGCTCCGTAGGTTCCCATGGTTGACGGACGCTACGAACATACTGTGACCCAGTGACTGAGCCGTCGATCATGCCATCGAACTCTGACATGGATTCCCCTGGTTTGGCGCTGTTCCGGGGTTCAATCTTGTTGGCCACGGGCGCCTGGGTCAAGAATCCAATCGACGAGTCCGCTATGGTCGTCGGGTTGCTCTGGGGCGGCTATCTCCTTTACCGTCAGTGGAAGTTCCGTTGACCGACGCCTGGCGGCGTCCGCAAACTGTTGTTGCACGAATTTCTCGATCGACTCGATGAGCACACGCTGGTTCTGACCCAAGACACCGTGGCGGCCGCCGTGGTTCGTCAGCGCCACGCCGAACTACAGATAGATGCCGGCCGTGTGAGCTGGCCTACCCCGGACGTTGTGACTCTGCGCGGATGGGTCACTCGGGTCTGGCAGACACAGGTGCATTACCTGGCCACTGGTGATGGCGTGCTGATCTCGGGTAGCCAGGAGCACCTGCTGTGGGAACAGATCATCGCGAGCAACCTGGTCGACGATGGTCACGGCTTGCTCGTGTTGCGTGGCGCCGCCCGACACGCGCAGCAGGCTTATGAATTGCACCGATGCTGGCGTCTGCCAGCCGCGGGTGTTTCCGCGCATGCCGATGCGCAGGCATTCAATGAATGGCGTCGTCGCTTCGAAAGGCGCCTTAAACAAGAACACTGGGTCACGCAGGCCGATGCACTGGTTCGCTTGCCTGCGTATGTGGCCAGTGGTGATGTCGCGCTGCCACGACGTATCCAACTCGTCGGTGTGCATGATCTGTCGCCAGCGCAGGACGCGCTGTTGTCGGCGCTGGCGCGCGCGGGTGTAGAGCTGCGATGGCCACAGTCAGGGGAGTCGAGCAAGCCGCGTCATCTGACGCTCGAAAACTTCGACGCTGAACTCGAAGCCGCGGCGCGATTTGCACGGTCACGGGCGTTTTCAGCATCACCGGGCTGTGCGCGGGTGGTTGTGGCCGTACCGGGTCTGACAGCGAGACGTGCGAGTCTGCGTCGAGTCTTCGAAGAAGTGTTTCAGGATCAAGCTGCGCAAGAGTCGCGACAAGCCAGGTTTGACATCGCGGCTGGAGAAGCCATTACCCATATCCCCATCGTGCGTGATGCGCTTGCGGCGCTCTCACTGAACCGCCGGCGCATCGACATGCCCGAGCTCGAGCAAGTCATCGGCTCGGCCTACCTCGCCGGTGCGGACGACGAGCAGTTTCAACGAGCCAGTTTGACTGCCGTGCTGCGTGCGCTCGGCGAGGTGGAGCTACCTCTCACCGCTATTCTGTCCAGCCTGCATTCCAGCACGCCAGGCGCCGCGTTGACCCGAGCCCTCAATGGTTTCTACGAGCTCGTACGTGGTGCACCTCGGCGGCAGTCGAGCGGCGAATGGGGGTTGCACTTCTCGCGTCAATTGCGTGCTATCGGCTGGCCCGGTCGACTCGATCTCAGTGATTCGGAATCGGAAGCTGTGGCGCACTTCGAGCGCGCATTGGATGCACTGTCAGCGCTCAGTCTGGTGGCAGCCGACCTGTGCGTTGATGATGCGCTGAGACGGTTGCGTAGCTTGTGTGCGGAAACAATAATCACGCCCCGTCACCTGGCGGCTCCGGTGTTGGTCGTCGATATTGATCATTGCCACAATCTGACTTGCGACGCTCTGTGGGTGCTGGGCTTGAACGAAACTGACTGGCCCAGGGCGGCTCGTCCGAACCCGTTCTTGCCGATGTCGTTGCAGCACGGCCGCAACACGCCGCATTCCAGTACCAGCTGGGAGTACGAAGCGGCGCGTACACAGCTCGCCGTGTGTTGTAGCAATGCCTCCGAGGTTGTGTTCAGCAGCGCACGGTTTGCGGCTGAGCGTAGCCTTCGCGTCAGCTCAATGTTGCGTGATTGTGAGGAGGTTGAGCTCGATGCCTTGGCGCTGCCGGACTACCAGAGTCTCGGTCAATCCCTGGCGCGTATAGCAGTCGAGCGCGACTACTTCACGGACTCCAGTGGACCGCCGTTGCCGGAGGCGACTCGCGTCAGGGGTGGCACAGGCATTTTGAAATCACAGTCCGCATGTCCTTTTCAGGCCTTCGCGCGATACCGGCTCGGTGCTCGAGGTCTGGGCCAGACGGGCATCGGCTTGGACCCGCTCGCACGTGGCTCGCTGGCACACGATGCTCTGGAGGCGATTTGGGCACGGTTGGGCGACCAGCACACCTTGTTGAGTTGCGATCAGGCTGAGCTTTCTTCACATGTGGCGGCTGCTGTCCAGCGTGCACTGTCACTCGCCCGTGAGCATCGACCGCACACGGTGAAAGGCACGTTCGAGGCGTTGGAGACCACTCGATTGGCGCAGCTGCTCGAAGACTGGTTGGCATTGGAGAAAAACCGCTCTCCCTTCAAGGTGGTTTCTTTCGAGGCCAGCAGTGACTACCAGATCGAGGGACTGCCTTTGGGGGTCCGACCGGACCGGCTGGACGAAGTCGAAGGCGGGTTGCTGGTCATCGACTACAAGACTGGAAATCCGAGAGTGGCGGAGTGGCTGGATGAGCGTATCGACGAGCCCCAGCTGCCCTTGTATTGCACCGCACTCGATGAACGTGGCGGCCAGCCGGTGGTTGGTACGGCGTTCGGCGTCGTAAACGGTCCGGACAGTGAATTTCGGGGGCTCGCCGAGAATGCCGGTCTTGCCAACGGGATCACCACTGTCGACAAAAGCCGCAGTTGGCGCGCCGGTGAGCACGCTGACTGGTCGAGTCTGAAACAGCACTGGAGACAGAGGCTCGTACAGCTGGCGGACGAATTCGTCGGAGGTGTGGCGGTTGTCCGGCCGAAGAGCGAGCAAGTCTGCAGGTACTGTGATCTGGCATCGTTGTGCCGAATCCACGATGCCGGGCCAGATCCGGAGCGACCGACGTGACCCTGCTGACCGATGCTGACCAGAGACACCAAGCGCTGGATCCGACCGGCTCTTTCATTGTTCGCGCGCCCGCGGGGTCGGGAAAGACTGGCCTTTTGATTCAACGATTTCTGACTCTGCTCGCCCGCGTCGACGAGCCGGAGGAAGTGATCGCAATCACGTTCACCATCAAAGCCGCCGACGAAATGCGAAGCCGCGTGTTGGAGGCGCTCGAGTCCGAATCCGGTGTTGGTGATGACTATCAGCAGCACATCGCCTTGCTCGCAGCGGCGGTGCGGAGACGGGACTCCCAACGGGGGTGGGGGTTGCTGATGCAGCCAAACCGGTTACGCATCTTGACCATTGATGCGCTGTGTCTGTGGCTGGTGCGTCAAATGGTCTGGGTGTCCCGGGCCGGGGCTGAGCTTCGACCGGCCGATGAGCCGCGAAGGCTCTATCTCAAAGCGGCCCGGAATCTGTTTGCCGCCCTTTCCACTGAGCGAAACGAGTGGGCGGTTGCGGTTGGTGAAGCGCTTGCGCAACTCGACAATGATGTGCCGCGTTTCGAGCGCCTGCTAGTCGAGATGCTCGGCTGCCGTGACCAGTGGCTGCGCTACCTGTCTCCACTTTCCGGTGAAGACGAACTCGTTCGAGCCGGATTCGAGCAGGCGCTAGAGCGAGCTTGCCAAGAAATTATCGCTCGCTTCGAAGACGCTATCCCGGACGAACTGCAGCACACCTTCGCAACCATCGATGAAAAATTGGCGATGCGTGAGACCGGCAAGAGTTCGCCCGTCCAGTATCGACATCGCTGGCAACGACTCGCGTCCGTGTTGTTGACCCAGAAGGGTGAACCTCGACGCCGCTTTACCCGTAAGGACGGGCTCGATGACGATCCGCCTTTGAAGCAGGACCTCACCGATGCCGCCGCTGCGCTAACCTCATGGCCTGATGCGTGTCGCCGGCTGGTCGAGCTGCGAGCGCTGCCGCCTCCGGCATACGATGACGCTCAGTGGCGTCGCCTGCGGGTACTCGCCGACGTACTCAAGCGCGCGGTCGCCGAGCTGTGGTTGGTGTTCGCAGAGAGTGGTGAGGTGGATTTCATTGAGCTCGCCAGTCGAGCCGGGTTGGCGCTCGGCGATGCGCAGGGGCCAACGGACCTGGCACTCGCACTCGACTATCGAATCATGCATCTGCTGGTAGATGAGTTTCAGGACACCTCCTTGAGTCAGATCGAGCTGCTCGAGAAACTGCTCGCCGGCTGGCAGCCCGGTGATGGGCGCACACTGTTTCTGGTTGGCGACCCCATGCAGTCTATCTATCGGTTCCGGGAAGCAGATGTCGGGCTCTATCTGCAGGTCCGTGATCACGGTTTGGGGGGCGTGAACTTGGAACCACTGACGTTGCAGACCAACTTTCGTTCGCGCCCGGAAGTGGTGGACTGGATCAACGATCAGTTTCCGGTGATGCTGCCGGCTGTCGAACAGGTTTCCAGCGGCGCGGTGGCGTACAGTCCCTCGGTGTCGAGCCGCAGCTCGAGCGATGAGGCGGGTGTCACGGTGCATGCCCTGGTCGCTGACGATGGCTCCGCGGAAGCCGAGTGTGTCACCACCCTGATTCGCGACATCCTTGCCGCGAATCCCGAGGCCAGCGTCGCCGTGCTGGTGCGGGCCCGTCTTCACCTGGCCAGTATTCTTCCCGCGTTGCGCGCATGCAAGATCGCCTACCGTGGCGTCAATCTCGATGCCTTGGCCACTATGCCGGTGGTGCAGGACTTGCTCGCATTGACACGAGCGCTCGCATATCCCGCCGACCGTGTTGCCTGGTTGTCGGTGTTGCGCGCTCCCTGGTGCGGCCTGGGTCTGGGCGAGCTGACGGTGATTGCCAGTTTCACTGGTGACGGCTGCATCGCTGCCTGCTTCGACGACGAAGCAGTGCACGAGCGTCTGCAGCCTCCAGAGCGCGGGCGTCTTCGGCGGCTGGCGAAGATCATGGCGCATGCGTTGCGACGTCGCGGGCGTTGCAGCTGGCGTACCCTGATTGAGCAGACATGGTTTGCCTTGGGCGGTCCGGCGGTTGCCGGTGAGAATGCGTTGACGGACGCCGGTGTGTTTTTTGGACTCATCGAGAGCATAGAACTCGAGACCAGTAGCCTCGACATCGAGCGACTCACTCAGGCTGTCTCAGAGAAGTACTCCAGTGCGGTAGAGGACGAAGCTCGGGTTGAGATCATGACGTTGCACAACGCCAAGGGTCTGGAGTTCGATCATGTGATCGTGCCTGGTCTCGAGCGCTCTACGCGCACCGAGGGCAAACGTGTCATCGAATGGACCGCACGGACGGGCGCGAACGGACAACGGGACTTCGTACTCTCCCCCATGCATGCCAAGCATGATTCCAAAGAACCCGTCTATCAGCTGGTACGGCGGTTGGAGGCGGAGAAGATCAAGCATGAGACTGCTCGGCTTCTCTATGTGGTGTCTACGCGCGCGCGCGAGTCGTTGCATCTCATCGGCAATGCAAAGCGCACGGGATACGGTATCTCAAAACCGTGGCCTGACTCGCTGCTGGCGCCGCTTTGGCCCTTGCTCGCGTCCGAGTTCGAAACCGTTGCGCAAGCACCAGAGTCACCGGTGGGTGTCATGCGCCATGACTCGCTGCATGCCGAACGCTGGCGGGTACCGGCACACTGGCAATCTTCCATCACGCCACGCTATGCACCCGGCACGGAAGCTGCACACACCGAGACGGCATTGGAGTTTGACTGGGCGGGTGCATCGGCTCGGCATATCGGGACTGTCGTTCACCAGATGCTCTGCCGGATGGCGGACGATGATGCGACGGCTTGGGCGGTCGGCCAGCTCGCCGATTGGCTACCCAGATGGCGAGCGGTTCTCGCCAGCCTGGGCGTGAGTCGCGCGGCGCTTGATGGCGCCGCTCAACGTGTACAGGCGGCGCTTTGGGCGGTGATGGAAGACCAGCGTGGCCGCTGGCTGCTGTATGGACCACATGCCCAAAGTGCCAGTGAGTTGCCCTTGTCGGGCGCCGTCGACGGTAAGCCGGTTAATGGTGTTCTGGACCGCACCTTCATTGACCAGCAGGGGGTTCGGTGGATTGTCGACTACAAGACCGGCACCCATGCCGGCTCTGATCTGGATGCCTTCATGGACCGTGAACAGCTCCGATATCAACCACAGCTGGAGCGCTATGCCGTGCTCCTGTCTGGTCTGGAGCAAGTCGAGACTCGACTCGCGCTGTATTTCCCCTTGCATCGTGGTTGGCGCGAATGGGCACCCGGGGAGCCACCACCGCTGGTGCGGACATAACGGCTGGACACCTGACGGAAACGGGCTGCTTTCCGTTTACAGCTGCTGGAAACCAGGTCTCAAAAGCTGTAGGTTTCGTGGCGGTGAGTCGAGACTGACCGCCGCCCGTCCGCCAGGCGGCGGCCGGAGAGCGCACGAGCTTTGCTTGGCGGACGCACGGGACACAGACTAACGTTCAGGAACTCAAGTTGGACGCCGTCAAGGCAGGCAGTTGAATCATGGCTGGTAAGTTGTACATCAAGACATTCGGATGCCAGATGAACGAGTACGACTCGGCGAAAACCGCCGTTCTGCTCGAGCGTACGCATGGTCTAGAGCGCACCACGGACCCGGCCGAAGCCGATGTGCTGCTGGTCAACACCTGCTCGGTGCGTGAGAAGGCCCAGGAGAAAGTGTTCTCCGAGATTGGCCGCTGGCGCGAATGGAAGCAGAGTCGGCCGGATCTGATCATCGGTGTGGGCGGATGTGTGGCGAGTCAGGAAGGTGAGGGCATCCAACGCCGCGCCCCTTATGTCGACGTGGTTTATGGCCCGCAAACATTGCACCGGGTGCCAGAGTTGATCGCCGAGGTGCGGCGCTCCAAGCAACGTCAGATCGACATTTCTTTCCCAGAGATTGAAAAATTCGACCGTTTGCCGGAGCCGCGTGCCGAGGGACCCACCGCGTTCGTATCCATCATGGAGGGTTGCTCGAAGTACTGCTCGTTCTGCGTGGTTCCCTACACTCGGGGTGAAGAGTTCAGTCGCCCGTTCGATGACGTGCTCGAAGAAGTTGTCAGCCTCGCCGAGCAAGGAGTGAGGGAAATCACCTTTCTGGGACAGAACGTGAATGCTTATGCCGGGCTCATGCACGACGGTGGCATTGCCGACCTCTCCTTGTTGATCAGTTTTTCGGCTGCTATAGATGGTATTGAGAGGTTGCGGTTTACGACCTCGCATCCTGCTGAATTCACGGATGACTTGGTTGCGGTCTACGAAGAAGTTCCAGAACTCGTCAGTCATCTACACCTGCCGGTGCAAAGCGGCAGCGATCGCATTTTGGCGGCCATGAAGCGTCCGTACCGCGTCGATCGCTTTCTGGACCGGGTACGTCGACTACGCGCGGTGCGCCCCGATATCAGTCTGTCGTCCGACTTCATCATCGGCTTTCCTGGCGAGACTGATGAAGATTTCCAAGACACATTGACGCTGGTCGAGGAGGTCGGTTTCGACAACTCGTTCAGCTTTGTCTACAGCCCCAGGCCAGGCACACCGGCTGCGGAGCTGGACGATGACGTGTCACTGGCGGCCAAAAAACAGCGGCTCGCCGAATTGCAGGCGCTGCTCACCAGCCAGGCGAATGCAATCAGCGAGACCATGGTCGGTAGCCGTCAACGGGTGCTGGTGGATGGGCCGTCAAAGAAGAATCCGCTCATGCTGCGTGGTCGAACGGAGAACAATAGGGTCGTGAATTTTGCCGGTGACCCGTCTCTGATGGGGCGGTTCGCCGAGCTCAACATTACCGAGGCGCTGCCAAACAGCCTGCGCGGCGTTCTCGCCCGCGACTGAGCCGGATAATCTTGTCGTGAGCGTGCGTGCGAAGTCATCGCGGGTGTTTGCCGAGGATATGAGCCTTGAGCCGGTGGATAACCAGCGTCTGGCTAACTTGTGTGGTGCTTTTGACCAGCATCTTCGTCAGCTCGAGCGGCGTCTTGGTGTCGAGGTGAACAACCGTGGCAATGCTTTTCGTGTGCTGGGCGAGCCCGATGCGGCGCGCGCCGCGGCCGAAGTATTACGAGAGCTCTACGCACTGACGGCCGAGGACGCCCTGACTCCGGCACGAGTGCATTTGTATCTGCAGGAGGCCGCCATCGAAGAGTCTCTCGACGAGAAGCGCGTCGAGGAGACCGCCCTCAAGCTTCGACGGGGTGTAATCCGCGGACGCGGGGTGAATCAATCTCGATATATTCGCAACATTCAGACCCACGACATCAACTTCGGTATTGGCCCTGCGGGTACCGGCAAGACCTACCTGGCGGTCGCTTGTGCGGTATCGGCATTCGAAAATGATGAGATCCGCCGAATCGTGCTGGTACGTCCCGCTGTCGAGGCCGGAGAACGGCTCGGTTTTCTGCCCGGAGACCTGGCGCAGAAGGTCGACCCCTATTTGCGCCCACTCTACGATGCTCTTTACGAGATGCTGGGTTTTGAGCGCGTCGGTAAGCTGATTGAACGCAGTGTTATCGAAATTGCACCGCTCGCCTATATGCGTGGCCGTACCTTGAACGAGTCGTTCATTATTCTCGACGAGGCGCAGAACACCACGGTCGAGCAAATGAAAATGTTTCTTACCAGGATTGGTTTCGGTTCCACCGCGGTGATCAACGGTGATATCACTCAGATTGATCTACCTTCGGGCAAGCAGTCGGGCTTGCGTCAGGTGATGGGTGTCTTGAAATCCGTAGACGGCATCAGTTTCAACTTCTTCAAGTCCAAGGATGTCGTGCGTCATCCGCTGGTTGCAAAAATTCTCGATGCGTACGAGGCGCATGAGCATGAGCAACCGGGCGACGGTCGAGGATGACTGGGAAAGACAATGACCATTTCAGTCAATGTTCAGATGGCATGCCGGAATCCGCGTCTTGCTGCCAAGAAACTGGTAGAACGCTGGGCGCTTGAAGTGCTCACTGCGCATCAGGGCCGGCACCAGATTACCGTGCGTGTGGTTGACGAAACCGAAGGGGCCGCGCTCAACGAGCAATTCCGTCATAAAGCCGGCGCCACCAATGTTTTGTCTTTCCCGCTCGAGGAGCCACCGGGTCTCCGTGACGTGCGGTTTGGTGACATTGCCGTGTGCGCGCCCGTGGTGGCGCGAGAAGCGTCGGACCAGGGCAAGAGTCGAGAAGCCCATTTCGCCCACATGGTGGTACACGGCACACTGCATCTGCTGGGCTACGATCACAACGACAAACATGAGGCCGAGCGCATGGAGTCGGAAGAAGTCCGTATCCTGGCCCGATTAGGATACGCCGACCCATACGAACCCCAACCCACACCATGACCGACGATCACATACCCAACGGTTCGGGAAACCGGACCTGGCTGTCAAAGCTCTCCTCGGTACTGCATGGCGAGACCATCGACCGGGACACCCTGCTCGAGAGACTACTCGAGGCCCGAGAGCACGATATTCTGGATGCTGAAGCATTCAAGATGATCGAGGGTGTACTGCAAGTCTCCGACATGCAGGTACGAGACGTGATGGTGCCCAACGCTCAGATGACTGTGATTGAGTCAGACGAGCCGCCCGAGGTGTTCATCAAAACGGTGGTCGAGTCCGGTCATTCGCGCTTCCCCGTCATTGGTGACAGTCGCGATGATGTGGAGGGCATTCTGCTGGCCAAGGACTTGCTCGGGTATTTTGCCCAGGGCAGCAAACGCGGCAAGTTCAGTCTGCGTGACTATTTGCGTCCGGCGGTGTTCATTCCCGAGAGTAAACGTCTCAATGTGCTGCTCCGGGACTTTCGCGCCAAGCGTAACCACATGGCTCTGGTTGCCGATGAGTATGGAGGTGTCGCGGGCCTGGTCACCATCGAGGATGTACTCGAGCAGATCGTTGGTGAGATCGACGATGAGCACGACATCGACGAGGAACCGTACATCCAGGCGCTTCGCAATGGTGAGCACACCGTTATGGGCATCACCCCAATCGACGAGTTCAACGAATACTTCCACACAGAGATTGACGACGATGAGTTCGATACCATCGGTGGCATTGTCGTCAACAAGCTCGGTCACCTGCCGGTGCTGGGTGAGACCCAGGTGGTCGATGGAATTCACTTCCAGGTCATGCGAGCCGACAAGCGACGGGTTCAATTGCTTCGGGTAACCAACATCGAAGAACAATGACCAGCGCGTCTGGCGTCGTAACCTCGGGCTGACGTGTTGACCGCGCTGCGTCGTTCACAAGCCAAGACGGTAGATTTGTGCGTACTCCTGACGGGTGCTGTCAGTGTTTGCGGGTTTGCGCCACTGGGCATCTGGCCGCT
>MDTE01016501.1_pt1 | contig 10279 bp, 7 predicted proteins | sample 811231 | NCBI WGS metagenome assembly MDTE01 (sample SAMN05326651, study PRJNA326480) | marine metagenome | isolation source: seawater | place: Indian Ocean: Red Sea | collected 2010 | reverse complement strand
TGCGTAAATCAAAATCACGACTGCGAGGAACAATCAATTCACCACATCCTAATCCACGCAACTTGCTAGTTATAGTAGAGCCCAAGAATCCAGCACCACCAGTTACACAAACCCGTTTGTCCTTCCAGAAATTAGTTTTCATATCACTTATACAATAAAATATTTAGCAAATTAAAAATACTGCGGGAATGCTCCGCCCTTCCAACACGCACCAATTATTGCGTGGGACCATATATACCAGAAATCACAACTGCTTGTTTACTGGTTACATCTATCTTTTTTTAAAAATACAAGATGTAACCATCCACCAACTCACATACATTAACAATCTAACCAACTAAATCGATTATGTTCACAATACAAATCATGAACATTATGTTGTTGAACCCGATTGATGCATTCTGTTATTTGCTCTCATCTCAGTACATGACTCTAGGTAATAATCATGACCCACACAACGGACCAGCCAATCAGCAGATTCGCTAGTTGATATAACTCCATGCTCCAACAAAGTCAACCTGAGAATATCTGTTGCATCACTATCTCCTTGCAACAAAACACATTCAATTCCCTTACTCTGAATATCAACAGCCGTTTCCATAGCTGCTCTACGTAACTTCCGGTAAACCCGAAGAGATTGTTCCATATACTCAGCTGTACGTCGTCCCAATAATGCAACACCCTCAGGTGTAAGATGGTACTTCAAGCGAGTACGATGCATACGGGTTGCTTTTACATAACCCTTAGCAACCATGCGCTTAATGTACCAATTAATACTACCAACTGCTACACCCAGTTGAGCTGCAAGTCCAGCTTGAGTTACCGTAGGATTATCAGCAATAGCATCCAGTAACTGAAACTCATAGTCTCTCAAAAATGCACCTTTATTCGAGTATTCAAGTTTTGAATTCTAACCAACGGGTTTGCTTTAGTCAAGCATATATTAGAGCGTAGTAGAGAAATCGTAGAATGAACGTTACTTTGACCTACCTAGGTCGAAAACCACCCTGCTACCATCACGTTCAAATAAAAATGGAAGTTCACGTAAGTGACTTAGTGCACTCCTAACATTATCTTGAGCAGCCAAAGGCGCATATAGTAACAAGAACCCTCCGCCACCTGCGCCAGCAATCTTACCTCCAATAGCACCAGCCTTTCTGCTAGCATTATATAAATCATCAAGGTCATGGTTGCTAACACCACTAGCAAGACCTCTTTTGAGCTCCCAACCATTATGCAACATGTTACCGAACTCACTTAAATCACCGTTCTTCAAGCAGTCACAAGCTTGCACAGCAAGCTCACGCAGTCCGGCTAACCTATCTTCACGTTCTGAAATGTTTTCTCTTTGTTCTACAAGAATACTTTCAGATGGACGAGTGATATTTGTGTAAAACAACATCATATTACGGTTAAGACGACGAATCAACTCATCATTCAAGCCCAATTTCGATACAGTCACAACATCATCTTTTTCGAAAGATATTGCCCGAAAACCCCCATAAGCCGCTATATATTGATCTTGTACCCCTATGGGTTTATTACATCTGTCAATCTCAATCTCGCATGCATTCCTTGCAAGAGTCTCTGCAGTTACAAGCTTACCACTATATGAATATAAAGCCTGTAATAGACCAACCGTCACAGTGCTAGATGAACCTAGTCCAGTTCCACTTGATGGAACATCAGCAAGAGTCGTAATCTCCACACCTCGTTTAACTCCGGTAATTTGCATGGCCTCCCTTACTAATTCATGTTGTATTTCATCGACATTTTCTACTATTTCTTTGCGCGAATAGTTGACATAGATCATATTGTCAAACCTTTCCTTTACAATTACGTATATATATTTGTCAATTGCTGTTGATAGGACCAACCCACCATGATTACGATAGTAATCCGGAAAATCAGTACCACCACCCAAGAAACTTATACGTAAGGGAGTCCTTACCACAATCATAAAGTCATTTCCTCTCAGAAGAATTAGATTGATTAATTACACCATCACTACGATAACTACGCAAGATGGTTTCCAAATCATTCTCCGGTAGATTTAGTGCACTCGAAATCCATTTTTCTAATATTTCTAAATCAGGCTTGCTGTACTCATTCCTACCAGACAACACTCGGTAAATCTGAGCATGATCAGTAGCTTCGCGGCTTTCTTCATTTTCTATTAATTTCTCATGCAACTTTTCACCTGGCCTGAGTCCTGTAAATTCAATTGGTATATCAATTTCTGGACGCAAACCGTGCAATCTAATCATACGTTCAGCCAATTCAGCAATCCGGATACTTTCACCCATTTCTAGCATAAACAAGTCTCCGCCACGAGTAAGAGCTGAGGCCTGGATTACTAATCTCACAGCCTCAGGTATAGTCATATAAAATCTAGTAATGTCAGGATGAGTAACAGTAATGGGACCTCCAGATACAATTTGCTTCTCAAAAAGTGGGACAACACTACCTCGACTACCTAATACATTACCAAATCTGACGCAAGCAAATAGAGTACCAGAGCTTGCTAGAGCCAAGCCAGCAGTCACTTGCTCTGCTATTAGCTTGGTCACTCCATAAATACTAGCTGGTGCAACTGCCTTGTCAGTAGAGATCAATACAAACCTTTCCGAACCAACCTTCCTAGCAGCCAAACCAACATTTAACGTACCTACAACATTCGTGCGCAGAGCAACACGTGGGTGCAATTCCATCAAAGGTACATGTTTATAAGCTGCAGTATGAAACACAACTTCAGGACGATATTGCTCAAATATTTCTGTCACTTGCTCTAGATCAGTCACATCTGCTACACACACATTAAGATTGCGCTGACTATTCATCATACTTGTTGCAGCTTGCAACTCATACAAACCAGTTTCATTCATGTCAACAGCCACAACCAACTTTGCATCAAAAGCTAGGACCTGCCGACATAGCTCCGTTCCGATAGAACCTGCCCCACCAGTAACCAGAACAGTACTACCTTGAATCATATCTCTGCACACCTCGATATCAATTTCAGCAGGACTACGACCAAGAAAATCATCTACCGTTACATCCCTTAACAAAGATTTGCTCGCGCTATTTGCAAGTTCCTCGAACACATCGGGGACAATCTGTATCCGAGCTGGAGCATTCTGGCAAACACTCAGAATCTCACGAAACTCTTGTCCAGAAATAGCGTGAATAGCCAATACAATTAAATCCACATTATGCAGAACTACCAATTCTAACAATTGCGCCCTGCCACCCAGTATTGGAATCCCATGAACATTAAAACCATGTTTATCAACATCATCATCAATGAATCCAAGTAATTGGTATGCGCGACCACCACTTCGATTTTGAAGTTGCCACGATAGTGATTGACCTGTTTCTCCAGCTCCAACTATCAAAGTGCGTATAGCACTACCACCACTTGTTGTTTTTTGCCCTGCGCGTCTTAACCTAAAAATTAGACTAACCAATACCCTAGTTCTATAGCGAAGCATAGTCAATCCAGCGGCAGCAAGGAATCCACCTAACGCCAAAGCACTCAATGGCAAAGGTCGAATCGTTGGCTCAAGACGAGCAGCTGGGAGCATATCCATCAACATCAAAGGAATTGTTGCACCCAACCATGCCTGCACAACTATCAGAGCATCCGGAGCACTGGCGAAACGCCACAAACGACTATACATTCCGGCCCAATAATTCGCTGCCAAATGGATAAATACTATAAAGACAATATAGGTATTCCATGCCTGTAGGTAATGTGCGTTTGGAGATGCACCAGCAAAACGTCCGGTCAATGCCACACGATAGGCGACCACAACTATTATCAGATCGCCTAATAAATACCAGCCGGTACGCCGCATAAAACGTGACACTATAGTCCAGATTGGAGGCATAATAAAACCATTATAACTATAATTTCCTCAACCATTGTATCTCATGTGCCAAACCATTCTCAAAACCCAGTGGTTTATATCCCAAATCTCTAGATGCTGCACTAATGTCGAAGGTCTTTTCCTCTCCAAAACGAAGAACCTGCTCAAAAGTTACACCTAGTCCTATACCACCTAACAATAATGATGCATACTTGGCCATTACATATGGAACATGTACCTTGTTGGTAGATCGACCAAGTGCTGCAGAAACAAGATCAACTATATCTAAGAATGAGATAGCTTCTGCACCAGCAATATCATACGACCGTCCGATAGACAAATCACTCTCCGCTGCACTAATAATTGCCTGAGCCACATCATCTACGTATACAGGCTGCTGCAGAACATCGCCTCGACCAATAATTGGGACAATTGGCCACTTGTTGATAAAATTGATCAATCTCCAAATATTACGGTCACGCGGTGAACCATATATCATAGTTGGTCGAACGATAGTGTAATCTAGGCCACTCTCAGCAATAACGAGTTCGGCTTTAATTCTGGTAGCCTTGCTTCTAGTGGATAACTTCGAGAAAATCGATGTACTACTCACAAACACAGAACGTTTCACCTCTGATTTGATCAGAGAATTCACAATATTAGGCGCATGGCCAAATCCTAGAGAAGTTACATTTATGAATAGATCCGCACCCTGCAATGCACTTTGCATCGCCTCATCCTGACTCAAATCGCCAAAAAACAAATGTACATCCTGTGTACTTATCCAAGATATATCACTTGTGGGACGCACAAATGCCCTTATTTCCAACCTAGTATTCAAAAGTCGACGTACAACATATTCGCCTAAAAAACCAGTTGCTCCTGAAATCAATACAGTAGTCATTTTAAGATTCTCTTCAAATGACCGATATACTTCTTTGCAAGCATAGTACGGTCGTAATGTTCACATACAAATGGCCGTCCTGACATTCCCATCATTTTGCGCTTCTGAGGATTTTCCACCATCCATAAAATCGAGTCAGTCAATTCACTAACAGATTCCGGAGAGACGATCATAGCAGAACCGGAAATCTCCAGTATTTCTCTCGCTTCTCCATTCACAGACCCGATAATAGGTATGCCACATGACATGATTTCAAACATCTTTGATGGTACAAAACTGTCAAACAGAGGTATGTCACGCAATGGCACAATACATACATCACTAGCACGATACAAGTCTGGTATATGTTCTTTCGATTGCGCAGGCAACATAACTACATTTTGAAGATTATAGTCACTTTTAATGGTGACCATATCCTTCTTCATAGCACCATCTCCTACTAACATGAAAACTATATCATCACGATACTTTAATGTTGTAGCTGCTTCCATGATCGTTGCCACACCTTGAGAAATGCCATGTGCTCCAATATAGCTAACAACAAATTTACCCGAAATGCCTAAATCACTACACAAATCATCATTCTTGTCACCAGGCTTAAACCGATTTACCGCCGCGCCATTAGAAACAACTACGATTTTCTCAGCCGGCAGTCCACGCTCAATCAATTTACTTCTAAAAGATTTGGTAACAGTTACAACAAGTGCAGCTTGGGTATAAAGAAACATTTCCCAGGATTCCAAAACTCGTATCAAGAAAACATTGCTTAGTATTCCAAGATCAACGAAAACGGCTGGCCACAAGTCGCGTACTTCAAACACAAAGGGTACCCGCCTTATTTTGCTAATCAATAGTCCAGCAAATGCAGACAAAAAGGTTGGTGAACTGACAATTATCACATCTATTTTGTTTAATCTAGGCAAACTAAGCATGACCGTACTAATCATGAAACTAAGATGGCTCAATGTTTTCCTCAAAATCCCTTCATTCGGAGTTGCATATAACCAGCTTCGCAGAACATTAACATCAACGATCTTTTCATCAGCAATGATTTTTCCTCGGTATTCGTCTAACACAATACCATTTGGATGATTGGGCATTCCAGTTAAAACAGTCACTTCGTGACCATCCTTTACCCATTCTTGTGCCAACTCTGATATGCGAGTAGATGGTGCTGAAGGCTCAGGTACGAAATATTGACAAATATATGCTATCTTCATGGGTAGATATTCACTGAAATTTCTAATATTTTGCTCATATAGTAAGATTGACAATCACCTATTAGCTCGGTAGACTGTCTCACATACAACTAGAAACTGTTTTACTTTAATTATAATGAAAGTTCGATCGCATATAAATCTCACTGTCGCATTTCTCCTTCTTACCCAGTTAATGTTAGGAGTACTGCGCGTGCAGATTGTACCACTCGGCTGGAATGTTGATGAAATCATACATTTTGCACACACAAGACTTGTAGCAGCTGCTTGTTTACGAGATACAGTCGGTCTACCGTGGTCTCTTCATCGCGAAGACAGTGAAATAGGCGAAAATGTAACCGAACTGATGGCGTTTAACAAAGAAGAACTTACCAAAGTATACCCAAAAGATTCTCAAAGTTCGCCATGCGAATTACTATTTGATAGACGTAGACTTACCAATTCAGCATATTACATTTGGTCTGGGTTGCCTATGGCACTCTTCAACAATCTTCCAGATCGAACCACAATCAATCTTGGTAGATTAGCAACTCTTATATTAGGTCTTGTGGCGACTGCCTTGACCTATAGTGCTGCACGAAACCTATTTCCGAAAAACCGCATAATGCACATCGGTGCAGCAAGTATTATGGCACTTAATCACCAACAAGCAGACATAACTTCCGGGCTTAATACGGATGCAGGTGCCACGTTTGCTATCAGCCTGCTGTTCTGGACTTTATCAGGGTTTAGTATGAATAATATAAAGTTTGGATCTGTCTTTAGAATCCTAGCATCATTGTCAATATGTTTGTTGACCAAATCAACTGCATATATCGGTATACCTATAACTCTACTATGGCTATGGGCAAATTTGCCTACTAAGCCCCGTAAGTGGGCTCTTATTTTAACTGTTTTTAGTTCAGTCACATTTGTTGCCCTAATGTTACCAGTAAGTTTCGACATACCTGCTTACTGGTTCAAGAATGAACCTGCAACTAAAGATGAGCCGGTGCAATTCGTGCCTGCTGCTGTTGAATGGCATGGTGGTCAAGTAGGAAAAAATGCACTTCTAGTTGACATAACCCAGAATCCCCATGGTATTGTGCAACATCTAACAGAAGAAGATGTGATCAAATTGCGAGGACAAACCATAACTGTTGGTGGATGGGTGAAACTCCCAATCGGCGGGCAAATTGGATTTCCAAACTTTGCCACAAGTAATGGTGGATACACGGCAAGCACTATTGGAAATGGAGCATGGCAGTTTCGATCAATCGTTACAGAAGTTCCTGAAGAAGCAACTTACCTTGCAATACTACTACCTGCAGCTGAGAATGCCACAACTGTTCTCTACGATGGCTTAGTTCTCGCCAAAGGTCAATATCCAGAGGATATACCTCCAGGATTCTCATCCGAAACATCTTCCTACACTAATTGGGGCAATGACAGAAGTTTCACCAACATGATTAATAATAGTGCTATTGAATCTGTTTGGCCAAGGATAGGTTGGAAACATATATTTGGTTTTTCACCTAATAGAGCATTATGGTCATTTTATTATTGGGAACGGACACATTCGGCATGGCTGCGCGATTTGCCTGGGTGGTTATTTGCAATGTACTGGTCCGGTTTCGGAGGTACACAACCCGGACTAAGTCGCTGGCAGCTATACCCTTTACTACTCATCACCCTAGTAGCCGCCACTGGATTATCCAAAGAAATATGGCACGCTAAGCTAGCCCAAATAGCAGGATCGGAATCAAGCAAAACCAAGCTAAAATTAATAGGTCTCCTAATAGCTAGCACAATACTTATATTGATAATGGTCCTACTGAGAACAGATATATATCCACACAGACCGATAATGCTAATTTTTTCTGGTACCCGCTACGGCCTACCTGCAATGCTGCCCATATGCATACTGTTCACGATAGGATGGATGCAATTGTTACCTATCAGATTGCATAAAGTATGCATAGCTGCATTGGTGCTACTCTTATTTTTTGTAAGCACCTTTATATTATTAAAAGTACAGTTGCCTTACTACAACTGCATAATTGATCCACCAATTAGATGTCTCTATCCCTAGAGCACAATTATCTAAGTTGTATCAAATCTTCCCTAGCAACACCTTCAATCCACAATTCATGCCAAAGAACAAAATTTAGCAGATACCACACTAGATCATCCTGTCTGTATATCAATTTTGATACAGATGACCAGCGAAAATAGTCAGTCCTTTTACAAAAGTCGCGCAGTTTCTGTTCCGCAATCAATCCTAGAGCATCAGAAAACCACCGAGTAATAGGTACACGAAATCCCTGTTTTTTTCTATTAATAATATGGTCAGGTATTAAGCCTTGAACGCCCTGCTTCAAAAGATGTTTGGTACGCAGTCCTGGCATCTTCTGTGACTGAGATATACTCATGACCAATTGCACAAACTCATGATCAAGAAAAGGTCCCCGAGCCTCCACTGACGTCGCCATAGACATTTTATCTACACGCATTAACAATAATTCGGGCAGTCGCATATGCAAATCCAAATAACTCATCCACTTCAGATAATCAGGATTGGGACAACGATCATCAAAGTTGCTCCTATAGTTCTGAACAATCTCATAAGAACTGAGATCGCCTATACGACTTAGAGTTTCATCTGTGAGTATTTCTCGCTTACCCTCCTCACCAAATGCAATTGCACCTCCCCAGAACAACTCTTCTCCTGCCACACCACGTCGTAGATATTCCATACGTAAATCATTCATCATCGGCCTAGACAATTGTAATGTCAATTGTTTTGCCCAGCTGGGTAAGCCACCAAAAACCTGCCATGGTCCTTGATTTAGTCGTAATACTGCCTGCCAATGCCAATATCCACCAAACAATTCATCAGCGCCTTCACCCACTTGCACTACCGAAGTACCGTTATCCTTAGCCAATTTACACACATAATATAAAGGTACACAAACAGGATCAGCAATTGGCTCATCTTGATGATAAATTAAGTCAGGCAAAAATCTAATTAAATCTTCTCGTCCCATAAGGGTTTCATGATGTTCAGCACCAAATCTATTCGCGACTTGTCTAGCATATCCAATCTCATTATAGTCACTGACATCATCTCCCTCATATCCAATCGAAAATGTCTGCACAGGTCTATCCATTTCTGCAGCCATTAAGGACACATTAGTACTAGAATCCATACCTCCCGACAATAAAGCGCCAAAAGGAACATCTGATACCATTCTTAACCTAACACTTTCTCGTAATGCATCAACAACCCTATCCGCTTGCTCAGCATCACTATACCTAACATCACTATTACTATCTTCAAAAACATCCCAGTACTCTTCGACATGAATCTGACCATCCGAATTAATGATCGCTCGATGAGCAGATGGTAACTTGAATATATCTTTGAACAAGGTTTGAGGAGCTGGTGTAGTTAGAAAAGTAAGATAATGATACAGAGCCTCATCATTGACAGCTCTTTTCAACTGTGGATGTGTCAACAAGCATTTAATCTCTGATGCAAAAAGAAAAGCATCTGGAGTGTAAGCATAATAAAGAGGTTTGATTCCAAGTCTATCTCTGGCCAAGAAAAGACGTTGCTTAGACTGATCCCAAAGCGCAAAAGCGAACATACCTCGCATATACCGAACACAATCAACCCCATGTTCTTCATACAAATGCGCAATTATTTCTGTATCAGTGTCGGAATGAAAACCATGGCCTCTATCCTGAAGATACCTGCGCATCTCCGCATAGTTGTAGGTCTCGCCATTGTAGACCACCCAAATGTTACCATCTTCATTAGTAAAAGGTTGGCGCCCAGATTCTGATGGATCAATAATTGACAAACGCCTATTAGCTAGACCAATATCTGCATTGGGTGATACAAATGTTCCAGAGTCATCAGGTCCGCGATGAGAAATTAAATCGCTCATCTGCCGTAGCATATCTCTAGAGATTGGTTTTTGTCCTGGTAATTTTAACAACCCGCAGATGCCACACATATCTAAACTATCTCAGCTTTTGATGCACAATCCTGATAAACCTTCAGCCAATTATCTGCAATCCTATCCCATCCAAAATGTTTAAGTACATACTCTCGACCGTAATCAGCACGGCTCTCAACATCAACAGAATAATCCAATATCCTAATGATTTCATTTTTTAGTCCTTCAACATCCCCATAATTCACAATTGAGCCAAGATTGTTTTGTCTGACAAACTCTGCCAAACCACAACGATCTGTAGCGATTATAGGAGTACCACAAGCAAGCGACTCCAGTAAAGTTATT
>MDTE01005114.1_pt1 | contig 10279 bp, 9 predicted proteins | sample 811231 | NCBI WGS metagenome assembly MDTE01 (sample SAMN05326651, study PRJNA326480) | marine metagenome | isolation source: seawater | place: Indian Ocean: Red Sea | collected 2010 | reverse complement strand
GGGTACTGCCCCCACGTCCGCAATGTTTATTACGAAATTCGTTTATCGTCATAGTTGGAAATCCAACATGAATAATATAAAACTTTATTTTAGAGATTCAATTAATTTATTAACAATGTCACTTTCAGAACAACAAAAAAAAGAGATTACAGAGCAACAAAATCAGAAAAGTTCAACAAAAAGGGTAACATCTCTTGAATTAGAAAAAATTCTTTATGAAGCTCTCCCCGTACTCGATCATGGTTTTGTGAGAGTTGTAGATTATATGGGCGACGATACTTCAATCGTACAAGCAGCAAGAGTCTCCTACGGAAAAGGTACAAAAAAAGTTTCAACAGATAGTGGTTTAATAAAATATTTGATGAGACATAGGCACAGCACACCTTTTGAAATGTGTGAAATAAAATATCATATAAAGTTACCAATTTTTGTTGCTAGACAATGGATTAGACACAGAACTGCAAATGTTAATGAATATTCTGCAAGATATTCAATTTTAGACAAAGAATTTTATTTACCATCTAAGGAAAATTTAGCAGCACAATCAACCAATAATAGACAAGGAAGAGGAGAACTAATAAACGGAAAACAAGCAGATAATATTTTAAATATTTTAAAAAAAGATGCGGAGCAAACTTATGCGAATTATGAATTAATGCTGAATGAAAAATTTGATGGAACAAAAATAAATGAAGATAATAAAGGATTAGCAAGAGAACTAGCGAGAATGAATTTAACGCTAAATACATATACACAGTGGTATTGGAAAACGGATTTATTAAATTTACTAAATTTTTTATCATTGCGTGCTGATAATCACGCTCAATATGAAATAAGAGCATATGCAGATGTAATGATAGAATCTTTGAAGAGATGGGTTCCTATAACTTTTGATGCATTTATGGATTATAGGGTTGGTGGAATGGAAATTTCTGCTAAAGGTAAGTCTGTTATTCAAAAGATGCTTAAAGGAAAAAAATGTGATTTAGAAAATTCAGGCCTTTCAAAAAGAGAGTGGAATGAGTTAATGGAATCATTTGGTTTTAAAGAAAAAATTTTATAAAATATTAAAAAATAAAATGACTAAAAAAAATATAAAAAGTTCAAATAAAAGCTTTGGAATATTATTTTTTGTTATTTTTACTCTTATTGCTATTTGGCCAACTTTTAATTCTGGTGAGATTAGAACTTGGTCATTATTGATAGGCATATTTTTTTTAATACTTGGATTAATCAATTCAAGATTTTTAAGTCCATTAAATTTTGCTTGGGTTAAATTTGGAGAAGTTTTAGGAAGAATTGTTGCACCTGTAGTAATGGCCATTATTTATTTTTTTGTAATTACACCAATCGGTTTATTTATGCGCTTGATCGGAAAAGATTTGCTCAGCGTTAAATTTCTCAAAAAAAATTCTTACTGGATTAAGAGAGAAAAAGATGTTGGATCTATGAGGAAGCAGTTTTAATGATAAGTTTTTTCAAAGAATTTTGGGAATTTTTAAGAGAGAGAAAAAAATATTGGCTGCTTCCAATTATAATTGTTTTGGCTTTATTTGGAGCACTGATAGTTCTTAGCCAAGGATCAGCAGTGGCACCATTTATTTATACAATTTTTTAAGTGACTTCTATATTAGGCATATCAGCTTTTTATCACGACAGCGCTGCAGCGCTGATCATTGATGGCAAAATAATTTCAGCTGCACAAGAAGAAAGATTTTCAAGAAAAAAACATGATGCAAGATACCCATTTAATGCAGTCAAATTTGTTTTAGATCATTCTAACTTAAAACTAAGTCAAATAGATCATATAGTTTTTTTTGAAAAACCGTTTCTAAAATTTGAGAGATTGCTTGAAACTTATTTAGCATTTGCTCCAAGAGGCTTTGTATCTTTTGCCATGTCAATGCCTATATGGTTAAGAGAAAAACTTTTTCAAAAAAATTTTTTATTTGAAAAACTTAAGCAACATGATGATAATTTTAACGATATAAATAAAATTTATTTTTCAGAACATCATTATAGTCATGCGGCAAGCACCTTTTATCCATCTCCATTTAAAGAAGCCGCTATTCTAACTTTAGATGGTGTTGGCGAATGGGCTACAACAACTGTAGCTATGGGAAAAGGCAACGAGATCAAGATGTTAAAAGAAATTCATTTTCCACACTCAATAGGATTACTTTACTCGGCGTTTACTTATTACACTGGCTTTAAAGTAAATAGCGGAGAATATAAAGTCATGGGTTTAGCTCCATATGGAGAGCCTAAATATAAAGATATTATTTTAAAAGAGCTTATTGATTTAAAAGAAGACGGATCTTTTAGACTCAATATGAAATATTTTAATTATGCCACCGGCCTAACAATGATCAATGATAATTTTTCAAATTTATTTGGTCACAAGGTTAGAAATCCTGAAAAAGATTTATTAACACAATTTCATATGGATATAGCTGCATCTATACAAGCAGTAACTGAGGAAATTGTTATAAAATTAACAACTGCTATTTCGAAAGAAGTTAAAAGTGAAAATTTATGCATGGCGGGTGGAGTAGCTCTGAATTGTGTAGCAAATGGAAAAATATTTAAAAATAAAATATTTAAAAATATTTGGATTCAACCTGCGGCGGGAGATGCAGGCGGATCACTAGGCGCGGCTTTAGCTTTTTGGTATAGAGAGCTCGGGAACAAAAGAATCAATAATCCAAACTCTGATGAGATGAAAGGATCATATCTTGGTCCTTCATTTGATGACGATCAAGTTGAAGATTCTTTAAAATTATTAAATGCAAAATATAAAAAATATGATGAAGAAAATTTAATCTCAATAGTTGCGGAAAAGTTAAATAATAAAAAAACAATAGGTTGGTTCCAAGGTCGCATGGAATTTGGTCCAAGAGCGCTAGGCGCTAGATCAATTATAGCCGATCCACGATCTGAAGATATGCAAAAGCAGTTAAATTTAAAAGTTAAATTTAGAGAAAGTTTCAGACCTTTTGCTCCATCAGTTTTAAGAGAAGATATGAGTGATTGGTTTGAATTAAATTATGATAGTCCCTATATGTTATTAGTTTCAGAAGTAAAAAAAAATATTCAAATACCAATGAGAGAAAAAGATCAAAAGCTTTTTGGTATAGATAAATTGAATGTTAAGAGATCAACAATTCCATCAGTAACCCATGTTGATTATTCTGCAAGAATACAAACAGTACATGAAAAAACTAATCCAAAATATTATAAGTTATTAAAAAAATTTAAGGAAATTACTAACTGTCCAGTTTTAGTAAACACATCATTTAACGTGAGAGGCGAACCCATAGTTTGTTCTGTTGAAGATGCTTTCAAATGTTTTATGGGAACCAATTTAGATATTTTGGTTTGTGAGAATTTTTTACTTATTAAAGATGAACAAAGTACAGAAATATTAAAAAATTATAAAAATAAATTTGATCAAGATTAAGAAAAAGATTTTTTAATTTTGATTGCGATATTTTCAAAAATTTTAGAAATTTTATGGTTTGGATTAACACCATAAAGAGGCTTTCCGTTATCTGCGGCAATTCTTAAATCTATATCGATTGGTATTTTTCCAAGAAATTCTTTTTTATAATCTTTTGCAACTTTTTCCACGCCATCTTTTCCAAATATGTTGTAACTTTTTCCATTTTCGTCTTGAAAAAAACTCATATTATCCACAAGCCCAAGTATGGGAACTTTTAGTTTATCAAACATTTTAATTCCTCTTTTTACATCCAAAAGTGCTATTTCTTGCGGGGTTGAGATTATTATTACGCCGTCAACTTTTATTTGTTGTGCAAAAGTTAATTGTGTATCTCCTGTTCCTGGAGGCATGTCTACAACTATAAAATCTAAATTATTCCATAATACTTTTTCAGTAAAAGTTTTAATTGCGCTAGTTACCATTGGTCCCCTCCAAATCATTGGGGTTTCTTCATCAACTAAAAACCCTATTGACATACATTGGATACCGTATTGATCAATTGGAGTTAGGCTTTTTCCATCTTTGCTTTCAGGTTTATCTTTTATTGACATCATTTTTGGAAGTGAAGGTCCATATATGTCTGCATCTAAAATTCCAACTTTAGATCCTATAGATTTTAAAGCCAAAGAAAAATTTGTAGCAAAAGTTGATTTACCAACGCCACCTTTTGCACTAGATATGGCAATAGTAAACTTAGTTCCTTTTATCGGATTTTTAGCAAAACTCTTTGGAGCTATATTTTCCTTAAAAGAGCCACTTAAACCTGCTTTTTTTTTGTCCATGCGATCTTATCTTAACTTGTTTTTATCCATAAAGTCACTATATAGAGTGTCATGGCAAACGATAATGATTTTAAAGGTGGCAGTCCTTGGGGAGCTCCTCCAGGAGGAGGAAATGGATCAGGTTCAAGAGGACAGAGACCACCAAATATAGATGAGGTAATAGAAAAACTTCAAAAAATAATTAATAAATTTTTTCCTGGAGGAAAATCATCAGGTAGCAAACCATTTGTTTTTGGAATAGTGCTGCTCTTGGTTATTTGGGCCTTTAGCGGTTTATATAGAGTATTACCAGATGAACAAGGTGTAGTGTTAAGATTTGGAAAATTTGTTTCCACAACTCAACCCGGTTTAAATTATCATATTCCTTATCCGATCGAAACTGTTCTTACCCCAAAGGTTACAAAAGTAAATCGAATTGATATAGGATTTCGATCAGCAAGCGATACTGGAAGAAGTTCAGGATTAGATGATGTGCCAGAAGAGAGTTTAATGTTAACGGGAGATGAAAATATTGTTAACATTGACTTTTCAGTTTTTTGGGTAATAAAAGATGCAGGAAAGTTTTTATTTAAGATACAAAGTCCCGTTGAAACAGTGAAAGCAGCAGGCGAAACGGCAATGAGAGAAGTTGTAGCAAAAAGCAATCTTCAACCGATATTAACAGCTGGAAGATCAAAAATTGAAATTGAAGTTCAGGAAATTATCCAAAGTCTTTTAGATGAGTATGAATCTGGAATTCAAATTACGCAAGTGCAAACACAGAAAGCTGACCCACCAGATCAAGTAATAGATGCATTTAGAGATGTTCAAGCAGCAAGAGCAGACATGGTTCGTTCTAAGAATGAAGCAGAAGCTTACGCCAATGATGTAATACCAAGAGCACGTGGAGATGCAGCAAAAATTTTACAAGAAGCGGAAGCTTACAAAAAACAAGTGGTTGCGGCTGCTGAAGGTGAAGCAAGCAGATTTGTAGCTATATATAATGAATACGCAAAAGCTAAACGAGTAACTCAAGAAAGAATGTATTTAGAAACAATGGAAAAGGTTTTAGCAGATATAGATAAAGTAATTATAGATAGAAAAGCTGGGGGAGTAGTACCTTATTTGCCTTTACCCGAGCTATCTAAGAAAGGATCTAACACTCAATGAAATTAAATAAATTTTTACTTCCCATTTTATTTGTTGCAGGGTTTGCAGTTTATTTATCTCTTTTTGTAGTAAAAGAAATTAATCAGGCAATAGTTCTACAATTTGGTGATCCAAAAAAAATAATTTCTGAACCTGGCCTTCAGGTAAAAGTTCCTTTTATTCAAAATGTTGTATATATAGATCGTAGGATATTAAGCTTAGATCCACCACCAGAAGAAGTGATAGCATCAGATCAAAAACGATTAATCGTGGATGCTTATGCTAGATTTAGAATTGTGGATCCATTAAAATTTTATATTTCAGTAGGTGATGAGAGAGTAGCAAGATCAAGATTAGCAACAATTATTAATTCAAGATTAAGAGGTGTTTTAGGTAAGCAAAGTCTGGCAACACTACTATCTGAAGATAGATCAAAACAAATGGATATTATTCAAAACGATGTTAATAATGAAGCGCAAAACTTTGGTATAGAAATTATTGATGTAAGAATCAAAAGAGCAGATCTCCCACAAGCAAATAGTGAAGCCATATACAAAAGAATGCAAACCGAAAGAGAGAGGGAAGCAAAAGAATTTAGGGCTAAAGGAGCTGAAATGGCTGTAACCATTACATCTACAGCAGATAAAGAAGTTACAGTTCTTTTGGCAAATGCCAAAAAACAATCAGAAATTATGAAAGGTGAAGGAGACGGTCAAAGAAATAAAATATTTGCCGATGCCTTTGGAAAAGATCCAGAATTTTTTGCTTTCTACCGAGCAATGATAGCTTATGAAAAGGCTTTAATTGGAGGAGACACATCTTTAATTTTATCTCCTGATAGTGATTTCTTCAAATTTTTTGGAGACACGGGAGTCATTAAAAAAAAAGAATAGTTATTTAATGAAAGAGCTCATCATCGCGATAGGCCTCTTACTATTTATTGAAGGTATGTTATATGCCTTATTTCCATCAAAAATGAAAAATATGTTGAAGACTATTGAAAAATTTTCAATAAATCAGCTAAGAATTAGCGGGTTAATATTTGCTTTGATTGGTTTTGTATTAATTTGGTATGTAAAAAGATAAAACAAATGAGCGCTTACAAAAAAGTAATTAAATTTTTTTTATTAATAATATTAATAAATTTTCCAAATCAGCATGTTTTAGCTAAATCTGCGCCTGATTCATTTGCCGATTTAGCAGAAAAACTAATGCCTTCTGTTGTAAATATAGCAAGTACACAAACTATAAAATCAACATCTAATCCATTTCCTTTTCAGTTTCCACCAGGATCTCCATTTGAAGACATGTTTAAAGAGTTCAACAGACCCACTGAAAGGAAAGCGACTGCACTTGGGTCAGGTTTTATAATTGATAAAAAAGGTATAGTAGTTACAAACAATCATGTTATTCAAGGAGCTGAAGATATTTTGGTTAGCGTTAATGGAATTGAATATGGAGCTAAAGTAATTGGCAAAGATCCTTATATGGATTTAGCTGTATTAAAAATAGATTCAAATGAAAAATTTATACCAGTAAATTTTGGAGATTCTGATAAAGCGCGAGTTGGAGATTGGGTTATAGCCATTGGAAACCCATTTGGTTTTGGTGGGACTGTCACATCTGGAATAATTTCATCAAGAAATAGAGATATTGGTTTAACTCGTTATGATGATTTTATTCAGACAGATGCTTCAATTAATCAAGGAAATTCAGGAGGTCCACTTTTTAATCTTGAAGGAAAAGTTATAGGAATTAATACAGCCATTATTGGTCAGAGTGGCTCAATAGGAATCGGATTTGCAATACCTTCAAACCCGGCTTCGAATGTAATAAATCAACTTATAGAATTTGGAGAAACAAAAAGAGGATGGCTTGGAGTAAGAATTCAAGAAGTTACAAAAGAAATAGCCGAATTAGAAAAATTAGAAAAAACAGAGGGAGCTTTAGTTGCAAGTGTTTCAGAAAATAGTCCAGCTGATAAAGCGGGAATTAAAGATGGAGATATTATTTTAGAATTTGATGGAAAAAGAGTTGATACTATGAGAAAACTTCCAAAATTAGTAGCTCAAACCAAAGTAGGAAAAAAGGTCATAGTAAAAATTTGGAGAAATCAAAAACTAATTTCAAAAAAGGTATCGCTTGGAAGATTAGAATCTTCTGAACAGTTTAAAACAGAAAATAAAAAAGAAACAAAAAAAGATTCATCTGTAAAAATAGAAAATTTAAAAATTTCTGTACGAGATTTAAATGAAGAAGATATAAAAAAGCGTAAATTACCAAAAAATACTACTGGAGTTGTAGTTACCGAAATTTTTGCTGGGAGTCCATTAGTTTTTGTATCAATCAATGATATAATTGTTGAAACTCAAAAGAAGAAAATTTTAAATTCGAAACAATTTTCCAGTTTAGTAGAAAAAATTATTAATAAAGGAGCAACAACTCTTTATTTAGCCATTTATAATTCAAATAATCAAAGATCTTATTTAACAGTAAAATTGAAATAAATTTCACATTTAGAATTTTAAATGGAAAGAAATAAAAAAGTAATATTATTAGCTGGTCCGACTTCTTCAGGTAAGTCTAATTTAGCAATTAAATTAGCAAAACATTTCCAAGGGGAAATTATTAATGCTGACAGCATGCAGGTTTACAAAGAAATTTCTATTTTATCTTCAAGACCAAACTTAAAAGACACAAAAAAAATCAAGCATCATTTATATGGATTTATTTCTGTTAAAAGAAAATTTTCTACTGGAAATTGGCTTAAATTAGTAAAAAAAAAGGTTGAAAAAATTTGGAAAAATGGAAAGACACCAATTGTTGTAGGAGGAACGGGTTTATATTTTAAAGCATTAACCGATGGTTTAGTAGATATACCGAATATACCAACTAGCGTTAGAACAGGAATTAGAAAATTACATAAGAAAATAGGGCAAAAAAAATTTTTTTCTCAATTAGTCAAAATGGATTCATTGTCAAAAAAATTTATTCTACCAGGGGATTCACAAAGATCAATGAGAGCGTTTGAAGTAAAAAAATATACAAAAAGATCTTTATTTGAATTTACAAAAAATACAAAATCAGATTTTGATCAAAGCATTTTTAAAAAATTATTTATTAATACTCCAAGAGAATTACTTCATAAAAAAATAGAAAAAAAAGTTGAAAAAATGTTTGTAGAGGGAGCTGTAGATGAAGTAAAAAAATTTCTTAAATTAAACCCAAGTAAAGAACTTTCCTCAAATAAAATAATAGGAATAAGAGAAATCAAAGATTATTTATGTGGTAAAATAACACTTATAAGAGCAAAAGAGCTAACTGCCCAAAAAACAAGACAATACGCAAAAAGACAATTTACATGGTCTAGAGGACATATGAAATCTTGGGAAATGATTTATTCTTCAAATATTGATGATTTATTTAAGAAAGCAGTCAATAAAATATTCTAAAACTTGACCATAACCAAAACTCAGTTAGATTATCATTAATGGCAAATTTAATGACAGGGGCCGAAATAGTTTTTAAGGTTTTGGAAGACCGAGGTGTTAGTCACATCTTCGGATATCCTGGGGGAGCTGTTTTGCCAATTTATGATGAACTAAAAAATCACAAAAAAATAAAACATATTTTAGTTCGACACGAACAAGGAGCTGGACACGCAGCTGAGGGATATGCCAGGTCTTCAGGAAAACCTGGGGTGATACTTGTAACGTCAGGTCCTGGAGCTACTAATGCAGTTACAGCTTTAACAGATGCTTACATGGATTCGATACCTCTAGTTTGCATTACTGGACAAGTACCAACTCATTTGATCGGGACAGATGCATTTCAAGAATGTGACACAACTGGTATTACAAGACCTTGCACCAAACATAATTGGTTGGTTAAAGATGTGAATAAACTTTCTTCTATTCTGCACAAAGCTTTTGAAGTTGCTACAACCGGAAGGCCGGGCCCAGTTTTAATTGATATTCCAAAAGATATACAATTTCAAAAAGGCAAATATATAACACCCAAGATATCAAAAGATAAAAATAAAACAGATATTAAGTTTAATGGGGAAGACAAAAATATTAGTATTGCAATTGATCTTATTAAAAAATCTTCAAAACCTATATTATATACTGGGGGCGGAGTAATTAATTCTGGACCAAAAGCAACAGAGTTACTTCGTGAACTTGTTTCTTTAACTGGATTTCCAATTACATCGACTCTTCAAGGATTGGGAGCATTTCCAGGGAACGATCATCAATTTTTAGGAATGCTAGGTATGCATGGAACATATGAGGCAAACAACGCAATGCACGATTGTGATTTAATGATTAATATAGGAGCTCGTTTTGATGATAGAATAACAGGAAAAATTGATGAATTTTCTCCGAATTCAAAAAAAATACATATTGATATAGACCCTTCCTCAATAAATAAAAATGTAGCTGTTGATTTAGCTATAGTCGGAGATGTTAAGCATGTTTTGAAAAAATTAGTTTCAGAGCTTAAACAAAAAAATTTTAATTTTAGTCAATCAAACAAACAGAAAATTTCTGCATGGTGGAGTCAAATTGAATCTTGGAGAGCCAAGAATTCTCTTGGATATAAAAATAGCAATGAAGTGATCAAGCCCCAATATGCTGTTCAAAGACTTTATGAACTAACCAAAGCTCAAGATGTTTTTATAACCACCGAAGTTGGACAACATCAAATGTGGGCAGCACAACATTACAAATTTGATAAACCAAATAGATGGATGACATCAGGAGGATTAGGAACAATGGGTTATGGGCTACCCGCAGCGATAGGCGTTCAAGTTGCGAATCCTGATAAATTGGTAATAGACATTGCAGGAGAAGCTTCTGTTTTAATG
>MDTE01200201.1_pt1 | contig 10280 bp, 7 predicted proteins | sample 811231 | NCBI WGS metagenome assembly MDTE01 (sample SAMN05326651, study PRJNA326480) | marine metagenome | isolation source: seawater | place: Indian Ocean: Red Sea | collected 2010 | reverse complement strand
CGAAAATGCATTTGAAGAAACAATTAATCAAATCATTGAAAGGTCAAAAAAATACAATTTTACAAAAATTGCAGCTATAGAATCCAGGGGATTTGTTTTTGCTTCTGCTGTCTCCTATGTTCTAAAAAAACCTTTTATAATGTTAAGAAAAAAAAATAAATTACCAGCAGATGTTCATTCTGTAGATTTTGAACTTGAGTATGGAACAGCTACAATAGAAGTGCACAAAGATTCTATTAATGAAAAAGATGAAGTTTTAATAATAGATGATCTTATTGCAACTGGGGGTACAGCTGAAGCAGCTGCAAAATTAGTTGAAATTTCAAAAGGTAAAGTTGCAGCATTTGTATTTGTAATAAATCTATTTGATCTAGGAGGGTCAGATAATTTAGTAAAAAGTAATTATAAAGTTGAAAATTTGATAGAATTTCCAGGACATTAATTAACGATGAATATGTAATTAAATCATTAAGTAAAAAGATATATGTTCTAATAACTGTATGAATATAAATTATAGACCAGATATAGATGGTTTAAGAGCAATTGCAGTTATATCAGTAATTTTTTATCATGCAGATCAATCAATTAATAATTTAAAATTTTTGTCAGGTGGATTTGTTGGTGTAGATATTTTTTTTGTAATTTCTGGATTTTTAATTACATCAATAATTTTAAAAGAATTAAATACTACTCAAAACTTTTCTTTTAAAAATTTTTATATAAGAAGAATTAAAAGAATTATTCCAGCATTACTATTAGTTTTTATTGTTACTTACCCTTTTATATGGTTATTTTTTATACCTGTATCTTTTATAGATTTTTCAAAATCACTGTTTTCATCTCTACTTTTTATATCTAATCATTATTTTTATTTATCAGGTGAGCTTTATGATGCTGAAAACTCACTGCTTAAACCATTAATGCACACATGGAGTCTTTCTATAGAAGAACAGTATTATATTATTTTTCCTTTTTTATTAACAATTTTATTCAAATTTTTTAAGAATAATTTGTTGAATATATTTTTAGTGCTTTTCTCAATCTCTTTTGCATCAATGATATATATTTTTCAAACAAATGAGTCACTTGCATTTTTTAGTTTTTTAACAAGATTTTGGGAATTATTAATAGGAAGTATAGTAGCTATTTTACATAATCAAAAAAAAAATATTAACAATTTTGATCATACTATTTTTTCTTTTCTAGGCTTGATAATTATTCTTTATTCAATTTTTTTCTACAACGACTCAACTAATTTTCCATATATTCCAACTTTGTTACCTGTTTTAGGAACATCTTTAATTATATATTTTAATAATGAAAATAGTTTTGTTTACAAGGTTCTTTCATTAAAATATTTGGTTTTCTTAGGATTAATATCTTACTCATTATATTTATGGCACTATCCTGTATTTGCAATTGGCAGAACTACAGAATTTTTTGGTGACGGTATATCAAAAAAATTATTTGTAATAACATTTATTTTATCTTTAATAAGTTATTACTTTATTGAAAAACCTATTAAAAATAAGAAATTTACTGATTACAAAATATTTACAGTATTAGGTTTTTTTTATCTTATTTTAATTTCACTTTCTTTTGCCTCAATCACTGAAAAAATTGAGGCAGTCAGAGGTAATATTTTAAAAAATTTAGCCGTAGGTGATCAAACATCAAACTTATCTGTTTGCAAAGGTAAAAATGTAAATAAGGATGGTTATTGTGTTTTTAATACAAAAGAGGATAAAACCTTAATATTAATTGGCGACTCTCATATGCAAACACTGGAAAAACCTTTATTGGAATTTTCAAATAAAAATAAATACAAATTGATTATACTAAATAGTCCAACATGTTTTTATTTTTTAGATCTAGATTTAATAATCAAAAACAGGCTATCCGGTTGTACAGCTGAGTATCAAGAACAAAGAAGAAAAGTTATTCTCTCTCAAACCAATGCAACAGTAATTATGGGTGGAAGAACACCTCTTTATCTTTCTGGTGAAAATTTTGATAATCAAGAAGGTGGTGGTAACAAGAAAAAGGCAAAAGGGTTTTTTTATAATTATAAAAATACTCCTTTGAACATACAAAATAAAAATGAATTTCTAATTGATAAATCTTTAAAAAAAACAATAAATGACCTTGATGCTAACGGTATAAATGCTTTATTAATATACCCTATACCTGAAGTTGGTTGGAATGTTTCGAAAAAGTTGATTACAAGATTAGCTATAAACAGGGAGGGTTTAAAAGGTGTTTTTGAGTCTAATCCATTAACAACTTCTCACAAAGTGTTCTTAGAAAGGTCAGAAAAAATTTATAAAATATATGACAGTATTAAGAATAAAAATGTATCACGCATATACCCAGAAAAAATATTGTGTAATTCATTAATAATAGATCGTTGTATTACTCATGATAGGAGAAAGGTATTTTATATTGATGATGATCATCCCTCACTTGAAGGGGCAAAGTTAATTGTCAATAAAATTGAAAAAGCTATGTTAAATTAATGATTTTAATTATTTGATAATTTTAATCAATCGTAATGTCTTTGTTTAAAAATTATCTTAATAATATTATTTTTAAACCTATAAAATAATTTTGGAAATTTAGATTCTAAGAATAAAATAACTCTATTATAAATTAATTTTTGATCTTTCCTTCTATAAATAAAACTTTTGCCTAAATCATCCACTGGTGTTTTTATAAATCTCTTATGCCACTGTAAATATTTTTCGTTAGCTGGTATTGCATGTAAAGTTATTGAACATCTACTATGTGTTTTAGATTGGGAATTTAAAGATCCATGAAGTGTTCTTGAATTCCAAAACAAAGTATCCCCTTTATCTAGATAAGGTGCTATGAATTTTAATTTACTTTTTTTGCAAATTGAAATTAACTCATCTACATATTCGTCATGGTTTGATAATATATTGTTGTAATGTTTCAATTTTTTAAGGTCAATTTTGTGACTACCAGAGCATAAAAAAAATCTTCCTGCGTCTGCTTTTATTTCCTCCAGTGCAACCCATGCTGCAGTCAAATTACCTATTTTTTCAGAATCTAAATAATATGTATCTTGATGTTCGTGAGTTGCAGAGTTGCCCTCAAAAAACATTGACTGAATAATCTTAGGTTTGTAATTAAAGTTTTTTTCTAAAAAAGTACACAAATTAGAATTATTAAATATTTTTTCTTCTGCTAAATTTCTTAAATCTTGAAACTTATGTGGATTCAAACTTTGCAAATTTAAAACTGGATTCATTACCCAGCTATTTTTATTAAAAATGTTCTCTTCTGCTTTTCCTGTTGTTTGGCGATAAATTTTACCTTTGTAATCCTTAATTTTATGCCATGCAGCTAAAATATTATTACAATCTCCTCTATCAATTAAATTTTTAAAAATTACATATCCATTATCTTTATAATATTGATTTGCCTCAGTAATATTTTTTAAATTAAATTTTGGAGAAAGATCTTCTATCTGACTTTCGGGAACATTTATTCTAATATTTTTTCTTGTGTGCAATTCAAGCATAAAAATAAATTTAACTGCAATTTGGTAGCGGGAAGTGGGATCGAACCACTGACCTCGGGCTTATGAGTCCCGCGCTCTAACCAACTGAGCTACCCCGCCAATAAATTCAGGTTGATTTATAATAGTTTTATATTGTGTTTCAATACTTATCCACAGTTAATAATTCAATTGAATTATTGTTTTTGAAAGGTAATTTTATCTCTGATGAGAATTGAAGAAGAGTTAAAACTAGATTATTCCGACGTTTTATTTAGACCTAAAAGAAGTACATTAAAGAGTCGAAAAGATGTTAACCTTTTAAGAACATATAGATTTAAATACAGCAAAAATGAATGGTCAGGTATTCCTATTATGGCGGCAAATATGGATGGCGTTGGAGAGTTAAGTGTTGCTGAAAAATTAAATGATTATGGAATGATAACATCTTTAACAAAACAGCATGATGTTAAAAAAATAAAACAAAATAAAAATATTAAAAAAATATATCCTAACATCGCACTAAGTGTTGGTATAAAAAAAGAAGATTTTCAAAATTTAGACAAAGTATTGAAAGAATTTAGTTTTTTTAAATTTATTTGCATTGATGTTGCAAATGGATACACCGAACATTTTACAAATTTTATTAAATCTGTCAGAGATAAATATCCAACTAAAACAATCATAGCTGGCAATGTAGTAACAGCTGATATGACACAAGAATTAGTTCTCAGTGGAGCAGATATCGTTAAAGTTGGAATTGGTCCTGGAAGCGTTTGCACAACAAGAATTCAAACTGGAGTTGGTTACCCACAATTAAGTGCAGTAATTGAGTGTGCTGATGCAGCACATGGACTTGGTGCACATGTAATAGCTGATGGTGGATGTACATGTCCTGGTGATGTTGCAAAAGGCTTTGGGGGTGGTGCAGATTTTGTTATGCTTGGAGGTATGCTTGCAGGACATGATGAGGGAAATGGAAAAATTGTAAAAGTTAATGGAGAAAAATTTATAGAATTCTATGGATCTAGTTCCGAAACTGCCAATAAAAAACACTACGGTGGACTTTCAGATTATCGTAGCAGCGAAGGTAGAAAAGTAAGAGTAAAATATAGAGGCAAAATAAATGATACAATATTAAATATTCTTGGAGGTGTAAGAAGTAGTTGCACTTATGTAGGTGCGCCCTCACTTAAACAATTGAGTAAATGTACAACATTTGTAAGAGTATCTAGTCAGTTTAATGACAGTTTAATCAAATAAGTAATTATTCAAATTTAAAATCTTTTATGTTCGTGGTTTCATACTTTTCAAAGGGCATATGAATCCAAGGAGAATCTTTTAAATAATCAACAGAATAATCAGGTTTAAATGTTGAAGTAGATTTATGCCATATCACTGCAGTTTTTATTTTCTCTTCTAAGTAAAAACCATAAAATAATTCTAACCATTTAATGCTTTTTGTTAAAGTTTTTCCTGAATCTGCAAGATCATCAACAAGCAAAACATGTGAACCTAAATTTGGAGTAGTCTTTGCAAGATCTCTAGAAAATGTAAATTGACCTTGTTGATTTTTAATATCATCACTCGTGCCATGATACGACTCAACCGATAATATTGCTAATGGAACGTTAAAAAGTCTACTAAAAACATCCCCAACTCTTAAACCACCTTTAGCAATACAGATAATTTGATTAAATTTACAATTATCCTTATAAATTTTTTCTGCTAAAAGTTCAATTTTCTTATGATAATCTTCCCAACTAATATAAATGTCTTTCATAAATTACTTGCAACAAAATAATTAAATTTTAACTTAAATATAAATAAACTATTAAAGAGCTTATAAGTAAAACTAAACTAAGAGAAAAATAAATTTTTTTTTTTAAATCTTTTTTTTTATCTAATCTTACTCTGTTAAGTAAGATATTTACATTTGTAGTTTTAATCTTATCCGAAGCTATATCTTCTCTTGAAATTTTTTGATCAAGTAAAGTATTATTCTGATTATATTTTTTCACAAGCCTATTTAAGCAGGTATTCGCGATTTATTCAATTTAATTCAAAATTAGCTATATATTTTTAAATTTAGTATTTTTAAGTGGTTTTAAAAGCAAATGCGCGAGGTATTTTTTTTTTTCGATCTCAATATATAAATTTTTTTCCTCAAGTTCATTTTCACAAAATGAATTATTTATATAACCAAATGCAAGATTTTTTTTATAATTAAATGAGTAGTTTCCTGATGTAGTCCTTCCAATAATTTTATCACCCAAATAAATTGGCTCATCATGTAGAATTAATGGTTTACCAGGCTCACTATTGTTAAGAGTAAACATGGCAAATCTTTTATCCTGTTTTCTATTTTTTATTTTTTCTAGGGCCTCTTTTCCAATAAAATTAATTTGTTTTTTGTTACTAATTGTAAAAACTAGATTGGCCTGATATTGATTTTCTTCTGGTGACATGTCATGGCCCCAATGTAAAAAACCACTTTCCATTCTCATTGTATCTAGTGCATGCATACCGCAATTGGAAAGGTTAAAACTTTTTCCCATTTTTATAATTTGTTCATAAATATTTTTGGACTCTGTATTTCTGACATATAATTCATAACCTAGTTCACCTACGTATGACAATCTTTGGACCCAGACCTCTGTTTTATTTATGATTACATTTTTGGAGTTTCCGAATTTAAAATTTTCATTACTAAAATCTGTATCACTTAGCTTTTGCATCAACAGTCTACTCTTTGGTCCAAATAAACCAAAAACATTATAATCATCAGTAACATCTTTTAATTCAACATCTTCAGATAAATGTTTCTTAATGTGAAATTTATCTCTTTCTCTTGTTGCTGCTGAGCTTATTATTCTATAATGATTTTTACCAATACAAACAACGGTCAAATCCACTTCAATACCTCCGTCTGCATTCAACATATGTGTATAAGTACATTTGCAAATCTCATTCTTTATATTTGATGTGCACAATTTTTGAAGTTCATTGTGTGCTTTTTCTGATTTTAATTCAAATTTAGAGAATGGAGTTAAATCAAACAAACCTATATTTCTAATTGTGTTGTTTGTTTCATATTCAACAGATGGATACCAGTTCTGATAATTATAACTATATTCATATTCAGGTTTCTCACCATCAAGTGCAAACCACATTGGTCTCTCATATCCTCCTGACACACCAAAGCATGCTCCGAAATCTTTTAGTAAATCATGATATGGTAAAGTTTTAACATTTCTTGAAGTTTTATGTTGCTTGTAGGGCCAATGCATTCCATACAAATCTCCTAATGACTCAGTAATTCTATTTTTTATAAAACTTAAATTAGAGTGATATTTTTGAAATCTTTTAATATCATAATTAAAAATATCCTCATTAATATGACCTGTCATCAACCATTCAGCTGTTACTTTTCCAACACCTCCTCCAGTTCCAATTCCAACACTATTCAATCCACAACTTACAAAAAAATTTTTAACCTCTGGAACTTCTCCTAATAAAGAATTTGTGTCTGGTGTAAACGACTCAGGTCCAGCAAAAAATTTTCTTATCCCCACTTTTTCAAGAATTGGAAATCTTTTCATTGATTTTTCTAAATAAGGTTCAAAATGTTCAAAATTTTCTGGAAACTCTCCAAATGAAAAATTTTCAGGTACAATGTTTGTTTTGTCAAAAGCTGGGATTGATTTTCCTTCAAAAATACCAATTAAAAGTTTGCCCGCATCCTCCTTGAAATATACACTGCTATCAAAATCCCTTATTACCGGAAGTGTTTTTGAAAGATTTTCTATTGGTTCAGTAATTACATAAAAATGCTCTGCTGGATAAAGAGGTATATTAACACCAATTTTTTCTCCAATTTGTCTTGACCACATTCCAGTTGCTAAAACAATATATTCACACTCAATTTTTTTATCATTAACCTTAACTCCATACACTCTATTATTTTTAGTTAAAATTTTTTCTACTGAAGATTTTTCGTAAATTTTTGCTCCACCTAATCTTGCAGCTTTTGCAAGCATATGAGTGACTCCGCTTGGGTCTGCTGCACCATCACCCGGCATTAAAACACCGCCTTTTAAATCATTAGTATTTATCATTGGGTAATTTTTTTTAATTTCTTTTTTATCTAAAATTTTTAGATCAACGTCATAAAGTTGCGCTGTAGTAGCTTGCCTTTGTAATTCTTGCCATCTTTCATTTGTTTGAGCAATAGAAAGTGCTCCGTTAAGTCTTAAACCAGCTGAATGATCAACCTCTTTTTCAAGTTTTTTATATAAATCTAAAGAGTATTTTCTTATTTTGGTGATTGCAGCTGTTGGTCCTAATTGACTAACCAACCCAGCAGCATGCCAAGTTGTTCCTGAAGTTAATTGATCTCTCTCAAGCAAAACGACATCATTCCAACCGTATTTAGTCAAATGATAAGCAACAGAGCAACCAACAACACCTCCACCAATAACAATAACTTTAGCACTAGCTGGCAATTCTTTAATCATTCAAGAAGTTAAGTTTGTATAATTTGTACATTGAAAGCAATATAAATCTGGTATTTATTATTAAAAATTGAATATAAATTTAATTTATTATACTCAATTAATAAAATCAAAAATGAATATAATTGGTATTAACGCATTCCATGCTGACTCTTCAGCTTGCATAATAATAGATGGTCAATTAATTGCAGCTGTAGAAGAAGAAAGATTTAATAGAATTAAACATTGGGCTGGTTTTCCTATTGAGTCAATTAAGTATTGTTTAAAAGCTACAAATCTAAAAATATCAAATATAGATCATATTAGTATCAATATTGATCCAAAAGCAAATTTTTTAAAAAAAATTTTTTTTTTAATAAAACATCGTCCTAAAATTAATTTGGTTTTTAACAGATTTAAAAAAAAGAAAAAATACAATTCGATAATAGAAATAATCAATAAAGAATTTCCAGCAGATAAATTTAAGGGACATATAAATAATATAGAACATCATTACGCTCATTTATCATCTGCTTTCCATGTATCACCTTTCGAAGAGTCTTGTGTTTTATCTGTAGATGGATTTGGTGATTTCGCAAGCACAGCTTGGGGATATGGCAAAAATACAGATATTAAAATAGATAATAAAATTTATTTTCCTCACTCGTTAGGTATTTTCTATCAAGCATTAACACAATTTTTAGGTTTTAAAAATTATGGTGATGAATACAAAATAATGGGTTTAGCCCCATACGGAAAACCAAAGTTTGTTGAAAAATTAAGAGAAATTATTTTATCCCAAAAAAATGGTAAGTTTGAATTAAATCTAGATTATTTTAAATTCCATAAAGAAAATTTTAATTACAGATGGGAAAATGGAAAAGTTGAGATTGATGATTTGTATTCAAGTAAAATTTTTGATCTCTTAGGTTCAGAGCGTAAAAAAGAAGAACCCTTAACTGATTTTCATAAAGATATAGCTCATTCAACTCAGAAAGTTTATGAGGAAGTTTTTTTAAATATATTAAATAACCTTTATGACACATATCAAAATAAAAATATATGCATTGCAGGTGGATGTGGAATGAACTCTGTTGCTAATGGTAAAATTAAAAATAACACAAAATTTAAAAATGTTTTTATTCAAGCAGCTGCTGGAGATGCTGGTGGAGCAATTGGAGCAGCATACTCTACATATTATAGATATAAAAATAAAAAAAGAAAATTTCAGATGAAGCATGCATATTGGGGAACTTCTTTCGATGAAACTCAAATTTTAGAATGTTTAGAAAACAATAAATTAAATATTGAAACTCAAAAGTGCATTTTTGAAAAAATATCTGCTGATAACGATCTAAGCAAAATTATTGCTAAAGATATATCTGAAGGAAAAGTTGTTGGTTGGTTCCAAGATAAGATGGAATGGGGTCCTAGAGCTTTAGGTAACAGATCTATTTTGGGTGATCCTCGAAGATCCGACATGAAAGACTTACTAAATATAAAAATTAAAAGAAGAGAAAGTTTTAGACCATTTGCACCCTCAATTTTAAGAGAGCATGTATCTGATTGGTTTGAAAATGATGATGAGGTGCCATTCATGATGAAAGTTTATCAAATTAAAGAGAATAAAAAATCAAGTATACCTGCAGTAACTCACGTTGATGGATCAGGAAGATTGCAGACTGTTTATAAAGAAACTAATAAAAAGTATTACGATTTAATCAATGAATTTTTTAAATTAACAAATGTACCGATTTTATTAAATACTTCATTTAACGAAAATGAGCCAATAGTAAGTAGACCTGACGAAGCTTTAAACTGTTTTCTGAGAACTAAAATGGATACTTTAGTTATGGGAAATTATATTGTTAAAAGAATATAGATTTTTAAATTATAAAATACTTGAAGGTTCCACATATTCGTGACCAAAAGCGTCTGCAACTGCTTTGTAAGTAACATTTCCTTTATGAATATTTAAACCCGCTAAAAAATTTTTATCCTCAATTAATGCTTTTTTATAACCATCGTTTGCTAGTTTGATTAAAAAAGGCAATGTAGCATTATTTAATGCTAATGTTGATGTTCTTGGCACACCTCCAGGCATATTTGCTACACAATAATGCACTACATCATCAACTATATAAGTTGGATCACCATGTGTTGTTGGTTTGCTAGTTTCTACACAGCCTCCTTGATCTATAGCAACATCAACAATTACAGATCCTCTTTTCATAGTCTTAATCATTTCTTTAGTAATTAATTTTGGT
>MDTE01180827.1_pt1 | contig 10280 bp, 7 predicted proteins | sample 811231 | NCBI WGS metagenome assembly MDTE01 (sample SAMN05326651, study PRJNA326480) | marine metagenome | isolation source: seawater | place: Indian Ocean: Red Sea | collected 2010 | reverse complement strand
ATTTTTCGCCAGACGGCGATAGCGGACCTTGCTATCCCTAAACACCTGCTTGATATACCGGAACGGATGTTCCAATTTTGAACGGATACTGGCTTTGATTTTCTCGGCTTTTCGTCTGTCCCCATCCACCCCTTTCCGGGTACCAGAGCGCCTGGCACTGAATAAGAAAACATCCTTTCGATCTCGATGCTTTGGCCTCTTTTGAATGCAGATATAACCAGCATCGCCGAATATCCTTCGCTCTTCACCATACAACAGATTTCCTAAATTTTGGTGAAGAAATAATCGAGACGTTAACAATACCACCTTCACCTGGCACCAGCTTCTGCTTTTCCAGATACTTGTTCACACCATAAAACAGGACCTTACCCAGACCATGCTGCTCCAGAAAATGACGAAACTTCAGAATCGTGGTCTCTTCCGGCGAGCGCCCCAGTTTCAGTCCGGCAAACCGCCGCATAGACATAATTTCATACAAAGCGTCCTCCATGGTCCTAACCGCTCAGGTTATAGAGCAATTGCATACAGTGAACGCGTAGCATAACGGACAATGGATACGGTGGCCGGCCTGTCTGCCCCTTCGAATAACGCCGGACTACCTTCTTTATCCATCAGATTCCAAGGGATCAGCTTGTCCTTCTGCTCCCAAAAGCGCTCGCGGCGAGTGTTGCGTTTCCTGATCTGGTCTTTGGTGGCAACGAATTCCGTAAGGTTGACAATAGCCCTATTATCGCTTATTTGTGGATTTTTTCAGTATTTCCTTCAAATCGTTTATAACAGCAAACTCTCACAGGCCATACAGAAGTTCATGCCTGTATCAAGTCAATCACTACCAAATAAATCCCGCGTATACACCTTCTCCGCCACATCCTCCAGCTCATCCGCATGGCGGTTGGCGACAATCACATCGCTGATCCGCTTGAATTCCTTCAGGTCACGGATCACACGGGAATGGAAGAAGTGCTCGCCTTCCAGTACGGGTTCGTAAACGACCACTTCCACACCTTTGGCCTTGATGCGTTTCATCCCCCCCTGAATGGCGCTCTGGCGGAAATTATCCGAGCCGGCCTTCATAACCAGGCGGTAGACGCCAACGATTTTTGGGTTGCGCTTCAGGATAGAGTCGGCAATGAAGTCCTTGCGGGTGCGGTTGGCGTCCACAATGGCGCGGATCAGGTTGCTGGGCACATCCGCGTAGTTGGCCAGCAGCTGTTTGGTGTCCTTGGGCAGGCAGTAGCCGCCGTAACCGAAACTGGGGTTGTTGTAATGGTTGCCGATGCGCGGGTCCAGCCCTACCCCTTCAATAATCTGGCGTGTATTCAGGCCGTGGGTTTCAGCGTAGGTATCCAGTTCGTTGAAGTAGGCCACGCGCATGGCCAGGTAGGTGTTGGCAAAGAGTTTGATGGCCTCAGCCTCGGTGCTGTCAGTAAACAGTGTGGGGATATCCTCTTTGATCGCTCCTTCCTGCAGCAAGCCGGCGAAGGTACGGGCCCGTTCGGACTCTTCCCCTACGATGATCCGGGAAGCACGGAGGTTATCGTACAGGGCTTTTCCCTCGCGCAGGAATTCCGGTGAAAAGATGATGTTGTCTGCCCCGTATTTCTCCCGCACGCTTCTGGTGTAACCCACAGGCACTGTGGATTTGATCACCATGGTGGCCGTCGGGTTGATGGCCAGTACGTCTTCAATCACCGTTTCCACGCTGCGGGTGTTGAAGTAATTGGTCTCCGGGTCATAGTCGGTAGGTGTGGCAATGATCACAAAATCGGCAGCGGCGTAAGCCTGCTGTTTGTCCAGCGTGGCGGTCAGGTCGAGCGTTTTTTCCGCCAGGTACTGCTCGATTTCCGCATCCTCGATGGGGGATTCACGGCGGTTGATCAGCTCCACCTTGTGCGGGTCGATATCCAGGGCAGTCACCCGGTTGTGCCGGGCCAGCAGCACCGCATTGGAAAGGCCGACGTAGCCGGTTCCGGCAACGGTAATATTCATTTTGATCCTTTGCTTTTTTCAGAAATCGGTACGGATTACAGCTGAAGAGGATAACAGGGGCCGTAGCTGTTCTTTCAGCGCCCGTTTGGCTCCGGCGTGGCCATGCACCAGCCGGATCTCTTTGGGTTTGTGTTTCATGCCCCGGACGAAACGGACCAGACCCTGCTGGTCGGCATGGGCGGAGTAACCGCCGATGCTTTCCACCCGGGCGCGGATGTCGTAGCGCTCGCCATCCAGCACAACATAGCCCCCGCGGGGCCCATACGTCTGGATATCCCGCCCCGGGGTGCCCTCGGCCTGATAGCCCACAAACAGCACATCATGGCGCTCATCACCCAGCATGGCCTTCAGGTAGTTGACGATGCGCCCGGCATTGCACATGCCGCTGCCGGCGATCACGATGGCCGGGCGGCCGGAGCCGGCCAGGTGCTGCACCATTTTCTCGTGCGCTTCGTGGCTTTCCACGGTCAGCAGGTTGTCAAAACTCAGGGGCCTGTGTCCCTGCCGCAGCCGGGCATGGGCTTCCCTGTCCCAGAAGGGTTTCAGCTCCCGGTATACGGCGGTAAAGCGGGAAGCCAGTGGTGAATCCAGTATGACCGGCAGGCGGTTGTCCACAAAGGTTTCCAGCTCGTACAGCAGCTCCTGGGTACGGCCGATGCTGAACGCCGGAATCAGTACCGTGCCCTGGTTTGACAGGGCGCGTTCAATGGCGCTTTTCAGGCGTTTACGGCGGGTAGCCCGGTTTTCGTGCAGACGGTCACCATAGGTGCTTTCCAGCACAAGCACATCCGCCCGGTAAGGCGGTTTCGGTGCCGGCAGAAGCGGTGTGTGGCTGGCGCCCAGGTCGCCGGAAAACACCACACGGGTGCCGTTGCAATCCACTTCCACATAGGCGGAGCCGAGGATATGCCCGGCCCGCTGCAGCCGCACCCTGACGTGATTACCGGGCCGGTCCGCCAGGGTATGCCAGGTTCCGTAAGGCAATGGCAGCAGTGACGCTTCAATACGCTTCAGATACGCATCCAGCAGCTGCCGGTCACGGCTGATGCCCAGCCGGAAGGCATCTTCCAGCACCAGCGGTAGCAGCCGGGCCGAAGGTTCGGAACAGAGAATGGGGCCCCGGAAGCCAGCCGCCAGCAACCAGGGGATACGCCCCACATGGTCGATATGCACATGAGTGGCCACCAGTGCCTGTACGCTGCGGATGTCGAAATCAATGGCATGCCGCTCATGACGGCTGCCGTTGCCTGTTTCGGCTCCCTGAAACAGGCCACAATCAATGAGCAGGCTGTGCCGGTCATCCATGTGCAGCTGGTGGCAGGAGCCGGTCACGCCATCCCGGGCGCCATGATGCTCAATGTTCAGTACGGGCATGTCCTTTTGCCTCATTGTTTCTTCAATGGTTCACCCCACCTCAGGATTTACTGCTTTTATACTCGTAGTTGTAATAGCCATAACTGCCGTAGGCGTTGGCCTTTTTCTCAACGGCGTTGAAGATCACACCCTTAACCTGTACACCGTTTTGCTCGAACCGCTTTCGTGTCAAGTCCACTTCCTGTATGGGATTTTTGGCAAACCGCACCACCAGCATCGTGGTTCCCGCGTGCCGCCCAACGATCGCGGCGTCGGTGACAGCAAGAATCGGAGGCGTATCGATAATAATCAGATCGTACTGAGGCGACAGTTTCTGGACCAGCTCATCAAACCGCTGCCCCATCAATAACTCGGAGGGGTTGGGCGGCACGGTGCCCCGGGGCATGAAGCTGAGGAAGCCGGCCATGTCTGAGCAGTGAATCGCCTCCTCCGCGGAGCACTGGCCGGACAGTACGTCGGAAAGGCCCCGGTCGTTGCTGGTGTTGAAGATTTCGTGGCAGAAACCCTTGCGCATATCCGCGTCGATCAGCAGGACCTTCTGGTCCGCCAGGGCCATGATTGCCGCCAGGTTGGTGGAGACAAAGGTTTTTCCCACGCCCGGGCTGGGGCCGGAGATCATCAGGATGTTGTTCTTGGCGTCCATCATCCCGAAATGAAGGCTGGTCCTCAGGCTCCGAAGTGCCTCCACCGCCAAATCCGCCGGGTTCTCCACCGCCAGAAGGTTGGTCTGATGCGCACTGGAACGTCTGCCATGTTTGCCCCCTCGCCCCAATTCGGGCTGGGTTTCAGATAGGGGGATGCCGGCGTAGACAGGCAAGCCAAGGGCTTCGATCTGCTCAGGGTTTTCTACACCACGATTCAGCGCAGCCCGAATCAGAACAACACCCACACCAATAAACGCGCCCAGGAGGAAGGCCACGGCCACCACCAGAGCCTTCTTGGGCCTTACGGGCTCTTCCACATTCACGGCGGCAGCGTCCACTACGCGAACGTTGCCCACGGTACCGGCCCGGGCGATGTCCAGCTGCTGGATGTTGGAGAGCATCTGCAGATAGGTTTCGTTACCCACTTCCACATCCCGGCGCAGCCGGATCAGCTCCTGCTGGGTCTCCGGCAAGCCGCCAATGCGCTTGTCCAGTTCCTCGCGGCGCTGTTTCAGTTCCTGCATCTGGGACAGCCAGGCCTTATACCGGGGGTGGGTGGGCCGGAACCGCTGTTCAATCTCAGCGCGCTGAATCTCAAGCTGGGAGATCTGCTTTTCCAGCTCCACCACCTGGTCCAGAATGGCCTCGCCCTCGGCGGAAATGTCGATGGTTTCCGCGCGAATCTGGTATTCGTTCAACTGTTCTTCCGCCGCTTCCAGCTCCCGCTTCACTTCCGGCAGCTTGTTACGGAGGAACTCGAGGGACTTGGCCGCTTCGGCACTGTTACGTTCCACGTTCTGGCGTACGTAGTTGTTCCCGACTTCATCCAGCACCTGCTCCGCCAGCCGATAGTCCTCGTTCTCGTAGCTCAGCGCAATAATGCCGGAATCCTTGCCCTGCTCACTCGCGGAAATGTCCTCCTGAAGCTCAGCGATGGCGCTGTACCGGCGGCGTTTGGTCACCTCAAAGGTGGTGCCCGGGCGGGCGGTCAGGGCCTGGACCATCAGTGCGTAGTCGCCGGCCTCCGACGGTTGGCCAACGACACCTTCTAGGACCGGTTCGGCCTGACTGTTGTACAGACGCCAGCCCTCTTCTGTCGCCTCCAGCACCAACGGCTTCCCCAGTTCAACATCCGGCACAGCCATTCGGGATATGCTCAGGTCTTCGCCCCCCCAGGCAAAACGCTCACCGAAAAGCGGCTCCGCCAGTTCGCCCTCCGAACCGACAAAACGGCGAGCCACGGCCTTGCCTATGACCGGGAAATAGTTGGGCTCCACCACGATGTCCAGGTGCAGGTCGTCCACCACCTGCCCCAACACTGTTCGGCTCTTGATGAGCTGGATTTCCGTCGTGGCGGTCGACGAGGAGCCCAGTAGGCTGGAGAGATCCTCCATGCCGGGCAGGGAGCCGCTCTTTTCCTCTACCTGTACCAGGGAGGTGGCACGGTAGACCGGTGTGGCAAGCAGGGCGTAGATGATTCCAATCATGGTAAAGGCCAGAGTCAGTGCGGCAATCCGCCAGCGTCCGTCCCACAGGGTGCCAAGCAAGGCCAGGAGATCGATTTCGTCTTCGTCGGTGCGTTGAGGGGTTTTGGGGGTGTCGGTCATGGAGTCTTACTTGTCCAGAAATTTAAGCCAGGCGTCTGAGGCCTGGTCGATCAGTTTGAAAGCGTGTTCGAAGGCGGGACGCTGCTGCCGGTACGGATCCGGCACCGGCTGGTCCCCCAGCCATTTGCCCATCAGAAATGCCTTGCCGCGAACCTGAGGGGCCATGTCGTAGAGGTACTTCAGGTGCTTCTCCTCCATGGCCAGGATGAGATCCGCTTTTGCCAGCATATCGGCGGTTACCTGGCGGGCCCGGTGGTCACCGGCATCGATGCCGTGTTCCCGCAGGAGGTCCTGGGCGGTTTCATCCGCCGGTTTGCCAACCAGGGCTGCGATGCCGGCGGATTCGATGGTCAGGTCCGGCTTGTGTCGGAGCTTATGACGGAGCAGGTATTCCCCTATGGGACTTCGGCAGATATTGCCTACACAGATGACAAGTATGTGTTTGAACATGGCGTCAGTTGTTGGTGAGTTCGTCTTCCGCCTGGGCAAAGAAATAGATGGCCTGGGCGGTGGGCAGAATCTGTGCGATCAGGCGGTTCCAACGGGCAATGGGCGCGGCGGTCACGTACACGATGTCCCGGGGCTGAAGCTTGAACTGGTCGGCCAGCACCAGCGCGGTGGCATTCCGGGCATTGAGTTGATAAACGTTCGCCACCTTACCAGACCCTTCCGGCGCCTTACGAACCACGAACACGCCGCTGGCGTCCGCGGTGGCCTGTGCGAACCCGCCGGCCTCGGTCAGCGCATCCGCCAGGGTGATGTCGCTACGGCCAAAGTTGATGCTTTTGGGTTCCACAACCTCACCCAGGACGAACACCTTGGCGGCATCGTTCCGGGCCACATGCACGATATCGTTCGGGCGCAGCAGAATGTTCTGGCGGGTATCCCCCTGCTTGTAAAGCTCCCGCAGGGAGTAGCGGGTGGTGTTGCCGTTGCGGGTCAGGGTGACGTCGGTCCAGTCCGCGAATTCCGTCAGGCCACCGGCGCGGGAGACCGCTTCCAGCAGGGTCAGGGGCACATTGGTGATGGGCAGGGTACCCGGCTTCTGCACCTCGCCGGTGATGTACACCCGCTTGGAGCGGAACGCGGCCACGGTCACGTCCACTTGAGGTGACTGAATGTATTCGCTGAGTCGTTCACGCAGAATTTCACGGATCTCGGTGACCTTCAGCCCCGCGACCTGAACCTCTCCGACATAGGGATAGAAAATGCTGCCATCGCTGTGGACCCAGTTGCCTGCTTCGGAGGGGCTACGGTCAGAGCCCTGGGGGATGGTCAGTTCCGGATGGTCCCAAACAGTGATGTTGAGGACATCGCCCCGGTTAACCACATAGTCGTACCCCTGGATTTCCAGTTCCAGCTGTTCATTCAGCTTGGGCTGAACGTCTTCGGCGGCGAACTGGCTGGCCAGGAGTTTCGGGGTAATGGCGTAAATGTCCACCCGTTCTTCGAGGTCGACGCTCGATTCGTCGTCCGTGCTATACCAGCTGGATTGTCCGGAGGGGATGTGTGATCCGGGAATAACGGTACAGCCGCTGGCCAGGGCAAGCAGCAGGACGGCGACAAGAGGTTTCATTGAAGCACGTGTTCCAGTTAGAAGGGTTAAGGGGATACGAAGCCAGTAATGATGCGAAAAAGACATAAGGGGTTCAATCAAACCTTTGTTTCAAAATGAAGCCGGAACTTCATCAGTACGCGCCGTTGCGCCCCAGCACGACCCGGACGGTTCGCAGCAGAATGACGATATCACTCCATAGGGACCAGTTCTTCACATACCACGTGTCCAGATACACCCGAGAGTCGTAATCGATATCGTTCCGCCCGCTAACCTGCCATAGCCCTGTCATGCCGGGTTTTGCCTGCAGGTAATGCTGCGATTTTTCCCCGTAGCGCTCAATCTCCTCGGAAATGACCGGGCGAGGTCCCACAAGGCTCATATCACCTTTCAGCACGTTCCAAAGTTGTGGCAGCTCATCCAGGCTCGTTTTCCGAAGGAAATGTCCGACTTGCGTTATGCGGGGATCATTCTTCAGCTTGAATTCTCGATGCCACTCCTCCCTTGCCTCTGGGTCGTTGCGAAGGAGCTCTTCCAGAACCTCATTGGCATTCATGACCATTGACCGGAATTTGTAGCACTTGAATGGCTTGCCGTTTTTCCCGATACGTTCATGCCCGAAAATAACTTGCTTCCCGGTTTTCCTAACCAGGAACCAGAGGACGGCAAAAACCGGCGCCAAAACGATCAACAGCACAGCGGAGCCAACAATATCAAACACTCTTTTCATCAATCTGGAGGTCGGCCGGCAGAGGTTGTTCCGTACATTGAGCATCATGACTTCGTGGCTAAAGAAGCTGTCCACATCCATGCCGAACAGGGGAATGCCCCGAAGAGCAGGAACAACCGACAGCCTGGGGTACACGAGGTTGAGCTTGTCGAAATAGTACTTCATGCGATCCAGCCCGCCACGCTCAAGGGCCATGATGACATGGGGGTATCCAAGCAATTTCAATGTCGCTTCCGGATTCCCTCCAAGCGGAGCCACGGGGTAAGCGCGGCGGCCAATCTCGATACGGGGTGCCTTGGGCTGCCCCGCGGCCAAAAAGCCAATGACCTCATAACCCAGGGTTTTGTCCTGCATGAGCGCTTTGGCTGTCTCGACAGCGTTGGCACCATCCCCGACAATCACGGTAGGTCGTTGCCAGACACCCAGCACCGACATGACCGCGACGGCACCAAACCGCAGAACAGGGACCGTGACGAGTGCAATGGCCCAAACCAGCCATATACTGGAGCTGCTTTTACCAACGAACGTGGGCACCGCCGCCGTCAGTAGTGCCAGCAGCAAACAGGTTTCAAGCAGGCCGTAGAGTTGGTCCCAGAATGGTTTTCTCTTGGTGTAATGACTTTTCTTCAGCTGAAGGAAAAGAAAAACACCCGCGGACAGCGCCAGCAAAGACAGATCATACAGCCGGCCAATAGGAACAAATTGACTGGCAACAGCCAAAGCAAGGCCAACCCCGGCCCCCTCAGCGAGCATCAGTCCAAGCGCCTGCACGCCCCGGGAATATTTTGATTTTCTGGCGGGTTCGCCAAAGCACTCCAGGGCATTCGGAGCGGCTTCACCGGTCGCGTTCAGTCCGTCTTTCATTAACAGCACGGTCAGACCCTTCCCTTGTCTCTAATTGAAATCACCTTAACTTTTGACTCAAAGAGGAATGCGCCATTCCAGGGCACCGGACAACTCACTGACCCGGTCATCCGCAAGTACGACATCGTCGGACAGCAAACCGATCTGGACGGTTATCTCTCCCACTGCCACCGGGCGGGTATGGCTGATCTGCAGCATCACCACCTCCTGATTAAACGCGGGAACAGCGTAGTCGACCTCGGTTCCGGCGCCCTTGTTGAACCGAACGCCCCCTTCCCGATTCAGGTCGGCCCAGGTCAGAGCCAACTGCCATTGCACCTCGGGAGCGGAAAAGTGGTAGACACCCAGAGTGACCGCCCGGGCATCGGAGTCAAACGTTGTAGCAAGATTCCTGCCCAGATAGCGCATGCCGCTCCGGTAGTTGAAGTGCTCATAGGCGTAGTTGGGCCGGGAATCCCCACCGAACAGGCTCTCCGACAGGGTATCCACGCCTTCGAGATACCACTGCTGCTGGCCCCCGAGCAGGCGACTGGTCCAGTCAAACCCAAGCTGATACACCTTACGGGAGGGCAGGTAGCCCGCTTCGTCTTCCCCCACCACTTGAGTATAGAGACCAAACGTGCGCTCGCTCACAGAAAATCCGTAGCGCAGATCGATGCCACCCAGCTGATTGCCCGGGTCCTGCCGCTCGCCGTTGGAACCGTAGTTATCCTTGCCGGTGAACGAGTCCCAGAAGCTCGATAGGCTTTGTGGCTGACCTTCCCCACCCCACTGAATCAGGCGGGAGAACCCCACCTCCAGGCCGTCCAGCGGACGGAAATTCAGACGCATGCCAATCAGATTGGCATCGGGAACATAACGCTCGCTTTCCAGGCGGGAAACAAAGCCGGTGAACTGCCAGGGTCCCAACCAGCTGAGCCAGGGCGACGACGAGGTGTCAGTGTTGCGGCGATCCAGCCACACAGAAGGCGCGGGGCGGGCGTTATCGGACAGAATCAGGCTGGATTGCCAACCGGGGCCCCACCAACGGTCGATGTAACCGGCACCGGCGGTCCAGTTGTGGAAGGTCGTGGCAAGGTAGCTGCCGTCCAGCCTTAATTTTTCGTCATCAGCTGGATCGGGAACATAGGAAGGGCTGAGCGCCAGCGCCCAGGTGTCACCGATGTACTCGAGGGTGCTATCCACCTCGCCGGCGGTCCGGACGCTGCCACCAAATCCCCGGACGAAATCCGGGTCGGTGCGGCCGCTGAAAGTCACGCGGGCGGAGCCGCCGATGTTGCCCGCCAGGTCGTTCCAGAGTGACTGATCCCGGGACTCGCCCGAGGGCCGCGTGTTTCGGGCATTGCTTCGGGCCAGGGGCCAGGTTGTTACGGTGGCGTCCAGACGGCCCTGATCGGCGGCCTGCTGCAGCCTGAAGCGACCATAGGCATCGCCGGGTTCACCCCAGGGGGATGCAAGGACCAGAGGAGAACCCAAGCCGTTCAGGCACGCTACCGCCCCACTAACCAGGGCCCAGT
>MDTE01097399.1_pt1 | contig 10280 bp, 13 predicted proteins | sample 811231 | NCBI WGS metagenome assembly MDTE01 (sample SAMN05326651, study PRJNA326480) | marine metagenome | isolation source: seawater | place: Indian Ocean: Red Sea | collected 2010 | reverse complement strand
TAAACAGTTTGAGAATTATATAAGTAAAATAAATTGCTTTTGCTACGATGCACAAACATTAAAAGCAAAACAAAAAGGTAAATTTGTGCTGATATTATTAATTGATCCGGAAGTGACAAAAGATAGCAAGACAAAAGACATTAAAGAGGTTACTATTCAATTTACCTTTTTTGATTATAAAAGTTATAAGAAAAAGGAAAGTTAAATATGATTTTGGAAACTTTGACGATTCAACCAAGTTTGGTGAACTATCTTTGCACTGTTTGTATTACTGATAATAATGGTGGAAAAATAGCCTTAACTATAATTATTGCCGCCTTAGTTCTTTTGGGCCTAGGTAATTGGGCTTGGAAGAAATATTTCTCTAATAAAAAGGAAATTTCTCAAGAAAAGTAATTTAGATTTATCATATCTATTGGTTTTGCCTAGATAATATCAAAATTCTATACTAATAAAAGGCATGGAATATATAAGTACTAGAAATACAGAAAAAACTTTTTTATTTAAAGATGTTTTTTTAAAAGGATTGGCTCCCGACGGAGGCCTTTTTGTTCCTAAAAAAATTCCTTCATTTAAATTAGAAGAGTTAAAAAAATTTAAAAATTTATCTTATAGTGAATTAGCAAAAAAAATAATTTTTAAGTATTGTAGCGATGAATTTAATGAAGAAGAACTTAAAAATTTGATCGAAAATTCTTATAAAAATTTTCGTGTTAAAGATGTTGTTGAGATAAAGAAAATAGGAAATATAAATTTACTAGAACTTTTCCATGGCCCAACCCTAGCATTTAAAGATATAGCCATGCAAGTTATTGGAAATATGTATGAAAAAATTTTAAAAAAAAATAATATGAACGTTAATGTTGTAGTAGCGACCTCAGGGGATACTGGCGCAGCAGCAATAAGTGCAATAAAAGATAGAAAAAATATGAACATTTTTGTACTTCATCCAAATAAAAAAATATCTGAAGTCCAAAGAAAATTTATGACAACCGTTGATTCAAAAAACGTATTTAACGTAGCACTTGATGGAAATTTTGATGAATGTCAAAATTTTGTTAAGTTAATGTTTGCCGATAAAGAATTTAGTTCATCCATAAATATGTCTGCAGTTAATTCTATAAATTGGTCAAGAATCATTGCTCAGGTTGTTTATTATTTTTTTTCTTATTTAAAAATTGCAAAAGGAAAAGAAAAAATAAATTTTTCCGTGCCTACTGGAAATTTTGGCGACATTTATGCTGGTTATATAGCCAAAGAAATGGGAGTTCCCATTAATAAATTAATAATAGCAAGTAACAGCAATGATATTTTAACAAGAGTATTTAACACAGGAATCTACAAGCCTTTAATAGCAAAACAAACAATTTCACCCAGCATGGATATTCAGGTTGCAAGTAATTTTGAAAGACTTATTTTTGATATCCATTCCAAGGATTCAAGCGAAACAATAAAATTAATGAAAGATCTTAAGGAAAATGGGGAATTTAAAATCAATAAAGAAAATTTAAATAAAATTCATCAAAATTTTTGTTCTGAAAGTTTATCGGATGAAGAAACTAAGCTAGTAATTAATAATTTTTATAAAAAAGAAAAAATTTTGATAGACCCACATACAGCTGTCGGCATTGGCGTTGCAAATAAAATATCTTTAAAGGAAAGTATTGTAGTCTTAGGAACGGCACATCCTGCAAAATTTTCAAATGTAGTTATGGAAGAAACTGGAAAGCAGCCAGAGTTACCTGGTAAATTAAAAAAAATACTAGATCAAAAGGAAAAATATACAGAACTACCCAAGGATTTAGAAAAAGTTAAAAAGTATATTTTGAATAATATTTAGTTTGCAAGTTAAATTGGAGTTGCTTCTTTTGCTAATTTATCAGCCAAGTCGTTCATAGCATCACCCGAGTGGCCTTTTATCCAGCACCACTCGACCAGAGTTGATTTTGTAAGTTCTTTAAGTCGTTTCCAAAGATCAATATTTTTTACATTTTTTTTATCAGATGTTTTCCAATTATTTTTTTCCCATTTTTCAATCCAGACTGTTATTCCTTCTTTTAGGTAAACTGAATCTGTATAAATTTTTATTTCTTTTAAAGATGGCTGCTCCCCTTCCTCAGAATTGCAATATTCTAAAGCTTTAATTGCAGCTGTTAACTCCATTCTATTGTTTGTCGTGAGTTTTTCTCCCCCAAATAATTCTTTTTTTATATTTTCTTTTATAATGATAGCAGCCCAACCTCCTGGTCCAGGATTACCAACGCAAGCACCATCGGTATATATATTAATTTTCATAACTAAAAAAAATAATCATTATAATTCTTAACACTTTCATGAAATTCTAATCTTTTTAAATATTCTATAGGGTCTTTGATTTTAACTATAGCTCCTTCAATTAAATTTAGGTAATCAAATACCCTTGTAAGTAAAAATCTAATAGCGGCTCCTTTGCAAAGTATTTTTAGAGAATCTTTTTCTTTATCAGTTAAATTTCTTACACTTGAATATCCATCAATAAATTTTTTTGCTTTTGTAACGTTGAAGCTTAAATTTTCTTTTTTTCCCTCAAAACAGAGAGCATTTAAGCATATAGCTATTTCAAATGCATAATAGTCATTGCAAGAAAAGTAAAAATCAATAATACCAGATAACTTATTTTTATTAAAAAAAATATTATCCGGGAAAAGATCAGCATGAATTATTCCTGCAGGTATATTTTCAGGCCAGTATTTTTCTATTTCATTTAAATTTTTTTCAATCGCAAGTGATAGATTTGGGTGAATTTTAGAACAGTCTTTTTTAACTTTATTATATATTTCTCTCCATGAACTAACTGAAAGCTTATTTTTTCTTTTTGAATTTAAGTTTTTTGTTATCATGTGAAGTTTAGCAGTATATATACCAACTTGATGACAGTCTGCTGGATCCATAACTTGTTTTGCTTTTCCATTTAAAAATGAAACTACAGCGGCTTTTTTATCAGAAATTTGAGAGATGTAATTTCCATTTTTATTTATAATAGGCTCGGGTGATGGAAATTTTTTATCATAGAGATTTTTCATTAAACCAATGAAAAAGGGCAAATCCTTTTCATCCACTCTTTTTTCATACAAAGTTAATATAAATTTATTTTTTTCAGTTTGAACAAAATAATTAGTATTTTCGATACCTTCTTTTATTTCTTCATACTTTTGAATTTTTCCAACGTTATATTTTGAAAAAAAATCCTTTAAATCATTTTCAGATAATTTTGTATATACTGCCATTTGTTAAATTATTTATATCCTTTTTTTCTAATATAGAGTATTCTTACTTTATGAAAAATCCATCCTCCTTCCAAGATGCTCCTTATAAAGTGAAAGTTGAAAAAGATAAAACTTATTTTTGGTGTTCTTGCGGACTATCTAAAAAACAGCCTTTTTGTGATGGCTCTCATAAAAAGGAGACATATCTAAAACCAGTTAAATATTTAGCAAAAACTGATAAGGAGGTTTGGCTTTGTGGTTGTAAACGAACGAAACATCAACCATTTTGTGACGGTTCACACTCTAAGATCTAGATTCCTTTAATGATTTTTTAGCATCTTCCAAGCTAACATTGTAGAGTTTATCCATTTTGTTTTTGTCAATAGAGTTTTGAATGATGTTTTCAACAGATTCAATGCTTATTTTAATAGAGATATTTCTTATCTCTTTTAGGGCATTTTCTTTCATTTGTATAATTTTCTGTTGAGTTAGTATTTTTTTATTTTCCATCAATTGATGAAATTTTTTTGTTTTTTCTACTATATTTTTTTCACTTTCTTTTTTAGCCTCTTCAATAATTAATTTTGATTCTTTTTTGGATTTATCCATCTTGCTTTCATAGTCGCTCAATAAATTTTTTGCTTGATTTTTAATTTTTTCAGCTTCTTTTAATTCTTTCTTAATGATATCAATTTTTTCACTCAAAGACGCATTTATTTTTTGTGGAACTTTTAAATAAATTAATCCTCCAAAAAAAACAAAAAAAGCTATAGCTACCCAAAAAGTTGCATCAATACTCATAGTTTTTTTTAACCTCTTTTTTTGAAACATCTTCTACTATAGCAGCGACGCTACTCATGTTTGAGTTTGTTCCTATTATTTTTTTGATTAATTCATTAGTAGTTTCTGTTGCTATTTTACTGATATTTGACAATGAAGATTTTTTTAAATCTTTAATTTCTTTTTCAACACTCAGTAATTCTTGCTCAATTTCTTCTGTAAACTTTTGTTTTTTCTTTTCAATATTAATATCCAGTTGTTTTTTGCTATCCCTGATTATTTTTTGAGCTTCTTTTTTTGAATTTTCAATTATTTGATTATATTCTTTTAGTTTATTTTCTGCTTTTTCTTTAAGCTTTTGAGCTTCATCTAAATCACTCACAATTTTTAGTTTTCTGTTTTCAATAACATTAATTATTTTTGGTAAGAAAATCTTGGAAATGGAAATATATAAAGCTGAAAAAATTAATATTAACCAAAATATTTGAGCGCCCCAAAATTCCGGGTTTAGCTGAGGCATGCCCTCCTCAGCCGCACAAACCTGATTAAATCCAAACACCAACACAACAAATGTGCCGGCTAAAAAATTTTTCATAAATTAAAATTTTATTTTATTAAAACGCAAATAAAATTATTAATGCAACAACCAATCCAAAAAGACCTGTTGCTTCCGCTAAAGCAAATCCCAAAAGTAAGTTTGGAAATTGTTTTTGAGCTGCTGAAGGATTTCTCATTGCCCCTGATAAATAATTTCCAAAAATTAATCCTATACCAACTCCAGCTCCTGCAAGCGCAATTGCTGCAAGACCTGCTCCTATCATTTTAGCTGCTTCTAACTCCATTTATCCTCCTTTGTTAATGGTGTAAATTTAATGCATCATTTAAATAAATGCATGTTAAAATTGCAAAAACATAAGCTTGAAGAAAAGCAACTAATATTTCAAGTCCTGTTAAAGCAACAGAAAAGCCAAGAGGCAGCCAACCACCTAGCAATCCCAAACTTATTACAAATCCGCCGAACACTTTTAACATAGTGTGTCCAGCCATCATATTTGCAAACAATCTTACAGACAAACTCACAGGTCTGCTTAAATAAGAAATAATTTCAATTATTACAATTAAAGGCAAAAGAACTACAGGAACACCTTTTGGAACGAAAAGTTCTAGGTATTTAAAACCATGTTTCATAAAACCAATAATTGTAACCCCAATGAATACAAAAGCCGCAAGCACGAAAGTAACTATTATATGGCTTGTAACTGTAAAAGAATAAGGCAACATTCCCACCATGTTGCAAAACAAAACAAACATAAACAAAGTAAAAATAAATGGGAAGAATGGTTTAGCATTTGAGCCAGCTGTTTCATTTATCATTTTGGCCACAAAAGTGTAGCTCATTTCAGTTATTAATTGCAACTTTGAGGGTATTAATGATTTTTTTTTTGTTCCCATAAACAAAAAAATTAAAATAGTAGCTGCACTTATAGTCATAAAAAGACTAGCATTTGTGAAAGATAAATTGGCCGGACCTAAATTTATTTCAGGACCAATTCTATAAACTACAAATTGATGCATTGGGTTTGATGCCATTTTATTTTTCCTTAATCATCTTTTTAAATTTTTGTTCATTTTTTTTGCAGACTTAAATACATTTAAAATACCAGCAGCTACACCCAAAAAAAACAAACAAATTGTTAACAACGGTTTAGTACCAAACCAATTGTCCAAAAGAAACCCCATTGTTGAGCCTACTACTACAGCAGCAACTAATTCGGTGCTAATTTTTAAAGCTTTACCTAGCGATGCGGCATTTCTGCCATTATCAATAGAAGTATTTTTTTTAACATTTTTTTTTGCAATCTCTAAGCGAGTAGATAATTCTTTAAGATTTTTCATTATAATAAAACTTATGCAACCAACTCTTCTGCTTTTTGCAGATCAACAGAAACAAGCTGGCTAATTCCTTTTTCAGGCATTGTAACTCCATACAACCTATTCATTCTGGACATAGTAAGCGCATGGTGTGTTATAATTATAAATTTGGTTTTTGTGATATTAGTTAACTCATCTAGTAAAGCACAAAATCTAGTTACGTTAGCATCATCTAGCGGAGCATCAACCTCATCCAAAACACATATTGGTGCTGGGCTAGTTAAAAAAACTGCAAAAACTAATGATAAAGCAGTTAAAGCTTGTTCTCCTCCGGATAATAAACTAATAGATTGCAATCTTTTTCCCGGCGGGCTTACTAACAATTCTAAACCAGCTTCTAGGGGATCATCGGAATCAACCAACTCTAATTTAGCCGTTCCCCCGCTAAAAAGCTTTGTGTAAACTTCATTAAATTTCCTGCTTACTTTTTCAAATGCTTCCAAGAGTCTTTCTCTTCCTTTTTGATTTAACTCATTTACACTTGATCTTAGTTTTGAGATAGCTGAGACTAAGTCTTCTCTATCTTTTTCCATTTTTTTTATTGTAGTTTTATAGCTTTCTGTTTCCTCATCTGCTCTTAAATTTACAGATCCAAGTCGATCTCTTTCAATTTTTTTTGCATCTAGTTTGTCTTCTTGTTCAATAACATTAGGGAGATTTTCTATATCAACTAGGTCGGAATTATTTAGTAGATTTTTTTCACTAATATTTAAATCATTTTTTATATTATCTACTAAATCTTTTTTTCTTTTTTCCAAACCTTCTAATGTTGCACTTGATCTTGCTTTATTTTCTCTAGCAGCCATCATTTTTTGTTCAACAATTTTTAAATCTTTATTTATTTTTTGATATTCTTCTTCAGATTTGGAAAGTTGTTCTGAAAAATTTTGTTTTTCATTTTCAGTATTAGAAGTATCTTGTATCAGCTGACCTTTTTTTATTGCCATCTTTTCCGGAAGTTGTTCTATTTTTTCTAAATCATTTTTAATTTTATTTATTCTTTCATTTAATTCTTTCAACATCTTTTCAGAATTAAATCTTAAATTTTTCCAATTCAGTATTTCAGTTTCTATATTTTTTATTCTTTCTTGTCTTTTTATTGTTTCTGTTTTTACTGTTTCATGCTTGCTTAAAGCATACGCATACTTCTCTTGGACTATTTTCATTTTGCTTGTAAGTTCAGTTATTTCATTTTTGCTGTTTTCTGCAACCAAAGACTCTAGTTTTTTGATTTCATCTTTAACTGAAGCCAAAATATTATTTATTTGATCTTTGGCCTCCTCCTTTTGTTGGTTTTCTATGGAACTTCTTGCAGTTTCTAAATTTTTGTTTATTTCAGTCAAGTAATTTATAAAATCTTTTCCATAAGAGCTTAAAGAGAAATTTTCGGTCATTTTTTCTAGTTTACTTTGCTCTTTTTTTAATTCTTCCGAAGAAATTTGCAAATCTTCTAAAGTCTTTTTTTCCAAATCGTAATATTTTTTTTCTGTATCAATTAAATTATTTTTTTCCTCGTTTAGTCTTTTTTCATTTGACTGAGCGTCTATGATAATATTTTTTTCTCTTTCAATATCTATTTCTATAGTTTTTTGAGATTTAATTAGCTTTTCTTTCTCATTTTTAGCTCTTTTTTCTTCATCCTCTAAATTTTGAAATTCTAAATTCAATCTTTGCAATTTAGATAATATTTCTATGTTTTTATTTCTTAAAGGCTCCAATTTTTGATTTGATTGTTCTAATAATGTATTTTTATTATTTATTTCCGTAGAAAGCAGATTTACTTCTTTGTCTGATTCTCCAGTAACTCCAGCAGTTGAGGTAATTTCTTTTTCTATTTCTGTTAATTTTATATAATAAAGACCAGCTTCAATTTTTTTTATCTCTTCTGATATAAGTTTATATTTTGAAGCCTCGATAGCTTGCTTTTTCAAATTTTCCAACTGTTTTTCTTGCTGTCTGCGCAGCTCATCTGCTCTTTTCAAATTATTTTCTGCAGAATTTAATCGGAGTTCAGATTCGTGTCTACGAACATGTATGCCCGAAATACCAGCGGCTTCTTCCAAAATTGTTCTTCTATCTGTTGGTTTGGCTGTTACTAATGCTCCTATTTTACCCTGACTAATCATAGAGGGAGAGTGAGCTCCAGTTGATAGATCAGCAAACAATGTTTGCACATCTCTGGCTCTTACTTCTTTATCATTAATAAAATATCTAGATCCTTTTTCTTTTGCTATCCTTCTTTTAATATTAATTATATCTAATTCTTTAAACTGATAGGGTCCATCCTTATCGGAATTGTCCAAAGTTAAAGTAACTTCTGCAATATTTTTTGAAGTTTTATTTGCTGTCCCAGAAAAAATAACATCTTCCATCCCAGAGCCTCTCATGCTTTTCGCGGAAGTTTCTCCCATGCACCATCTTATGGCTTCTACAATATTAGATTTTCCACATCCGTTAGGACCAACTATTCCAGTTAATCCATCTTCTATAAAAAATGTCGTTCTATCAACAAATGATTTAAAACCCGTTAAATCTATTTTTTTAAATTTCATAAAATTAGTTATATCAGTTTCTCAATGGCTTTTTTTAAATTTTTGTATGTTAGCGGTTTATCGAACTTTTTGTTGTTGATTATTAGAGTAGGAGTAGAATTTATTTCAAATTTTTTAGCACTCTTTATTCTTTCCTCTAATATGTAGTTTTCTATATTTTCATTATTTATACATTTATTAAAATCTATTCCAAAATTTTCCTTAATTACTATTTCTTTTAAGTCTAAATTAATTTGTTCAATGCTATTTCCTTTAGTCCAAGTTTCCTGATTGTAATATAGAAAATGCAAAATATCTGATTCACCGTCATTTTTGCAATGAGCAATTTTAGATGCATTGAGAGCAGCTAAATCTAAAGGAAAACTTTTAAATCCAATTTTTACTAGACCTTTATCAATAAAATCTTTTTTTAAACTCGGGTAAATTTCTTTGTGAAATGTAGCGCAATGAGGACATGTTAGAGATTCATATACTAAAATTTCTATTTTTGCATTTTCATTTCCTTCTGTAATATCTTTAAACGAATTATTTTCAGCGGCAAAAAGTTTTATAGAAAAAATGAAATAAATAATTAAGATTTTAATTGATAAAAGCAATTTATTGTATAGAGAATATTTATTCATTTTTTCATTGCATTTAAAAGATTTGATAATGATTTTTTTATTTTTTCATTTTTAATCTGGTTTATTTTTTTATTAAAATTTTTTGAAAATTTAATTTGATTTATTTTATTTTTTTTATTGTTTTCAAAGTTAACGCTTTTTAATCTCACTTCATTGATAAAATTATAACCAAAGTATGAATTAATTTTATTTATTATATTTTTTTTTGAATATTCCAATGTTATTTCATTTCCTCTTTTGACGCCTATTAGTAGCATTGCACCATGACCATTTTTAGACATTTTAATTGAGATAGGATAAGAGAAATCAGAAATATCCTTATCTAGTAATGTTTTCCATTTGGTAATTATTTCTGAATAATTGTATCCGTTTTTCCTTAATATGCCTTTGATACCACGTGGCAAAACATTTCCAAATGGTCTTAATCCTTGAACGTAACTTTTGCTTTCTTTATTATTTTGTTTGTAATGCATTTAAATATTAAGAATTTACCAAAAAAAATTCTCTCATGGTATGATAATAACAAGCGCACACTTCCTTGGCGAATAAGTCAAAATTCCAAAAAGACGCAGTACTATAGAATATTAAGCGAGTTTATGCTTCAGCAGACACAAGTTAAAACTGTAATTCCATATTTCAAAAATTTTGTCAAAAAAATTCCGAATTTAAAAACTCTATCCACAAGCAGTGAAAAAAAGGTACTAAAGCTTTGGGAGGGTCTAGGTTATTACTCGAGAGCAAAAAATTTGCACAAAACTTCTAAAATATTAATTAGAAAGTACAAGGGGAAAATACCCAGCAGTTTTATAGAATTAAAAGAGCTACCAGGCATAGGAGAATATACGGCAAATATACTCTTAGCCCTGATTTACAACCAACCACGTATTGCACTCGATGGAAACGTAAAAAGAGTCTTATTCAGATTATTTAGGTTAAACATAAAAGATACAGTGAATTTATTTCAAACAAAAAGAAATGCAGATCTAGCAGAAGCACTTATGGAATTCGGGGCATTAATATGTAGACCTAAAGATCCGAAATGTTATGAATGTAAAATTAAAACAATGTGCGCATATTATAAATCTGAAAAAAAAATTAAATTTAAAAGAAAAATAAAAATTAACTTAAAAAGTTATGATATTTTTTGT
>MDTE01023122.1_pt1 | contig 10280 bp, 10 predicted proteins | sample 811231 | NCBI WGS metagenome assembly MDTE01 (sample SAMN05326651, study PRJNA326480) | marine metagenome | isolation source: seawater | place: Indian Ocean: Red Sea | collected 2010 | reverse complement strand
TCTGATCAACACAGAGGATGGTTTCATTCATCATTGCTAGAATCTTGTGGAACAAGAGGGAAGGCACCTTTTGAGTCGATTTTGTCTCATGGATTTGTTGTTGATGGAAAAGGTTTAAAAATGTCCAAGTCACTTGGAAATGTAATTGCACCAGAAGATATTTTAAAGAAATATGGAGCTGATATTTTAAGAATTTGGGTAGCATCATCTAATTATGCAGAGGATTTAAGAATTGACTATTCTATTTTAGATCAACATGCAGATTCTTATAGAAAAATTAGAAATACCTTTAGATATTTATTGGGGAATTTAAATGACAAATTTGAAGAAATTGATTTAGAAAATTTAAACTTAAAGGATTTACCTGAATTAGAAAAATTTATGCTAAATAGAGTTTATTCATTGAATAAAAGGTTTACAAAATATTTTAAGAATTATGATTTTCATAATCTTTATAAGGAATTATTAAATTTTTGCACCGTGGATTTATCTGCATTCTATTTTGATATCAGAAAAGACACTCTTTATTGTGATACATTAGATTCAGATAAAAGAAAATCGTGTATTTTGATTTTGAATATTTTATTGAATTCTTTGTTGAAATGGTTTGCACCAATACTTTCTTTTACAACGGAAGAGATATATCAATTAGTTTCAAAAAAAAATAAAAGTATTCATTTAGAAAAATTTCAAAATTATCCAGAAAAATTTAAAGATGAAGAACTTGAGAAGAAATGGTCAGAAATAATTAAAATTAGAAATATTTGTAATATTAGTATTGAAGAAAAAAGAGCTAGTAAAGAAATTGGCTCAAGCTTAGAAGCTGAAATAAGTGTCAAACTTAATAACGATTACAAAAAAATAATCGATAATATTGACTTATCAGAGGTATGCATAACGTCTAAAGCAGAAATCATTTATGATGACAAAGCAGATATTGCTGTAATTAGCAAAAAGGCTTTAGGAGAAAAATGTCCTGTGTGTTGGAAAATAAGCCCTAAGCCTTGTATTAGACATTCAAAAAATGCTTAATCTTTTTAAAAAAAATTTTTATTTTAATTTCTTTATAGTCGTTACAATCTTTATTTTAGATAGAGTCACTAAAATATATGTAATCGATTTTTATAAAAATAATTTGGGCAATGATTTATTAAATTCCAAATATCTTAATATAAGGTTAATTTGGAATGAGGGGGTTGCTTTTGGCTTATTCTCTTTTGATCAAGATTTTTTCTATAATATTTTAACATTATTAATTGGATCTGTAATAATCATTATTTTCATAATGATCAAAAAAAATGAAGGAATGAAAAAATATTCTTTATTGATGATTTTAGGTGGTGCAATAGGAAATTTTTATGATCGGGTTTTTTTTAAAGCGGTTCCTGACTTTCTTGATTTTCATATTGGAAATTTTCATTGGTTTATTTTTAATGTATCAGATATATTTATAACCACAGGTGTCATTTTAATGATTGTTTTAGAATTAATTTCAAATAAAAAAGAAAGTTATTAATGAAAAAAATTAAATTTATAATTTTAATATCAATTTTATCAATTCTTTTACAAAGTTGTGGAACACTTAAAGAAGGATTTAAGTCTCAAAAAAAAAATAGTACCGATGAATTTTTAGTAGAAAAAAAATCACCATTAGTAATGCCACCAGAATTTGAGGAATTGCCAATTCCAAAAATTGATGATGATATAGATTCTTTTAACAACGAAAATAATTCTAATAATATTGAAAAGTTGATTTCAAATAATGATAGTGAAGTAAGTAATTCAGTAGAACCAAATGAAAATTTTGAAAAATCTATAATAAATCAAATTAAAAAGAATTAATGATAACTAATGGGATCAAGTTTCAAAATTTTAGAAATAAGAAAAAATCTTTAAAAATAAAAAATTATCTTAAATTACTATTACAAAAAAATGATTCAGTTCTACAATCTTTAAAAGATGATTATAAAAATAATTTTAATCAAAAAAAAATAAATAATTTTAAGAAAATAAAAAATTTTAGATTAATTGGTATGGGTGGCTCTTCATTAGGCGCTAAAGCAATTTATTCTTTTTTTAAAAAAAAAATTAAAAAAAATTTTTCATTTATTGATGATTTGGATGTTAGTACTAAAAACAACAAAAATAAAAATACTTTAAATCTTATTATATCAAAATCAGGAGAAACAATTGAAACTATAACCAATTTTAATATTTTGAATAACAAATTTGATAAAAATATATTCATTACAGAAAATAACCAAAATTATCTTTCCCAATTAGCACATAGATTAAGAGCAGAAGTTGTTCATCATAATAATTTTATTGGTGGAAGATATTCAGTTTTATCCGAAACTGGAATGTTGCCTGCAGAATTGATGGGATTAAATTCAAAAAAATTTAGACAATTAAACAATCTCATCAAGAATAAAAGATATCTAGATTCATTAATTTCTAACGTTAATTCAATTCTTTTTTTTATGAAAAGGAAAAAATTTAACTCTATAATTTTAAATTATGATAAAAATTCAGAAGAGCTGTTTTACTGGTACCAACAATTAGTCGCTGAAAGCTTAGGTAAAAATAAAAAAGGTATATTACCAATAATATCAAATATGCCTAAAGATAATCATAGTGTGATGCAACTTTACCTTGATGGATTTAATAATAATTTTTTTACCTTATTTAACGTAAATGAACCTAATTCATTTAAATTAATAAATAAGGATATTTTAGATTCTAAAAAATATTTACGAAATAAGAAAGTTACTGAAATAATTTATGCTCAAAAAAAAGCAACAGAGAATATTTTTACTAAGAAAAATATTCCATTTAGAAGTTTTGAAATACTTAAAAGAGACGAAAAAACTCTTGGTGAATTATTCTGTTTTTTTATTTTAGAAACAATTTTACTTGCAAGAATGATGAAGATAAATCCATATAATCAACCTGCTGTAGAGTCAATTAAAAAAGAAACTAAACATATTTTGTCTTAGAACAAAGTACCAAATATAATTTTTGATTTTCCATATTTTTTAATTTCAAAAATTTTAAAATTTTCAGAGAAATATTCATTTTCTTTTTTGTGTCGATGAATAATTATTATTCCCTTATCTTTAAGTAATTTTTCACTAGATAAATTTTCAATTATACCAGTAATATTTTTTTCTTTATACGGTGGGTCCAAGAATATGATATCAAATTTTTTTTTGGTAGATAAACTTATATTAGAAAATATATTTTGATTAATTATCTCATATTTTTCAAATATATTTAAATCATCCAAATTTTTTTTTAAAATTGGCAAAACACCCTTATAATTTTCAATAAAAGTTACATGTTTGGCTCCCCTAGATAAACATTCTATTCCAAACGATCCAATGCCTGAAAATAAATCTAAAATTCTTGAATTTTTTATATCTACATTAAATTTATTAGAATGAACAAGTATATTAAATATGGATTCTTTTGTTAGATCTTTTAACGGTCTAGTTTTAATATCTTTTGGATCTAATATTTTTTTCCCTTTAAAGATTCCAGAAATAATTCTCATTCATCTATTACTTTATGACCAATATCTTTTCGAAAAAAACCTTCTGGCCAATTTAATAAATTAATATTTTTTAGGATGTTTTTTTTTGCATTAACAAAGTCATCTGATAAGGAAATAAAATTTAAAACTCTACCACCTGTAGCTAATACTTTGTTATTTTTTTTTGTGTTCCTGCATGAAATATAAATTCATTTCTTTCTAATTTGATTTTTTCTAAATTTTTAATTTCAATATTTTTTTGATAATCTTCAGGGTATCCTTTAGAACACAAAACAATACATAGGCTTTTTTTATTACTCCATCTTAATTCAATTTGATTTAGTTTTTGCTCACAACATGACAAAAATACCTCAGCTAGATCTGTTTTTAATTTTGGAAGTAAAGTTTGACATTCAGGATCACCCATTCTTACGTTGTATTCAATTAAGTATGGTTCATTATCCACAATCATTAATCCAGCATATAAAAAACCTCTATAATTCGTACCTAAGTCTTTAAGCGCATTTAAAGTTGGGGTTATAATCTTTTTGATTATTTTTTTTTCTAGTTCTTCAGTAATTAATCTTGAAGGTGAATAGGCTCCCATCCCTCCAGTGTTTTTACCTTTATCTCCCTCCAAAACTCTTTTGTGATCTTGAGCAGTACCAAAACTTTGAATAGAAATTCCATCACTTACAACAAAAAAACTCATTTCTTCACCATTTAAAAATTCCTCTATTAAAACATTTTTGGCTACGCCAAACTTTCCATCAAAAATTTCTTTTACAGCATTAAATGAGTCTTCTTCATTATTACATATATACACCCCCTTACCTGATGCAAGATTATCAGATTTTATTACTATTGGATGATTTGATTTTTTCAAAAATTGATTTGCCTTATCTATATTGTCAAATATTCCAAACTTAGCAGTTGGTATATTATTCTTTTCACAAATTTTTTTTGTAAAAATTTTTGAACCTTCTAACTGAGAAGCTATCTTATTTGGACCAAATACCTTAACTTTAAATTTTTCCAAATAATCTACAATACCATCGACCAGTGGTTTTTCAGGACCAACAATAATTAATTCAATTTCCTTTTCTATAATGAAATTTTTTAGCTTTTCAAAATCATCAGTATTCAATTCTACATTGTTTGCAATTTTAGAAGTTCCGGCATTTCCAGGAAAACAATATAATCTAGATACTTTTTTAGAATTTTTAAGCATTTCACAAATGGCATGCTCTCTACCTCCACTTCCTATAATCCCGACTATCATGTATAAATATATAAACTAAAAATGAACAAAAAATTAGCAAAAATAAAATATCTACCAAATAATTTTCAAATTTTAGAACCTGGTGATCATGTATTGTGTGCAGTTTCTGGAAAACCAATTAGTTTAGATAACTTGAATTATTGGAATGTTGATTTACAGGAAGCCTACTTTTCTTACGTTGAAGCATCACAAAAAAGAGAAAAACTTAAAAAAAAATAAATTTATTTCCATCTATTATGTGACCATATCCAGTTTTTGGGGTTTTTTATTATCATTTTTTCAAGAATTTTGTTTAGTTGAAGTGTTATATCTTCAGTAGTGTTATTTTCTGAAAAGTTGATAGGATTGTGTACTGTCATTTCAAATTTCACATTATCAATTCTTTCAATAAATATTGGTACAACAGGAATATTAAATTTTTTTACTAATTGTGCTGGTATCGTAGTCGTGAATGCTTTTTCATTAAAAAAAGGTGACTTTATTCCCTCAGAAACTCTTTGATCTATCATTAGAGCTGTAGAGTAGCCCTCTTTATTAAGTCTGACTAATTCTTTTACACCACCAATTCCTTTTTTGATTTGATTTTTACAAATATGTTTTTTTCTTATTTTTTCCATTATAAAATTCAAAAATATATTATTAAGAGGCCTATAAATTGCAGCAAGATTTATTCCTGATTTTTCTATTTCCATTGCCATGAGTTCGAAATTACTAAAATGACCAGAAATAAAAATTACTTTTTGATTATTTTTTTTTATATTCTCTAAAATTTCTTTACCATTAACAAAAATATTTTCATTTTTATTTCTAAATTTTTTAATAAACATATATTCAGCAAAAACTCTTCCATAATTATTCCACATAGAGCTAATAATTAAATTTAGATTATCATCATCAATATCAGGAAATGCCCTCATGATATTTTTTTTTATAAGTTTTTTTGATCTAAATATTGGACCAATAATTTGAAAAAGTTTACCACCAAGAAATGAAGAAATTTTTAAACCTAAAATTTTAAAAAATAAAAATAACATGATTATTAAAAAAAATTGAAAAAGATATTTAAATTTATTCATAAATTTTTGATATAGTTTTTATAAGTTTTTCTTCATTCAATATTTCTAATTTTGAAGAAATGTATTCAATTTCATTTGAGATAAAATCTTTTAATCTTATAAAATCTTTTTCAGTTGTTAGAATTTTACAATTAATATTTTTGGAAGTTGAAATAATTATATCAATATCTTTTTTTGAATAATTATAATGATCAGGAAATTCAATATCTTTTATTATATTAAAGTTATGAATTTTTAACATAGACACGAATGTTTTATGATTTCCTATACCAGAAAAAACCAAATAATTTTGTCTTTTATCAAATTTATCAATTTTTTGAGGGACATATTTCCCAACATAAATATTTGCCAAGGGATTGATTTTAAATATTTCTTCTTTTATTTTCTCTAAATTTTCTGAATTGCCATTTATAAAAATATTATTATATTTTTTTATATTGTGGAAACTCTCTCTTAAAGGACCTGATGGAATAGTACAACCATTACCAATCCAATTTATATTATTAAAACATAAAAAATTTAAGTCATAATCTATACTATGATCCTGTAGACCATCATCAAAAATAGCTAGCTGGTAGTTTTCATCTACAGCCTTTTGTAAAGCCATGCTTCTTTTATTTGATTTAAATAGCTTTCCTTTTTTTTCTAAAATTTTTTGTTCATCTGTCTGATCGGCATAATTTTTTTTGATGAAGCATGTTTTAAATCCTTTTTTTTCAAAAATCTCATGTAGTCTTAAACATAAAGAAGTTTTGCCTGTACCACCTACGTAGAGGTTACCAACACAAATAGTTCTGATATTATTATTTTTTTTTTTAGTTGTTATAATTTTTTTTACCAAATTTAAAAATTGTAATAAAAGTGAAATAGGTAATAAAAGGTATGCAAAAATATTTGGTTCTTTATAATCCCAAAATTGGGGTTTTTTTATTTTCATAATTAATTTTTTTATCCAATTCCTTTATAGTATTTTTAAAAATTACTTCGCCTATTTTTTTAATTTTTTTTACTTTTGTCATATCTTTTTTAAAAACAACTTGGTTAGCAAACCCTTTGGGGTTTGCTACTTCTTTTGAAATTTTTAAAGATTTAAGAAAACTATAAATTTCTGCAAAATTTCCAACATGAGGACCATGAAGTATTTTTGCACCATAACGAGCAGGTTCTAGGGGATTTTGGCCCCCTTTATTTATTATTGATCCACCCAAAAACACAGTTGTTGCAATTTTATAAAATTTTTTAGACTCACCAAAAGTGTCTACAATATATACATCTATATTTTTTAAGTTTTTATTTTTAGAGCTATGAAAAATTGTATTTAATTTTAAGGATTTCAATTCTTTATCAATTTTTTTTACTCTATTTATATGTCGAGGTATCAAAATTGTTATGAGTTTTTTATTTTTCTTCTTCAATAGAATGTGCGTTTTTGCTGCAAATAATTCTTCATTTTCATGAGTACTTGCTGAAACACAAATTTTATATTTTTTAAATTGTAATTTTAAATTATTCTCAATTTTGTCTAATTTATTTTGTATATTTTCAATATACTTAATATTTCCAATTAGTTTTATTTCTTTTACACTTAATTTTTTTAGATAATCCTTAGTTTCATTATTTTGGGGATAGGCAGTATCAATTAGTTTAAAAATTTCTGAAGAATATTTTTTGTATCTAATCCATCTATTAAATGTTTTTTTTGTTATCCTAGCATTTAGAAGTATTAGCGGAATCTTTTTTAATTTGATTTCTTTATACATAGATGGCCAAATTTCAGACTCTAAAAAAATAGCTAAATGAGGTTTCCAATAATTTAAAAAAAGTTTAGATAAGAAAAAATGATCTATAGGAAAAAATTGATGAATAACCTTATTGAATTTATATTTTTCTAAAATTTTTGAGGAACTTAGAGTACTAGACGTAATCAAAATTTGGTCAATCGAATTATCATTATCATACTTATTAAGTAATGGAATCACACTCATGATTTCACCTACACTAGCTCCATGAACCCACAATAATTTTCCAGAACTTCTTGCTTTGGAAAAAGAACAAAATTTTTCTTTAAACCTTATTATATCTTCTTTACCCTTAAGTATTCTAATTATTACAATTAAAGGAGAAATTAAAATTGTTAACGACAGTAAAAGTTGATAAATAAAAAACATACTTATTTTTGAATTTGTTTTTCATAAAAATTTTTATAAAGATCAGAATTTTTCATGAGTTCTTCATGTTTCCCATTAGCAACTATTTTACCCGTATCTATTACATAGATATTTTCAGAGTTTAATATTGTTGATAAACGATGTGCTATAACAATTGTTGTTTTATTTTTTGTTAAAGTTACAAGCGCCTCTTGTATTTTTGCTTCAGTTTCACTGTCAAGAGAAGAAGTTGCTTCATCTAATAGAATAATTGGGCTTTTTTTAAGCATAGCTCTAGCAATAGAAATTCTTTGTTTTTGTCCTCCTGATAATCTAATTCCATTTTCTCCAATTAAAGTTTCATATTTGTTTGGTAATTTGTTTATGAATTCTTCACAATATGAAAGTTTTGCCACCTCCATTATCTCTTCATCAGAAGCATCATCTTTTGCATATTTAATATTATTTTTTATAGTATCATCGAATAAAGTTGTTTCTTGGCTAACTAAAGAAATATGATTTCTAAGAGATTTAATTTTTGTTTGATAAATTGACTGATCATCTATCAAGATATCTCCAGATTCTGCATCAAAAAATCTTGGAATTAAATTTAGAATTGTTGATTTGCCTGCTCCACTATGACCCACTAAAGAAGTCATTTTCCCTCCTTTAAACTCTAAATTAATTTCATCAAGAACTTTATTTTCTTTTTTATCATAAGAAAATTTTATTTTAATAAAGTTAATTTTTGCTTCTTTAAGTTCAAGGTCTTTTGCTTTTTCAGCATCATTAATTTTATTTTCAGTATCAATTATTGGTAAAATCCTTGACGCTGCTGACAACCCTTCGTGTAGACCAATATTTAATGTCGATAAGGCTCTTACTGGTTGATAGGCTAGCATCATTGCTGCTAAAAATGAGAAGAAGTTATTAATATCAATCTCATCCCTTACCATTAATTTTCCTGAATAAAAGATTAAAAATGCAATCATAATTCCGGTAAGGGTTTCCATTATTGGTGACATACGAACGTGAATAATTTTTATTTTTTTATCTTTATCCTTTAATTGATCTAAATAAAGATTCGCTCTAGAATTTTCATAATTTTCTTTTTGAAAAATTTTTATAAGTTTGTGATTTTTAAATAACTCAACTAAATAACTAGTTAGTAAACCTGATTTTTCTTGTGCTTGTGTTGTTACTTTTCCAATTCTCTTTCCTAAGGATTTGGCAGATATTCCAGCTAATGGAATCATAATTATTGAAATTAACGCAAGTTTCCAATTTTGAGAAAACATTACAAATAACAAACCGATTAAAGTTAAAGAGTCTTTAAATAAAGTTAATAATGCATGACTTAATAAGTTTGTAATATGATTAACATCATAAGTAAGATTTGAAATAAATTTTCCAGAGTGTTTTGTATCTATCATTTGTGTATCTGCCCTAATTAAAGATTTTGTCATATCAAATTGGAGTCTTTTTTTTATTTCCTCTCCAACTCCTATCATTGTTGATTTTGCAAAATAAAGTGAGAGACCTTTCGTAGTAAAAGCAAGGATTATCACAAGTGGTATTATAATGATTAATGACTGGTCTTTATCTATAAATATTTTTTTTATTGCAGGATCTAATAACCAGGCGATTGAAGAAGTGCTACCTGCAACAAGAATTGAAAAAAAAGCAGATAAGATTATTTTATCTAGATATTTTTTTGAATAATCTTTGTAAAGTCGTTTGAGAATTACAGTTTTATTCATTAAAAAATTTTTCCTATCATTATGTTAATCAAAACGATTAAACCAAATAAATTATTGCTCTTAAATATTTTTAGACAAATTTCAGGATTTTCTGATTGAAAGCATTTAATTTGATAAATAAATAAATGAAAAATTGGTATCATTAAAAATAAATAAAATAAGAAGTTAAATTCCATTAAATAGCCTCCTAAAATTAAACATAAGGTTAAAATTAAATAACATATAGACAAAAATTTTTTTGAATTACCTTTAAATTTTATTGAGGTTGACTTTAATCCTATAATTTCATCATCTTTAATATCTTGATATCCATATACTGTGTCGTATCCTAGTGTCCAAAATATGGCTCCAAAATAGAATATTAATGCAATTAAACTTATTTCTTCAGAAATCGATGTCCAACCAAGAATTAAACCATAATTAAATGTTATTCCTAAAAATAGTTGAGGCCAATAAGTATATCTTTTCATTAATGGATAAGTA
>MDTE01125479.1_pt1 | contig 10281 bp, 6 predicted proteins | sample 811231 | NCBI WGS metagenome assembly MDTE01 (sample SAMN05326651, study PRJNA326480) | marine metagenome | isolation source: seawater | place: Indian Ocean: Red Sea | collected 2010 | reverse complement strand
TGATAAAAGTTGTAATATTTTAGTTTCAATTTTGTTTTTATCTTCAATATGTAATTCTAGAATTGCATAAAGATTTTCATAAGCTGTCATATTACCAAATAGCCCTTTGTGTTGTTCTAGTAAACTGATACCCTTAATGGCCCTTTTATGAATTGGTAATTCATTAATAATTTCATCATTTAACTTTATTTCTCCAAAATCAGGAAAAATTTTTCCTACAATTAAATTGAAAAGTGTCGATTTTCCTGCACCGTTTGGACCAAGCAATCCTAAAATTTGACCATGATTTAAACTTAATGAAACATTTTTAAGTATAGGTTTACCGCCTAAAGTTTTTGATATTTTTGTTATTGATAGTATTTTTTTGTTTGAATGTTTTTTTGACTCGTTCAGTTTAATAATGTTAGTTGAGGCAACATTTAATTGATTTTTTTTTATATTATTTTTAGATAGTAAAACTTTTTCTTTTACAATATTTTTTAATACTAAGGTTTCGGTTTCTTTTAGTAAATATTCCTTTTTTAATAGTAAAATTTTTTCAGAATTCGTAGCTGCTTTTAATTTAATTTTTTGTTTTTTATTTTTATTAATTTCTTTTACCATAAACTTTATCTTTTTTTTTAAACATAAAAATTTCTAAATTATTATTAACTGTATTCAGTTCTGCAATATCTCCTTTTACGGTATTTTTATTGTCTGTGTATATTACATTTTTTTCTAATCTTATTAAATTTTTATCTGCTAAAAAATTTGCAACGTCAGCTGTTATTTTTCCATCTTTATTAAGAATTCTGACATTATTATAATACTTTATATTTTTAGATTTTTTATAATAATTAGCTTTATTGGCGTGAACATTTAAAGTACTCCCATCTTTAAGCTGTGTAAAACTTTGAACATTTTCTAATCTAATTAAATTTGGTTGGTCTTTGTTTAAGTATGCCTCTTTGCCCTTAGTAATATACTCTCTTCCAGCATCGTCTGATGTTTTATACTCAACATTGGTAAATTTCGTTATATTTTTTTCAATGAGATTATTGTTTTTAATCTCATTAGATTGCTGTTTTTCAATTTTTATCGATCCTTTATTTTGTGAGATATTATAAAAATAGAAAATCACAGCAATCGTGATCACGATAAAAAGAAAAAAGTTTGATTTTGTTCTTTTAGTTATCATTTGTTCATAAACTGAATTATTGAGTGAATATTTACAACACCTTTAAATTTTCCTTTTGATTTTACTAGTAAAACTGTAATTCTTTTTTTATTCATTATACTTAATGCATCAGGAGCCAAAGTCATTTCATCAACAAATGTTGGATTTTTTGTCATTATCTCACTTGCTTTTAATTTCTGAAGATTAGAAAATTTACTTGCAGCTCTTGCAGTATCACCATCAGTAATAATGGATAACTTGTTCTTTTTTTTTTCTTTCACCAATACACAGCCAAGTCTTTTCGAGGAGATTGCTGAAAGTATTTTGGAGAAACTTGCTTCTCTGTTAACAAAGGGGATTTTATTTCCTGTTATTAAAAGTTCTTTGATGGGCGTCAAAGATTTTCCGATACTACCATGCGGATGATGCTCCCCGAATTTTGATATCTTAAAATTTCTTTTCTTAGCTACTGTGATGGCCAGCGCATCACCTATACAGGTTAATATTGTAGTAGAGCTAGTAGGGACAAGAGAAAAATTCTTATCTCCAGCTTCTTTTATTTTTGGATAGATTATATTTATATTTGAATTTCTTGATAATTGTGATTTAGAATTGGAAGAAATTCCAATAATTTTAATTTTATATTTTTTTGCATATTTTAGTATAGAAACTAATTCATTTGTATTTCCGCTATTTGATGCAATAATTAAAGTATCATTTTTTTGCAAACTTCCAAGCCCACCATGACTGGCTTGATTAGCATCAAGTATATAACTTGAAATACCTAATGAAGAGAAAGTACCACAAGTTTTTTCAAGAATTAATTTGGATTTTCCAACTCCTGTAAAAACTATGTTTCCTTTGGTATTATTAATTAGGCTTACAGCCTTTGAAAAACTAAAATTAAGATTTTTTTTTAATTTTTGAATTGATAAAATTTCTTCTTTTATTATTTTTTTACCAAAATTTAAAATTTGTTTTTCTGATTTCATATTAGTGTTCAAATATATCTCCTAAACCATTTAAGTCTAAATTTGTACGTGTTTCTAAGAACTCAAAACATTTTTCCGCAATATACAGCTTGTTTTCTCTTTTTAAAATTTTATCTAGTTCAAGCTTTATATTATGGAGATGTAACACATCACTAGCTGCATAATTTATTTGTTCATCACTATAATTTTCAATACCCCAATCGGAGGTTTGCATCTCTTTATCAAGCTTTATATTAAGCAAATCTTTTGCTAAATCTTTAAGTCCATGATTATTAGTAAATTTTCTGCAAATTTTTGAAGCGATTTTTGTGTCAAAAATATTATTAACATTAATTTGTAGGTGTTGCTTTAAAAATCCTAAATCTGCTCTACCGAAGTGAAATATTTTTTTAATTTTGTTATTTTCTAAAATTTGTTTAAGATTAGGTGCGTTGTACTTGTCTTTAAATTTAATAAAGTGGACAAAATTTGAACCATCAGATAATTGTAATAAGTGAAGCTTGTCAGTTAAAGGATTTAGTCCAGAAAATTCACCATCAACAGCAATTATTGTGGCATTTTTTAAACTTGTGTCAGGTGGAAGATCGTTTAAATGTATTTTATATTTAAATTTCATATTTCAATTACTGATTGTATAACATGTCTTTATCTTATGTAAAAAAAATCTGTCTTTTTGGGGGCGCTGGCTTCATTGGCAGCTCAATAGTTAGATTATTAGCAAAGAGAGGATTTGAGCTTAAAATAGCTACTAGGTCACCATTTGACGAAGATTTGTTAGAATTAAAGTCCACTGTCAGTGATCCTGGACAAATTACAATTGAAAAAATCAATATTCACTCCGCCAGTCAAATAAAAAACTTTATTCAAGATTGTGAAGTTTGCATAAATTTAATTGGTATTCTTTATGAAAAAGGAAAAAATACTTTTAAAAAAGTTCATACAGATTTTGTGAAAAATTTAGTATTAGCTACTAAAGAAGAAAAGTCTATAAAACATTTTATACATTTCTCTAGTCTTGGTGTTAAGGGCGATACAGAATCAAAATATTTAGAAAGCAAATATCAAGCAGAACAAACTATAAAAAAATATTTAAAAAACTATACTATAATAAAACCATCAATTGTTTATGGAGGTGGCCAAAAAGATTTTACAAATACTTTTGCTAAATTAATTAGATTATTTCCTGTTATACCTTTAGCAGGCGCCTCAGTTAAATTCGCTCCAGTATACGTTGGAGATATTGCATTAGGTATAGAAAAAATTATAGATAATGAGATTAAAAATGAGACAATTGAATTTGTTGGTAACGAAATTTTTAACTTAACTGAAATTATTAAAATTATTTCAAATGAAATTAGAAAAAAAAATATTATTATTCCGATCCCATCGTGGTTAGGTAAGTTGCAGGGAGCAATATTAGGATTAGCGCCTAACCCAATGCTAACTCTAGATCAAGTAAGAACTCTAGAATCAGGTGATAATATTGCAACTGGAAATAATAGAACTTTATCTGACCTCGAAATTAATCTTCATGGTATAAGGAATATAATACCGAATTATTTATGGAGATTTAGAAAGGGAGGTCAGTTTGCTAAATAAAATAATAATATAAAACCAATAATTAATCTAAAGATTACAAATATATTTAAAGAATGTCTTTCTACAAAAGATAAGAAAACTTTAATACTTATTAAAGATATAATTAAAGATAAAAAAAATCCTATAAATAAAAAAATAATAATATCTTTATCGAAGTTTATTATAGTTTCACCTATACCAAAAACTGTTGCTGCAAACAGAGTTGGTATCGATATAAGAAAACTAAATTTTGCAGAGTCTAATCTTGAAAAACCTAAATATCTCGCACAACTAATTGTTATGCCAGATCTGCTTGTCCCAGGGATAAGAGCAAGAACTTGTGCAAGTCCAATATAAAAAGCGTTTTTATTAGAGATATTTTTATCAAACTTTTTTTTAACTGGAGTTTTGTCGCTCAAATATAAAATAATTGAAAAAAAGATTGTTGCATATGCAACAACTTTAATGTCCTGCAAAAATAAATTTATGTTAAAAAATTTTACCAAAAATCCAAAAAAAATTACAGGTATAGTTGCAATAACTATATTAAGAATTAATGGCATATTATTTAAAATATTAAAAAGTTCTTTTTTAAAATATATTATTACCGCGATTAATGATCCAGTGTGTGTTGCTATATTGAATAAAAGATTTTGATTTTTGTCTTTCAGCATTACGAGTTCTTCAAATATAACCAACAAGCCACTAGATGATATGGGTAACCATTCAGTAACACCCTGGATTATTGATAAACAGATTGCGCTTAAAAAAATTGAGGTTGTCATGAAGTAAGATCAGTTAATAGTATTTTAAACTAAAGGCTATAATAAGTTAGTTTAAAGAATCGTTGTTTTTATATAAAATTTTAAAAAATGAAAAAAAATTGATAAAAAGTGTGATATTTTTGAACTTTTGTTGGTTTTGCTTATATTAAAAGTAAACAAAAGTTTACCAAAAATGCTATACTTAGGATAAATATTGTATATTAAGTCCGCTCTATGTCAAAAATGTTAAAATTTGTAGATTTAAAAAGGGAAACACCTGAAAAGTTTGGTTCTGAAAGCCGTAAAGAGAATTTCTTAGAAATATATAAAGAATTTATTGATACAAAAGCAAAAGAACAGGCAAGTAGATGTTCTCAATGTGGAACCCCTTTTTGCCAGGTACATTGTCCACTCCAAAACAATATACCTGACTGGTTAAAACTTACCGCAGAAGGCAGACTGAAAGATGCTTATGAAGTTTCAGCAGCAACGAACTCTTTGCCAGAAGTGTGTGGAAGCATATGTCCTCAAGATCGTTTATGTGAAGGAAATTGTGTAATCGAACAGTCGGGACATGGTACAGTCACAATCGGGGCAGTCGAAAAATTTATTACAAATACTGCATGGGATAATGGATGGATAAAACCTATTGTTCCTTTATCTGAGTTAAAACAATCTGTTGGCATTATTGGATCTGGTCCAGCTGGAATAGCTGCAGCGATGGAACTAAGAAAAGAAGGTTATCAAGTCACCGTCTATGACAGATATGATAGAGCGGGGGGATTATTAATTTATGGTATCCCAAATTTTAAACTAGATAAATCAACAGTTTTAAGAAGAATAAAGCTTTTAGAAGATAGTAAAATAAAAATTGTTAAAAATTTTGAAGTTGGAAAAGACTCTAGTTTTAAAGAATTGAAAGAAAAACATGATGCAATTCTTATTGCCACCGGTGTTTATAAGGCTAGACAGGTAAATACACCTGGATCCAATTTAAATAATATTTTTCCTGCTATGAAATTTTTGACAGCCTCTAACAAAAAAGGGCTGGGTGATAAAGTTGAAGAGTTTGATAATGGAGTATTGAATGCTGAAGGCAAAGATGTAATTGTAATAGGTGGTGGCGATACTGCAATGGACTGTGTCAGAACGGCAGTTAGACAAAAAGCGAAATCTGTATCTTGTTTGTATAGAAGGGATAAAGCAAACATGCCTGGGTCAGCAAGAGAAGTTACAAACGCAGAGGAAGAGGGAGTAAAATTTGTTTGGTTATCTAGTCCAAAACTTTTTGAAGGAAAGGAAAAAGTTGAAAAAGTAATAATAAATAAAATGAGACTTGGGGAACCAGACTCCTCTGGTAGACAGTCACCAAAAATAATTGAAGGTTCAGAAGAAGTTTTAAATGCAGATCTTGTTATAGAAGCACTTGGGTTTGAACCTGAGGAGATACCAAAGTTATTTAATGAGCCTGATTTGCAAGTTACAAAATGGGGAACTATTAAAGCAGATCTTAAAACTCTTAAAACAAATATAAAAGGTGTTTTCGCTGCTGGTGATATTGTTCGTGGTGCATCTTTGGTTGTGTGGGCCATACGTGATGGAAGAGATGCCGCAAAAGGGATTAGTCAATATCTAAACCAAATTTCAAAAAACAAAGTAAGAGCAGCCTAGAAATGATTAACGGATATTTAAATAATAGAAAGAAACTGCAGCAAGCCAATGTTAGGATAGAAGATCATGATGCTTGTGGAGTAGGCTTTGTTGCTTCAATGACTGGGAAACAAAAAAGAGAAGTTGTCAAAAATGGAATCGAAGCTTTAAAGGCAGTTTGGCATAGAGGCGCTGTTGATGCAGATGGAAAAACTGGAGATGGAGCAGGAATACATATTGAATTTAGTCGAGATTTTTTTATTGAACAAATCAATGTTACGGGACATGAAGTAAGAGATGATCAAGAGATATGTCTAGGAATGGTTTTTTTGCCTCGTACAAATTATTCCGCGCAAGAAAGATGTAGAACTCTTCTGGAGCAAGAATTATTAAATAATGACTTTTATATTTTTGGATGGAGACAGGTACCTGTTAATCCTAAGGTTTTAGGGCAAAAAGCTAACGATACTCGACCTGAAATCGAGCAGATTATATTTGCTTGCGAAAAAAAATATGATTTTCAAGAACTAGAAAGAAAACTTTTCATAATAAGAAAAAAGATTGAAAATCAAGCTGCAAAGGAACAGTTAAATGATTTTTATATTTCATCACTAAGTTCAAAATCAGTGATCTACAAAGGTATGTTTTTAGCTGAAAATATTGCTGACTTCTACCCAGATCTAATGGATGAAAGATTTACATCTAGATTTGCAATTTTTCACCAAAGATTCTCTACAAACACTTTCCCATCATGGGAATTGGCTCAACCTTTCAGAGTTCTAGCACACAACGGCGAAATCAATACTTTAAAAGGAAATGTAAATTGGATGAAGACTCATGAAGCTGGGATGGAGAGTGATTTGTTTGATAGTATTGATGACATCAAACCAATCATTAAAGCAAACAACTCAGACACCGCTTCTCTAGATGCAGCATTTGAACTATTAGTAAGAGGCGGTAGAGGGCTCCCAATTGCAAAAATGATGTTAATTCCTGAAGCATGGTCCAAAAAAAGCAAAATTATCTCTAAAGCTCACCGTGATATGTATAATTATTTAAATTCAGTAATTGAGCCTTGGGATGGTCCTGCAGCAGTAGCGGCCTTTGATGGTCGTTGGATTATTGCTGCATCAGATAGAAATGGACTAAGACCATTAAGATATACGATAACAAAAGATAAAATGTTATTTGCTGGATCTGAAACAGGAATGGTTCATGTTTCTGAAGATAATATTCAATACAGAGGACGAGTGGGACCAGGACAAATGATTTCTTTAGATCTGGATAAAGGAAAATATTTTAATGATAAAAAAACAAAAGATCATTTAGCATCTAATCCAATCTACAAAGAATTTGCATCTAATCACATTGAATTATCTAAAAGTTTTAAGAGTCTTAAAGAAAAATATCATTTTGACGGGCAGGAATTAAGACAACGTCAATATCTTGCAGGTTTAAGTATTGAGGATTTGGAAATCATACTTCACCCAATGATAGAGGATTCTAAAGAGGCAGTTGGATCGATGGGAGATGATACTCCTATTGCAGTACTTTCTAGTAAATTTAGACCACTGTCACATTTTTTCAGACAAAACTTTAGTCAAGTTACAAACCCACCAATTGATTCTCTAAGGGAAAATAGAGTGATGTCATTAAATACTAGATTGGGTAATCTGGAAAACATTCTTGATGATAAATTGACTAAGCAAAAAAGTTATCTACTTGAAAGTCCGGTTTTAACAAATGCTCAATTTAAGAAGGTTTATGATACATTTAAAGATGAGACTAATACTATTGATTTAACCTATGAGATTAATGATAAAAATAATTTAAAAAATCAACTCGATAGGATTAGAGTTGAAGCTGAGGAGTTTGTAAGAGGTGGCGCGAAGCACTTAGTGATAAGTGATGAAAAGGTGTCAAAAAAAAGGTTATCTATTCCAGTCATTTTGGCGCTTGGAGCTATTCAATCACACCTAACTTCGCTTGGTATAAGAAAGTTTGTATCAATCCATGTTAAATCTTCAGAGTGTTTAGATACACATTACTTTGCAGTCTTAATTGGTGCAGGTGCTACAACAGTAAATCCATATTTAACGCTCGATTCTATTCATCAAAGATTTGAAAAAGGGTTATTTGGTAAATTTAGTTTTGATGAATGTATACAACGATATGTAAAAGCTATTAATGACGGTTTACTGAAAATAATGTCTAAAATGGGTATATCAGTAATTAGTTCATACCGTGGAGGTCTAAATTTTCAGTCTTTAGGATTAAGTCGCTCACTTGTTTCAGAGTATTTTCCAGGTCTAGAGTCTAGAATATCTGGAATAGGGATTTTGGGGATTGAGGATATGATTAAAAAACATCATGAAGAAACGTATAGAGAAAACGTGATCTCTTTACCAATAGGAGGTATTTATAAATATAGACACGGTGGAGAAACACATGGTTATCAAGCCAAAACTATGCACTTATTACAAAGTGCCGTAGCAAACGACTCTTACGATACATATAGAAAATACTCAAAGTTAATCCACGAAATGCCACCTATACATCTTAGGGATCTACTTGGTTTTAAGTCCAAAAAAAATTCAATATCATTAGACGAGGTTGAATCTGTAACTGAGATTAGAAAAAGATTTGGAACTGGAAGTATGTCAATGGGAGCTTTATCCAAAGAAGCTCATGAAACCTTAGCAATTGCAATGAACAGAATAGGCGGGGCATCATGTAGTGGAGAAGGCGGAGAAGATGAAGACAGATTTGTACCTAGAAGTAATGGAGATAATGCAAATTCGAGAGTGAAACAAGTAGCATCTGGTAGATTTGGAGTCACAGCAAAATATTTAAATCATTGTAATGAAATTGAAATTAAAATTGCACAAGGTGCTAAACCTGGTGAGGGAGGACAATTACCTGGATTTAAAGTTTCAAAATATATTTCAAAACTAAGACATTCAACTCCCGGTGTAACCTTAGTATCTCCTCCTCCACATCATGATATTTACTCTATTGAGGATTTGGCTCAGCTGATCTACGATTTGAAGCAAATTAATGAAAAAGCTCGTGTAGGTGTGAAGTTGGTAGCATCGACTGGAGTTGGTACAGTTGCTGCAGGCGTAGCAAAAGCAAAAGCAGATATTATTTTAATCAGCGGACATAATGGTGGGTCAGGAGCAACACCACAAACAAGCGTAAAATATGTAGGATTGCCTTGGGAAATGGGTTTGACAGAAACTAACCAAATTTTAACAATGAATAATTTAAGACATAAAGTAGTTTTAAGAACTGATGGAAGTATCAAGACTGGTCGAGACGTTGTTATGGCTGCAATGATGGGTGCTGATGAATTTGGAATTGCTACAACTAGCTTAATAGCAATGGGATGTATTATGGTTAGACAGTGTCACTCAGATACTTGCCCCGTGGGAATATGTACACAAAGAGAGGATCTAAGATCAAAGTTTGTCGGAACACCTGAAAAGGTTGTAAACCTCTTCACATTTGTAGCAGAAGAGGTTAGAGAAATCCTAGCTGAGCTTGGCTTTAAATCATTAAATGAGGTTATTGGTAGAACTGATTTATTAACACAAATATCAAAAGGATCCTCAAACTTGGATGATTTAGATTTCAACCCTCTGTTGGTTCAGGCAGATCCTGGAGATAACCCAAGATATTGTAAAGATAAAATAAGAAATGAGGTACCGAACACTTTAGATGAGAAAATTATTAAAGATGTGATTTCATTAATTGAAAGTGGTCAAAATGTAGATTTGAACTATAATATAAAAAATACTGATAGGACTGTTGGCGCAAGATTAGCTTCTACTTTAGTAACAAAGTTTAAAGACAAAACGTTCAATGAAAATCAAATTAATATTAAACTAAGAGGCTCTGCAGGACAATCTCTTGGAGCATTTGCTGTCAAAGGTATTAATCTTGAAGTAATAGGAGATTGCAATGATTACGTTGGAAAAGGATTATCTGGTGGTACAATTATCGTAAGACCAGCAAGAGCTACAGAAATTGAAACTGAAAAAAATACTATCATTGGCAATACTGTTTTATACGGAGCTACTAGTGGAAAATTGTTTGCTGCTGGACAAGCAGGTGAGAGATTTGCAGTAAGAAATTCAGG
>MDTE01048426.1_pt1 | contig 10281 bp, 8 predicted proteins | sample 811231 | NCBI WGS metagenome assembly MDTE01 (sample SAMN05326651, study PRJNA326480) | marine metagenome | isolation source: seawater | place: Indian Ocean: Red Sea | collected 2010 | reverse complement strand
TTGGTTTTTTTCCCTAAAAATAGTGCTTATTTTACCATTATAAATTATTGCTCCATCTCTAATAATTCTAGCTAAAGCGTCCTGAGAAATTTCGCCATCTATCACCTTTGAGCCAGCAACTTTTCCAACTTTTGATACTTTAAAAATTTCTAAAATTTCAGCCGAACCAATTACTTTTTCCTCTACATCTGGGGATAATAGTCCAGACATCTGATTTTTTACATAATCAATTAATTCATAGATTATATTAAATGAAGAAATTTTAACGTTATTTTGTTCTGCTATTTTTTTAGCTTCCTTACTAGGTTTAACGTTAAAAGCAATTAGACTTGCATTAGAAGCCTTAGCTAAATTGACGTCTGTCTCGGTTACCATTCCAACATCGGCTAAAATTATTTTTACCTTTACTTCATCGTGTTTAATTTGATTAATTGCACTTTTAATTGCTTCTGAAGACCCGTGCACATCTGATTTTACTATGATATTTAAATCTTCAGACTTGTTATCTTTAAAAGCAGATTCTTGGGTAAACATAGTTAAAGGATTTTTTGAAGTTTTGGTCTCTTCAATTCTTGCTTCTGATAAAGACTTGGCCTCTTTTTCTGAATCAAGAACTAAAAAATCATCTCCGGATTTTGCCGCACCATTTATGCCTAAAACTTCGACGGGTGTTGATGGTAATGCTTCGTTAATTTGTTTTCCAGTATCATCTATAATTGCTCTGACTTTTCCCCATTTTGTACCACAAACAAAGTAATCTCCTTTTTTAAGATTACCAGAAGTGATGATAATGTTTGCAATAGGTCCTCTTCCTATATCTATTTTTGACTCTAAAACTACACCGTTTGAGTTGCTATTAAAATCACATTTTAAATCTAAAAGTTCAGCCTGTAATAAAATTAATTCTAGTAATTTATCTATATTTTTTTTTGTTTTAGTTGAAATTTCAACCATGATTGTATCACCAGATAAATCCTCAGAAATCAGTTCGTGCTCTAAAAGTTGGTTTTTAATTTTTTGAGGATCAGCATCAGGAAGATCACATTTGTTAATTGCAACAACAATTGGTACCTTTGCAGCTTTTGCATGTTTTATTGACTCAACTGTTTGTGGCATGACGCCATCATTAGCTGCAACTACTAAAACAACTATATCAGTCAATTTTGAACCTCTCGCTCTCATCTCTGTAAAAGCAGCATGACCTGGTGTATCTATAAAAGTAATTTTTTCCTCATTTTTCGTTATTTGATAAGCCCCAATATGTTGTGTAATACCTCCAAACTCTCCAGACACAATATTTGTACTTCTAATAACATCTAAAACCGAAGTTTTGCCATGGTCAACATGCCCCATAACAGTAATAATAGGTGGACGGTTTTTTAGGTTTTCAGCTTTTGTATCCTTAATACTTTTTAGGATTTCGTCAGCTTTTTTTTCTCTAATAGGATTATGGCCAAATTCTTTGACTAAGTATTCTGCCGTATCAGAGTCAATTGTATGATTAATTGTTACTGCTACACCCATACCCATTAAATGTTTTATTATATTTGAAGACTGTTCAGCCATTCTATTCGCAAGATCTCTGATTGTAATAAATTCAGGTATATTTATGTCTCTTTTAATATTAGCATTTTCTTCATTACTAATATTGCTTTTTGATACTCTTAGTTCTTTTTCCCTAGCTCTTTTAATTGACGCAAGACTTCTAGATTTAAATTCTAAATCTTCACTCAAAGCTCTTGAGACTGTTAACTTGGTCTCTCTTTTTTTAGTAGTAAATTTGGACTTATTTTCTTTATCTTTTTGGTTATTTTCCCCCCTTATACCTTTCATTGCCTTTTGTTCAGCGAGCTTTCTCCGCTCATAATCACTTAGTTTTGAAATAAGCGGCTTAGTTTTAAAATTTTTTTTAAAGTTATTTGAATTTTTATTGAAAGGTTTTATAAATTTTTTATCGTTAGATGAAAAATTTTTTTTATTTTCAAAATTTTGCTTGGGTACAAATGTTTTTTTTGGCTTTCCTGATATAGTAAGTTTTTTTTTTTGCTTTTCCATTTTCCATCAATTAATTATTATAAATTTTTTCTCTAGCATTCATTATTAATTCATCTGCCTCTGCACGTGATAGAGCAAAATCCTCTAAATAACCGTTAATTTTAACTTTTTCGCCCTTAATAATATCGTAACCACCTATTATTTCATCAGAGGCAAGATCAGCAAAATCATTTAGAGTTAATATCTTTTTCTCACCTAATGTCAAAAGCATACCTGGAGTTAAACCTTTATGATTAATTAAGTCTGAAGCTAAACCCAAATCATTTATTTTCTTTTGTATTTCCTCTTGATTTTTTTTATGAAACTCTTTTGCTCTTTCTATTAATTCTTTTGCTGTTTCATCTTCAATACCCTCAATTTTTACTAATTCATTTAATTCACTGTCTTTAATTTTATCAATCGTAGAGAAACCCTCAGCTACTAAAAGTTGACCCAATGTTTCATCAACCTCTAAATTTTTCATAAGGTTTTCTGTTCTATCTTTAAATTCTTCTTGTCTTCTTTCTGACTCCTCCTTGTCAGTCATAATGTTTATCTCATAATCAATAAGTTTTGTTGCAAGTCTAACATTTTGTCCTCTTCTACCTATTGCTTTGCTTAAATTTTCCTCTGTTAATATAACGTCTAATTTTTTAGCATCCTCATAAATGTTAACTTTTAAAACTTCTGCTGGTGAAAGTGCATTTGAAACAACTACGGATATATCTTCTGACCAGTTCACTATATCAATTTTTTCACCTTGTAATTCATTTACAACAGCTTGGACTCTGCTACCTCTCATTCCTACACATGCGCCTACCGGATCTAAAGATGTGTCGATAGCTTTAACACAAATTTTTGCCCTGCTGCCTGGATCTCTTGCTGATGATTTAATTTCTATTAAGCCATCATATATTTCTGGAACTTCTTGAATAAATAGTTTTTCCATAAATTTTGAGTGCGCTCTAGATAGAAAAATTTGCTGCCCCCTTTGCTCTCTTCTAACGTCATAACAATAAGCTTTTACTCTATCACCAGCTTTAATATTCTCTCTTGGTATCATTTCATTTTTTTGAATTATTGCCTCTGCTTTCCCCAAATCAACAATTACATTTCCAAATTCTAATCTTTTAACAATTCCACTAAGTATAGTGTCTTTTTTATCTATAAAATCATTAAATTGTCTTTCTTTTTCAGCCTCTCTTACACTAAAGCTTATTACCTGTTTTGCTGTTTGGGCTGCAATCCTTCCAAAGTCGAATGTTGGTAAAGGTTGCAATATTTCCTCACCTAACTTTTTTTCATTATTTAACGCCTTAGCATTTTCTAAGCTTATTTCAGTATTAGTATTTTCTGGATTTTCAACAATTATTAATTTTCTAAAAATTTCTATATCACCATTATCTCTATTAATATTAACTTGGATTTCATTTTCATTGCCAAACTTTGATTTCGCAGCCTTGGCGATACCAGTCTCCATAGAATTAATAATTAATTCTTTATCAATTGATTTTTCCAACGCTACTGCCTCTGCAATTCTTAATAATTCGAGTTTATCTGCGCGCCTATTTAGCATATTTTAGTCTCCAAAAAAAAAATGGGCCGAAGCCCACTTTGATATATCAACAATGTTAGTAGTTTTATAATTAATATTTCTAAATTTTCAACTTATTATTACTTGCTAAAAATGTCTTTTTTATCAACTTTTTCCCATGAAAAAGAACCATCAGACCCGGGATCCCTTCCGAAATGACCGTATGCAGCTGATTTCTCATAAATGGGTTTGTTTAATCCAAGCATTTCTCTAATTCCTCTAGGACTTAAATCAAAATTTTTTTTAATTAGGCTTTCTACGTGTTTATTCTTGTCCTCATCGTTATCAAATAGATCTACATATATTGAAAGTGGCTTTGACACACCTATAGCATATGCTAGTTGGATCAGACATTTATCAGTAATTTTTGAGGCAACAATATTTTTTGCTAGATATCTTGATGCATATGCAGCTGATCTATCAACTTTGGTTGGATCTTTACCAGAAAAAGCACCGCCTCCGTGTGGTGCTGCCCCCCCGTATGTATCAACTATAATTTTTCTGCCTGTTAAACCACTATCCCCATCTGGACCACCAATAACAAAATTACCAGTTGGGTTTATATAAATCTCTTCATCTTGAAGATTATTTAATAATTCTTTAGGAATTGATTTTTCGATATAAGGTTTAACTAGATCTCTAACTTGAGACTGATTGACATCAGCAGAATGCTGTGTAGATATTACTACAGATTTTACATTCACAGGTTTTCCGTCTTTATATTCAATTGTTATTTGACTTTTAGAATCTGGCTCAATATTTTTTAGCTTTCCTGATTTTCTATCTTCAGCCATTAATCTTAATATTTTATGTGAATAATGTATTGGAGCTGGCATCAAAACATCTGTTTCATCACAAGCATATCCAAACATTATTCCTTGATCTCCTGCGCCTTCATCTTTATTTCCAGATGAGTCTACTCCAATTGCTATGTCAGCTGATTGGGCATGTAAATGGCTTTCTATTTTAGTTGCCTCTTTGTAAGTAAAACCGTCCTGGTCGTATCCAATGTCTTTTATGCAATCTCTAACTTTGCTTATCAATTCATCTTTTTTTATATCTGGTCCTCTAACTTCACCAGCTAAAACAACTTTATTTGTTGTTGTTAAAGTTTCACATGCTACTCTTGACTGAGGTTCAGCTCTCAGGTAAGTGTCTACTACCATATCAGAAATCCTATCACATACTTTATCTGGGTGGCCCTCGGAAACTGATTCGCTTGTAAATAGATAGTTTTTTTTCATTTAATTTTTTTTAAAATTAAAATCAAACTAATATAAAAAAATAACAAACTAAAGAAAATCTTATTTCCATAAATACTGAAGATAGTCGGAAAAGGCTTAGAAATTGAATTAATTTCGATGCTTCCCTTTTCAGTTGTGTTAATTTTTTTATTAACTTTACCATTTAAACTTACGTGAGCAGTAATTCCATTATTAGCAACCCTTAAAATATCTTTTCCTTCCTCTATTGATCTAAATATAGAATGAGAAAAATGTTGAAAAGGTCCTATGCTGTCTCCAAACCAGCCATCTTCTGAGATATTTAAAATTATGTCATAATCTTGTTTATTTTTATTTAGTTGACCAGAAAATATTATTTCATAACAAATTAAAGGAAGGAATGAAATTGAACCAACATTTATTATATTTCTTTCTTTGGATGAATTAAATGATCTATAGCCTTGCGTTATTTTTTTTAAGCCAAAATTGATTAAATATTTTTCAAAAGGTAAGAACTCTCCAAACGGTACAAGTTTATTTTTTTTATACGTTTCTTCTATTATCAATTCTTTATTTATTAAGGCTAATGAATTGAATATACTATCCCCATCATCTAAAGTAATTCCTAAAATAATTTTTGAGTTATCAGTTAATTCATTAGAAATTTTATTCAAATTATTATTTAATTTATTCAATTCGCCTAAATCAGTCATTCCCTCTGGATAGATTAATATTAAGTCCTTATTTATAGGATAACTCATTTCAATTAACTCTTTTAATTTATTTTTTTTTGGCTCCTCTACAAGAAATCTTTCAATATTAAATTTCGGAGATATTAATTTTATTGAAGGATTAACAATTTTTTTTTCAGCTTTCTCGATCTGATCAATTCTACTTTGTCCATAATAAAAATTGACTATTAAAATTAATGAAGCTGATAAAATGATAGTAAATTTTTTAAACTTACTAATTTTACATATAATTACTATTGGTAAACAATAAAAAGTTATAACTAGCAAGTTTAATGAATAAGTTCCTATTAGGTTAAGTAATTGTATAGAGCTAGTAAAATGTGTTAAGCTAAATGTAATCAAATTCCAAGGAAATCCGCCAAAAATTGTGCCTCTTAAATATTCTATAATAGAAAGCGATAGTGAAAAAATCATGATTGAACTAAAATTTATTTTAATATTCAAGAATTTTATTAAAATTGAAAATAATCCATAAAATATAGACAACAAAGCTGGAATAAATATCATAGATAAAATGATGAAATTTTCAAAGTTTTCGTCGAACTTTAACGAATTAGAAATCCAATACAAACTGAATAAAAAATATCCAAATCCATAAAGCCAACCGATTAAAAAATTATTAATCAGCTTTTTATTTAAATTATAAACTAAAAGATAAAAAAAAAATGGGAACGTAAAAAAATTTATAAAAAAATAGTTATAAGGAGGTAAACTAAATGAAGAAAAAATTCCTAGTGTTAGTGAAACTAAAATAATAAATAATTTATTACTGTAAATTTGCGCCAATTTAGTGATTAAGTTGTTTAAATATTAAATTTTCTTTTTTGTACATCTTTTTAAAGTCTATATTTTTTGCATGATCATAGCCATTTAAGTGTAAATATCCATGTATCCACATTTTGTCGAGTTCATGAGCAAAAAAAGATTTATGTGATCTTTTATTAATTATTTCAAAACTAATTGCAACATCACCGAGATATATATTTTTTTTTAATTTAATATTTAATGGAAATGACAAAACATCAGTTGACTTATTAATTTTTCTAAATTTATTATTTAATTTTTTCATTCTAGAGTTGCTGGTTAAAAAAATTGTGAATTCCTTTATACTTTTCTTTGAATTATAATGATAATTAAACTTTCTTTGTTTTAATTTGAAATACTTATCTATATTTTTAATTTTTTTTCTCCATTTGGGAGAGTCAACAACAACGTGGATTTTGATCATTTTTTAATATTTTGATCAGAGTAAGCTTTAACGATTTTAGAAACTAGAGGGTGTCTAACAACATCCGTATGATCAAAATCGATTATCGATATTTCATTTAAGTGTCCAAGTATTTCTTTTGATCTTTTAAGGCCTGATAATGATTTATTGGGTAAATCAATTTGTGAGGGATCCCCATTAATTACAATTTTTGAGTTTTCGCCTATCCTTGTTAAAAACATTTTGATCTGTGTGTCTGTAGCATTTTGAGCTTCATCTAGTATAGCAAATGAATTTTTTAAAGTCCTTCCTCTCATAAACGCTAAGGGTGCAATTTCTATATCTCCTATTTCTATACGTTTTTGGATTTTTTCAAAATCTAACAGGTCATATAAAGCATCGTATAAAGGACGTAAATAAGGATCAACTTTTTCTCTCATATCCCCTGGTAAGAAACCTAATCTTTCACCAGCTTCAACTGCTGGCCTAGATAGTATTATTCTCTCAATTTTTTTGTCCAAAAGCATTGTCAAAGCAACGGCAACAGCTAAATAAGTTTTTCCAGTACCAGCAGGTCCAGAAGATATGATTACTTCGCTGTCTCTCAATGATCTTACATATTTTTTTTGTTTTTCAGATCTTGGTATTACTGATTTTTTTGGAGTTTTGATTATGTATTCTATCTTATCTGTTTTTTCTTCAATCATAAATTTGTTTACCGAAGATATAATATCTTTTTTTTCAATTGTGCCATTATTTATAAATTGATCAAATAAAAAGACAATTGCATTCTTTACTAATTCATTTTTTTTTGGCGTACTTTTTACCAAGATTGAATTACCACGAGAATAGATACTTGTATTGATTATTTTTTCAAGTTCTTTCAAGTTATTGTTGAACTCACCAACAACACCCATCAATATGCTGTTATTTTTAAATATAATGCTTAAAGTATTTTCAGAATAAACAAATTTTAAATCATCAACGGCTTTTTTAAAGGATGCATTATTCAAATTAGGCAGCTCTCATATTTTTGTTCTTATCTATTTTTCCAAATAGGGTATTTCTATTTATATTTTTTATTTTAACATAAACTAACTTTCCAATATATTTATCCTCACCATCAAAGATCACTGAATTCAAGAAAAAATTTCTTCCAAAATATTTATTCTGGTTTTTTAATTTATTTTCTACCAAAACCTCAATGGATGAACCTATTAGCGACTCATTTTTTTTTAATTGGTGGCTCTCTAAATTACTTTGTATTTCTATTAAACGTTTTTTAGCGATTTCTTGATCGATGGGTTTTAATTTTGATGCAGGTGTTCCAGGCCTAGCACTAAATATAAAAGAGTAAGAATTAATAAATTTAATTTTTTTAACTAAATTTAAAGTATCATTAAAATCACAATCGGTTTCTCCCGGATAACCAACTATAAAATCACTGGAAAATTCAACATTATTATTATTTTTTTTAATAAGATTATAAATTTCTAAATATTTTTCAACTTTATGATTTCTATTCATTAATTTTAATATTTTATTTGATCCGCTTTGTATTGGTAAATGTATAAAAGGCATTAATTTTTTTGACCTTGAATAACACTCAATTAAATCCTCAGTCATGTCCTTTGGATGTGATGTAGTATATCTAATTCTGTCCAACTCTTTTATTTTATCTAATTCTAATATCAAATCTGATAATTTAAAATTTTTTTCTTTATCCCTATAAAGATATGCATTTACGTTTTGTCCTAATAAAATTATTTCCCTTGTGCCATTTTTTACTAAATTCTCAGCCTCCTCAATAATTCTTTTATAGGGTCTAGAATACTCCGGTCCTCTTGTATAAGGGACGATACAAAAACTACAAAATTTATCGCATCCCTCTTGAACAGTTAAAAATGAGGATATTTTGCTATCACTGTTTTTAATTTTATCTAAATAATTAAATTTATCCTCAGTTTCAAACTCTGTTAATTCATATTTTTTTTTGTAATTAAAATTGTTAATGATTTTATTTATTTTATGATATGACTGTGGACCTATGATAATATCTATATAAGGTTCTCTTTTGATCATTTCGCCACTTTCAGCTTGAGCAACACAGCCTGCAACTATAATTATCGGTTTTCTTTTGTTTTTATAATTTTTTCTAACTCTGCCTATTTCATCAAACACTTTTTCCTTCGACTTATCTCTAATGTGACAAGTATTTAATAAATAACAATCAGCATTTAAGTGATCATTCGTTTTAAAGTAACCAATATTCTTGACAGTGTCATAAATACGATTTGTATCATATTCATTCATTTGACAACCAAAAGTTTTAATGAATATTTTTTTCACAATTAAACAGACTTATCTTTTACACAGTAAAGTTCTAATTTTGAGTCAACCAATTTGTATCCATGCTTTTCTGCTATTTTTTTTTGAATATTTTCAATTTCCTCACTAGTGAATTCAATTATATTTCCAGTCTTTATGTCAATTAAATGATTATGATCATCGTTTAACTCATATCTCGCTTTTCCATCTTTAAAATCATGCTTCATCAATATGCCTGACTCTTCAAATAACTTTACTGTTCTATAAACTGTTGCAATACTTATCTTGCTGTCAATGTCCGAAACTCTTTTATAAAGCTCATCAACATCTGGATGATCTGACTCACCATAATTTTTTTTAGACTCAGATATAACTCTGGCAATAGTCCTTCTCTGGTCAGTTAATTTTACACCTTTAGCTAGACATTTTTGCTCTATAGTATCTGTCATAATATTATCTTAACTCATATAAAGTGGTTTAATCAATTTTTTTATTAGTTTGCCTTTCTTAAACAATTCAAAAACTCTTGAATAGTCATGTTTTTCAACATCTTTTGAGGAAAAACCATAAATATTAAATTTATATATTAAGTTAAGGGCTTTTAAAGTCGATATAGAGGTTCTTATACTTGAGTATTTACCGGGCCCTAAATTTACCAGAACTTTTTCTATAATATCAAAACTCATCATCTTTTTATCCAGAAATTTGAATAAAAGAAGAGCAAACTTATCAAAGTTTTTTCTACTGTTTTCATATTCATTGGTATAGGTTTTATTTCTATCTATGATTTTGAAAATTATTTTTTCATTTGCTGCATCTATTATTAAACTTTTTTTAACTTTATTTTTCATAAATAGCTCAACTCAAGCGGAAGAAAATATTAAATATTATCCTAATGATCATGGTGTCGTATCAATTATGTACCATAGATTTAATGAAAATAAATATCCATCTACAAATATTAAAATAGATGTTTTTAAAAAGCAACTCGAACTTATCGAGAAAAATAATATAGAATATTATGATCCATCTATTTTCGATACTGAATTTAATAGTCCGAAAAAAAATAAAAAAATCTTATTAACTATAGATGATGCTTTTTCATCTTTTTACGAAAATGCATGGCCAATACTTAAAAAAAGA
>MDTE01197328.1_pt1 | contig 10282 bp, 10 predicted proteins | sample 811231 | NCBI WGS metagenome assembly MDTE01 (sample SAMN05326651, study PRJNA326480) | marine metagenome | isolation source: seawater | place: Indian Ocean: Red Sea | collected 2010 | reverse complement strand
ATTATTATTGTGCAAATAGCAGGATTAATAGCAAGACGAATAGTATGCGATGTTGAACAAGGACAAGATCTTAAACAAGGCGAAAGAATAGGCATGATTAGATTTGGAAGCAGGGTTGATATTTATTTTAAAAATAAAAAAGTTCTTGCCAAACTCAATCAAAACGTAGTTGCTGGTGAGAGTTTAATAGCATCTGAATAATGGAACAAAATAAAAAATTTAAATTGGTAACTTCTAAAAAAACCAGATATCTTTTACCAAATATTCTTACTCTTGGAGGAGTGTGCCTCGGGATAAGTTCTATAAAATTTTCTATAGATGGTAACTTTGGTTTAGCGGTTACTTTAATTCTATTTTCTGCAATTTTAGATGCTTTAGATGGTAGGATAGCGAGAATGATTAAAGGTACTTCTGAATTTGGAAAAGAGTTAGATTCTTTAACTGACTTTGTAAGTTTTGGAATCGCTCCTGTTTTAATTTTATATTTTTGGGAATTAAATAATTATGGCAAACTAGGCTGGGCAATTGCTCTTATTTATTCTGTTTGTTGTGTATTAAGATTAGCTAGATTTAATTTGACAAAAACTAACGAACAAGAAGAGTGGAAAAATAACTATTTTGAGGGAGTTCCATCACCAGCTGGAGGTTTATTAATTTTGATGCCTTTAGTTTATGAATTATCGGAATTAGGTTTTCAAATGAATGTCAAAGGTCTTACTCCTTTTTTTACAATTTTAGTAGCCTTGCTTTTAGTTAGCAAAATACCAACACTCTCGTTCAAAAAAATATCAATTTCCTCCAAAACAACAGTGTTTTTACTTTTGGTAGTAGGTATTATTTTTATTGCATTACTATTTTATACTTTCGAAACATTATTGTTTTTTAGTTTGATTTATTTAATACTAATTCCAGTAAGTATAATTATTTATAAAAAACAGCTCAGAAAATATTCAAACAAAATATCTGATGAAGACCATGAAGATATTTTATAATGAAAAAATCTAAGAGATCCAAAAAAAGCAATAATTGGAAAATTAAACAACATAGAGATCAGTTTTTTAAGAAATCAAAAGTTCTCGGTTATAGATCAAGAGCTTCATTTAAATTAATTGAGTTAAATAAAAAATTTAAGTTTTTAGGTAAGAAAAAGAATTTGTTAGATCTTGGATCTTTCCCTGGCGGATGGTCTCTTATTGCAAGCAAGATAATATCTACAGGCAAAATTCTATCTATTGATATTAAACAAATGGAACCAATTCAAAACGTATCATTTTTGAAACAAGATATTTTTGATAAAGATATTGATAAAAAAATTTTTAATTTTTTTAAAAAGAAAGTAGATGTAATTATTTCTGATATGGCAGCAGATACAACAGGTAATAAATCTCTTGATTCCATAAGAACTAACCAATTATGTTCAGAGGTAATAAATTTATCAACAAAAATTCTTAAGCCAGAGGGAGTATTAGTATCAAAATTATTTATGGGTGATGACTTTATTGAAGTGAAGAATTTAGCTAAAAGAACATTTAAAAACGTAAATTTTTATAAACCAGAGTCTAGTAGAGATGAGTCTAAGGAAACTTATTTACACTGTGCGTTTTTAAATCCTTTATAAAATTTAAAAATTGTTTATAAGCTAATATGGGATCTATAAAAGAGTCTTTAACGTTTGATGATGTACTTTTAACACCAAAGTATTCTGATATTCTTCCTTCTGAAACTGATATTTCATTAAAGCTATCTAAAAAAATTTTACTAAAAGCTCCATTCATATCATCTGCGATGGACACAGTGACAGAGTCAAAAATGGCCATAGCTTTAGCAAGCGCTGGAGGTATTGGAATAATTCACCGAAACCTTAATATTAAAGCCCAAACTAAAGAGCTACTTAAAGTAAAGAAAAAAAAATTAAATGTTGGAGCGGCGATTGGAACAAACTTTGAAGATATTGAAAGAGCTAAATCATTAATAGATAATGGTTGTGACTTAATTGTAATCGATACAGCCCATGGACATAGTAAAAAAGTTTTAAATATTTTAACAAAATTAAAAAAAATAAATTTCGAGGCACCAATTTGTGTAGGCAATATTGCTACAGGCGAAGCTGCACGAAAATTATATAATTCTGGTGCTGATATAATTAAAGTAGGAATTGGACCAGGATCTATTTGTACAACGAGAATGGTTGCAGGTATAGGTGTGCCACAGATTTCAGCGATTATGGATGTTAAAAAAGAATTAAAAAATAAAAATATTAAAATTATTTCAGATGGCGGAATAAAATTTTCAGGTGATATAGCAAAAGCTTTGGCAGCGGGAGCTGATGCTATTATGATGGGTTCAATATTTGCAGGAACAGAAGAAAGTCCAGGAAAAAAATTTAAATTCAATGGCAAAACTTACAAAAAATATAGAGGAATGGGATCCATTGGCGCTATGTCATCAGGATCTGCAAATAGATATTTTCAAAAAAATTTCAAAGATAAGTCTAAATTTGTGCCTGAAGGAGTCGAAGGAAGAGTTGAATTTAAAGGAAAAGTTTCTCAAATTATATATCAATTAAAAGGAGGATTGAGATCGTCTATGGGATATATTGGTGCAAAAAATTTAGGACAAATATCTAAAAATGCAGAATTCATTAAAATAACAAAAGCTGGATTTTACGAAAGTATGGTTCATAGTGTTGAAATAACCCAAAAAACAATTAATTATAAATTATGATAATCAGAACACTTAAAACATTTTTAATCTTATTATTTTTACAAACTTCTTTATTAGCAAACACTCAATATTTTAAAGAAGGAGTAAAATTATTTAACGAAAATAATCTTATAAAAGCAAAATTTAAATTTGAACAGGATATAGTTTTTAATCCAAAAAGTGAATTATCTTATTTATACCTTTCAAAAATTTTTAAAAGTTTAAATAAAAAAAATTTAGAAGAACAAAATTTGAATACTGTAATTTTATTAAACCCTAAAAATGAAGAAGCTATTTATAGTCTTGCAAAACTCAAATTAGAAGTCTCAGATTATAATAAAAGTAGAGAGCTTAATGAGACACTTATTAAACTATGTAAAGATTTTTGTTCTAAAGGTCAAAAATTAAAAATTGAAATCGAAAAATTGTCAAAAAAGTAAATGCGATTTCAAGATAAAAGGGAAAAGATATTAATTATTGATTTTGGTTCTCAGGTAACAAAATTAATTGCAAGAAGAATTCGAGACCTAGGTGTATACGCTGAAATAATTACGCCATTTGAAGCAAATAAGTTAAAAGATTTTGCTTTTATTAAAGGAATAATTTTTTCAGGCGGACCATCAACTGTAACAAAAAAAAATTTTACAAGTATACCAAAATCTATTTTATTAAAAAAAATACCAATATTAGGTATTTGTTACGGTTTACAATTAATTGCAAAATTAAACGGGGGTAGAATTAAATCATCAAAAAAAAGAAGAGAATTTGGCAGGTCATTAATTTTTAAAAAAAATTATTCGCTTTTAACAAAAGGTTTTTTTAATGGTAAAAAAGATAAATATGTTTGGATGAGTCATGAAGATGCTGTAGTAAGATTACCAAAAAATTATAAAGTTATTGCTTATACAAAAAATTCAAAACTTGCAATTATTGAAAATTCTAAAGAAAAAATCTATGGTATTCAGTTTCACCCAGAAATAACACACACAAATAACGGAAAAAAAATATTTAAAAACTTTTTATTTTTAATTTGTAAAATCAAAAAAAATTGGAGTCCAATAAATCAAAAACAAATTTTAATTAAAGAGGTTAAAAACATTGTTAAAAAAGATAAAGTCATATGTGCTCTATCTGGAGGTGTCGATAGCAGCGTTGTTGCTCTATTAATTAATCGAGCTGTTAAAAAAAAATTAATATGTATTATGGTTGACACTGGTCTGTTAAGAAAAAATGAATTTAAATATACTTATAAAATCTTTAAAGATAAATATAAGTTGAATATTAAATTAATAAATGCTTCCCTCATTTTTTTAAAAAAATTAAAAAATATTACAGATCCAGAAAAAAAGAGAAAAATAATTGGAAATCTTTTTATTAAAATATTTGAGAGAGAAGCAAAAAAAAATTAAAAATGTAAAATTTCTTGCACAAGGCACTCTCTATCCAGATATAATAGAGAGCAGATCTTCAACTGGAAGCAAGACATCAAAAATTAAATCACATCATAATGTTGGGGGATTGCCAAAGAAAATGAAGTTAAATCTTATTGAACCTTTAAAAGATTTTTTTAAAGATGAAGTAAGAATTCTAGGTAATTCATTGGGGCTTGATAAAAATATATGCAACAAACATCCTTTCCCAGGACCGGGACTTGGAATAAGAATAGTAGGAAATGTAACCTATGAAAAAATTAAAATACTTCAAGAGGCAGACTTTATTTACATTAATGAATTGATTAAAAAAAATTTGTATAATAAAATTTGGCAAGCATATGCAGCTTTATTGCCGATTAAAACTGTAGGGGTGATGGGAGATTCCAGAACTTATGAATACACATGTTTATTAAGAGCGGTAACTTCAGAAGACGGCATGTCTGCAGATTATTTTAATTTTCCTGAAAGTTTTCTTAATCAGATATCAAATAAAATTGTTAATAATGTAAGAGGCATCAATCGGGTGGTTTATGATATAAGTTCGAAACCACCTAGCACAATAGAGTTAGAATAAAATTTCAAATGAATAAGAAGATACATCAAATTCAAAAAAAAAAAAATAAAAGTGCTATTGTTAGCTTAACAGCGTATTCAAAAAATATATCTAAAATTTTAGATAAATATTGTGATATCATTCTCGTTGGAGACTCAATGGCAAATGTTCTTTATGGTTTTAGTAGCACACATAGAATAAATTTAGATACTATAATTCAACATACTCTTAGCGTACAAAAAGGGATTAAGAATTCTTTATTAGTTGTTGATATGCCTAAAGGTACATATAGAAATAAAAAAATTGCTAAAAAAAATGCAAAACATATTATGAAACTGACAAAGTGTGACGCACTGAAAATTGAGAGTAATAGCAAAAATTTTGAAATTATAAGAGAATTAGTTAAATCAAATATACCAGTTATGGGACATATAGGTTTCACCCCTCAATTTAAAAAAAAATTTAAGGTTGAAGGCGTTACAGAAAAACAAACCAATAAATTAATTAAAGAAGCTTTAGATATTGAGAAGGCAGGCGCTTTTTCAATTGTATTGGAGTGTTTGACATCCCATTGTGCAAAAAAAATAACAAAAAAACTTTGTATTCCTACAATTGGTATTGGATCATCCAAATTCTGTGACGGGCAAATTTTAGTAACCGATGATATGCTGGGTATCAGCGGATTTTACCCTAAATTTATAAAAAAGTACGCTAATTTAGATAGAATAATTGATAAAGCTGTAAAAAAATATACTAGTGATGTCATATCAAAAAAATTTCCAAAAACTAAAAATATTTTTAAATGAGCGAAAATCCAAACCAGGCAAACGTCATAAAAATGAGATTAATTTTATTTTTTAGAAATAATAAAATTAAGATTTTAATTTCATTTTTTTTAATATTTTTAGGCTTAATTTCTTATTCTTTGAATCAATATAATATTAAAAAAACCAGAAATTTGATATCAGAAAAATACATACTTGCGGGCATTTATTTATCATCAGGTGAAAAAGAAAAGTCAAAAAAACTATTTGAAGAAATTGTTTTAAGTAATGACAAATTTTATACGAGTTTAGCTCTTTATTCAATTTTAGAAAAAAAATTAGAAAATGATAGACAGAAAATTTTAATGTATTTTGACAATGCAAAAAAATCTGTAAAATTAAAAGATCAAAAAGACATTATAACGTTTAAAAAGGCATTATATTTATTAAAAGAAAATGAAACAGATAAAGCAAAAAGCTTGCTAAAAAATTTGATAAAATCCGACTCTAAAATAAAATCATTGGCAGAAGAAATTTTAACTAAGTAATTAATCAATGATGAAAATTTTTATTATTTTAATTATTTTTTTTTTTAATACCAACTGCTCTTTTGATAACAAATCTGGTATTTGGCAAAATAAAGATGACGCTATTAGCAATAAAAATAATCAATTTAAAGAATTTAAACCACTTTCAAATATAAACGACTCATTTAACAAAGAAATATCAATAAAAAAAAATTTTAAATTTAAAATAGAGAAAAAAATAACTAATTATGAGTGGAGTGACATCTATTTTGATGTCAGCAATAATTTTCCTAACTTAAATTATACAGGCTTTAATAATGTACAATTAAAAAGTAAAAGATTATCAAAGTTTGAAACTAATAATCATATTTTATATACCGATAATAAAATGATAATAACAGATCTTAGGGGGAATATAATTATATATTCACCGAATGAAGATAAAATAATTAATAAATTTAATTTCTATAAAAAAAAATATAAACATATTAAAAAATATTTAAATATATCCGTTGATAATGATATTCTAATCATCTCAGATAATATCGGTTATTTATATGCGCTCAGTTTGAATACTGGAAAAATAATTTGGGCTCAGAATTACAAAATCCCTTTTAGATCTAATTTAAAAATCTTTAAAAATAAAATAATTGCAGCTAATCAAAACAACAATCTTTACTTTATTAATAAAGAAGACGGATCGGTAATTAGATTAATTCCAACTGAGGAAGTGATAGTAAGCAATCAATTTATAAACAATATATCTCTAACTAAAAATTCAACACTATTTTTAAACACTTATGGAACGTTATATTCTGTATCAAGTGATAGTATGAAAATAAACTGGTTTATAAATTTAAATCAAACTTTGGACCTTAATCCAAGTAATTTATTTTCAGGAAGCCAAATTATAAACAATGATAGATTGATTGTTGTTTCCACTGATAAATTTACTTATGTTATAAATAATATAACTGGAAAAATAGTTTTTAAAAAAAATTTTAAATCTTTAATTAAACCTATAATTACGAACGATTATTTATTTTCAATAACAAATAATAATTTACTTATTGCACTAAATTTAAACAATGGTCAGATTATTTATTCATATAATATAAATCAAAGTATTGCAGATTATCTAAATATAAAGAAAAAAAAGGTAGAGTTTAAATCATTTTATATTGTAAACGATGATTTATATATTTTATTAAAAAATTCTTATTTTTTAATTTTTAATATTTTCGGCGAATTAAAAAAAGTAATTAAATTGCCCTCTAATATAAAAAGTTTTCCAGTGTTTATAAATAATTCTATATTTTATCTAAATACAAAAAATAAAATTTTTGAAATCAATTAATTATTTGACCTACCACTTAATAATGATAATTGTTTGACCTTTAGTCCTTCCAAACTATCAATTGGTTTTACTGGATAATCCCCAGTAAAGTAATGATCACTAAATTGCGGATAAATATTATTTCTTTCTTCACCAGCAAGTGCTTTATACAAACCATTTAAACTTAAAAACTTTAAACTTTTTGCTTTAATGTAAGTACACATATCAGTGACACTTTTCTCATGCGCTAATAATTCCTCTTTTGTTGGCATATCAACACCGTAAAAGTCTGGAAATTTAATTTCGGGACAAGCTATTCTTACATGCACTTCTTTAGCCCCACTTTCATAAAGCATATTTACAATTTTATGACATGTTGTTCCTCTAACAAGAGAGTCATCTATTAAAATTATTGACTTATTTTTCACTAAAGTTTTTGTTGAACTCAATTTAAGTTTTACTCCTAAGCTTCTAATACTTTGAGTTGGTTCTATAAAAGTTCTTCCAACATAGTGGTTTCTAATTAAGCCTAATTCAAATTTTTTCTTAGATTGTTCAGCAAATCCCAAAGCTGCAGGTACACCCGAGTCAGGTACTGGTACAACTAAGTCTGCTTTTAAGTCAGTTTCTTTAGCCAATTCTATTCCCAGATTTTTTCTATATTCGTAAGCACAAATACCGTTAATTATACTATCCGGCCGTGCAAAATAAATATATTCAAAAATACAAGGTCTTGATTTTTGTTTAGGAAAAGGTTTTAAGCTTTTTATCTCATTATTTTCAATAATTACAATCTCACCATTTTCAACTTCCCTTACAAAAGAAGCTCCAACAATATCTAAAGCACATGTTTCTGAAGCGAAGATAAAGGAATTTTTTAGTTTTCCAATAACCAATGGTCTTATGCCTAATGGGTCTCTAATACCGACTAATTTTTTATTTGTCAGCAAAATTAATGAGTAGCCACCTTGAATTTGGAAAAGTGCATCTATTAATTTATCAATAAATTTTTCTCTTTTAGATTTTGCAATTAACTGTACAATAGTTTCAGTATCACTTGTTGTTCTAAAGATTGCACCCTCTTTAACTAAAGCTTCTCTTAACACTAAAGCATTTGTTAAGTTTCCATTATGAGCTATACTCAAACCGCCCATGTGCAGATCTGCAAAAAAAGGTTGTATATTTCTCAAAGAGGTCTCGCCAGTTGTAGAATATCTATTATGTCCAATAGCAAAAAAACCTGGGAGTTTTTTTAAAGTTTCAGGATTAGTAAAATGATCACCAACCAAGCCCTGTCTTTTCTCAGAGTGATAATTTTTCCCATCAAAAGAAACTATACCGCAACCCTCTTGACCTCTATGTTGTAATGCGTGAAGTCCTAATGCAACTAGGGCAGAAGCGTCTTCATGATTAGATATTCCAAAAATACCACATTCTTCTCTTAATTTATCGCTATTAAATTTTTTCAATTTTCTCCTTTGTGTCGATAAAGTCATCACTTGATGGAAATTCCTCAATTAAAATTTTGCTCCCTTTGCTAATAAAGTCAAATGAAAAGGCATCCTCAGCTGATATACCCCAATTTTGGTAAGGATAAAACCAATTTGATATAGAAAATATACATACTGAAACTATGTATCCCTTAAAAAAACCAAAAATTAAACCAAAATATTTATCTATTGATCCTACCCCAGTCCAAGTAACTGCCCTACTTAAAGATTTACCAATCACAATACTTGAAAATAAAGTGACTATAAAAATAGCAAGACCAAGACCAATATTGTTAACAAACTCAGACTCGATGTAATCTGCAACCACTGGTTGGAGTTTAGGAGTAAAAATTATTGTTACAATTGTAGATAAAATCCATTTCATAAAAGAAATAAGACTAAGTGAAAAACCTTTATAAAAACATTGTATAACACAGTAAATAAATATTATTAAAGTTATAGTGTCAAAAAAATTTATTTTGCCTAAAAAATCTTCAAAAAAGTTATCAATCATTATCTAATTATTTTTCCTCACCAAAAGGTTTATAAATTAAGATGAGCTTTGGAAGTAAAGTCAAAACTGAAATCATAGCTAGTAGCATCGCTAAACCCGTAAAAACGCCGAAGTAAATTGTTGGAATAAAATTTGACAAAACCAGAATTGAAAAACCAAAAACTATTGTTATAGAGGTATTTAAGATTGCTATTCCAACAGTTTGATGACATCTATCAAGAGTTTTAGAGTAATTATTTATATTTTTAAATTCCTCTTTAAATCTATAAATGTAGTGTATGCTATTATCTACTGCAATTCCTATAGTAATAGCAGCTATCGTTATGGTCATCATATCAAGGGGAATTTTTACAAGACCAATTATTCCAAGAATAAAGAAAGCAGCTAAAAAGTTGGGAACAACTCCAATTAATGATAAAGTTATATTTTTAAAAAGTATGAAGAACATTCCAAAAATTCCCAAGATAACTATTCCCAAAGTTAAAATTTGAGATTTAAATAAGCTTTGTAATAAATTATTAAATAAAATAAGAACACCTGCTAGTTTATATTCTTCCTTTTCAAAATTTAATTTTGTATTAATTTCGTAATTAATCTTTTTAATTAAATCGTTTCTTCTTAAATCTTTTAAAGAGTCTTTAATTCTTACACTTATTCTTGCCTCGTCGTTTTCAACAGATATATATGGTAAAATAATCTCTTTTTTAATTTCATCAGGAATTTTACTATATAAAACAGCAATTTCTAAACTTTGTAATTCTTTACCATTAAGGTCTTCGGCAACTCTTAAAATTGAACCAAATGATAATACTTTTCCTATTTCCGGAAGAGAGTCTAGATAATCATGAACTTTTAAAATTTTATCCATTTTATCTCTAGTAAACCAATATTTTGCTTTATCATCCTCTTTTTGATTGTCTTCATCCCATTCTGAAAATTCATCGTCACCTTCAGATTTCTTT
>MDTE01135611.1_pt1 | contig 10282 bp, 7 predicted proteins | sample 811231 | NCBI WGS metagenome assembly MDTE01 (sample SAMN05326651, study PRJNA326480) | marine metagenome | isolation source: seawater | place: Indian Ocean: Red Sea | collected 2010 | reverse complement strand
CATAATGAATAGAGGTATATATGAGTATATTAGTAAACAAAAATACAAAGGTAATAGTTCAGGGAATTACAGGGAGAGAAGGTTTATTTCATTCGAGGCAGATGTTGGCATATGGTACTAATATTGTCGCTGGAGTTACACCAGGTAAGGGTGGTGATGTAATTGAAGGAGATATTCCAGTATATGATTCTTGTAGGAATGTAATAAAAGATCACAATATAGATTGTTCCGTGATATATGTTCCAGCTAGATTTGCTGCTGAAGCTATTATTGAAGCTGCTGAATGTGGTATTGAATTAATAGTATGTATTACTGAAGGTGTTCCAGTTAGCGATATGATGGAAGTTAGATCATATATAGACTCTGTAGGCTCTAGATTGATTGGTCCGAACTGTCCTGGTATTTTGACTCCTGGTCAAACAAAAATTGGAATTATACCTGGGCATATTGCAAAACCTGGTAATGTTGGTGTGGTTTCTAGATCTGGTACATTGACATATGAGGTGTTGTATGCGTTGAAACAGCATGAATTGGGTGCAACTACTTGTGTAGGAATAGGTGGAGACCCCGTGAATGGCACAAATTTTATTGATGTTATTGAACTGTTTCAGGATGATGATCAAACTCAACAAATAGTAATGATTGGAGAGATAGGCGGTTCTGCAGAAGAAGAAGCAGCCGATTATATATTAGATAATGTTGATAAACAAATAGTAGCATTTATTGCAGGACAAACAGCTCCTCCTGGAAAGCGAATGGGACATGCTGGAGCAATTGTTGAAGGTGGATCTGGGAAAGCTTCTGATAAAATAGATGCATTAAAAGTATCTGGTGTTTACATTGCTAATCATCCAGAGGAGATACCCATGATGTTATTGAATAACATCAACGGGGACCAGAATTAAAAGTCTAATTATAGTCTAACTATTTTAAATATAGTGGATACACAGAACAACAAACTTCAAATAGGCTTTCTAGTAGTTATTGCTGCTACTATATTAGCTGTATGGCCTTTTTTATCATCCCCTAGTTTACCTACGGGTACAGATGCTGAAATACATATATTTAGGGCGGCTCAGGTAGAAAAATCTATTACTGAAGGAATTTTATATCCTCGATGGGCACCAGATTTTTATTATGGTAATGGCTATCCTATTTTTAACTATTATGCACCTTTAGCCTATCATTTAGCAGCGTACTATAGCCTGTTGACTGGTTTTGGTGTGGTAGCAGGTAGTAAGTTTGTTTTGATACTTGCTGCGTTTTTAGGTTCTGTGGGTATGTACATGTTTGTCGCAAAAAGATGGGGTAGAGTCGAAGCTATGATAGCAGGAGTTTGTTGGTGCTATTCCCCATACATTATTTTTTTAGAGCCGCATGCTCGTGGAGAAATTGCGGAATCATTGGCAATAGGAATTTCGCCATTGGTTCTATGGTTATTTGATCAGGTTAGGAATACTGGTCACAAATATCACATTGTTTTAGCTGCCCTTAGTTTAGCTGCCGTAATTCTGTCACATCCATTGACAGCATTAGTAACTTATGGGTTCTTGATAATATTCTTGCTTTGGGAATTTATTATTACTCCATTAACTCTTGATGATTCTTCTAAATCAATAAATGGAGGTACAGTATATAGTGTCACTATAGCAGTGATATTGGGATTAGGATTAGCAGCATTATATTGGTTGCCAGCTGGATTTGAGAGAGAAATTGTAAGAATGGATTATTATGGTATAGGTCATTATGATTTCCGAAGACATTTTATAGAATTATCTGAATTAATTTCACCTGCTATTTGGTCTGATACAGGTGCAGCATTTCCAGTGTTTAATTTTAGTATGGGTTCTGTTCATGTGGTTTTAGCTATTATGGGTGTTGCCACTGTATTCAACAGACATATGAGACGCCTTGATACTTTATTGATGACTTTGGGATTGTTTGGTGCTACATATTTAATGACGGATGCATCACAAGGATTGTGGGAAATGATTCCTCCAATGAGATACTTTCAGTTTCCAATGAGGTTTTTGGGTTCAGCAGCTTTAGCTATTGTTCCTCTTTGTGGATTGTCTATGGCTTGGGTTAAGAATGTAAAAAATGACTTTATAAAAAATGTAGTTCCGTCAGTAGTAGTTGGATTAATTTTGTTTTCCTCATTTCCGCTGATGTATCCTCCAGAGTGGAGTGATTTTGGAGAAGTTAATGGCCAACGATATCACCGTGATGAATTGCAGGGCAAATGGTTTGGAACTACTTGTTGTCATGATTTTGTACCAGTAGACGTTCAGCTTATCCCTGATCCTGATCCATATATTACAGAGCAATATTTGGATAATAGAGTTTATATAGAAAAATTTGATAGACAATCTTTGCCATCCGGAACAATTATTGAAGTTGTAAGTAGTAATTCTGAATCTGATATATATTATGTCTCTAGTGATAATGAATTCACATTAAGAATGTCTAGATTTTATTTTCCTGGATGGGAAGTAATGATTGATGATGAACAGTGGCCTTTTGAGATATCTGATCCGAATGGGAGGATAGTAATTAACATGCCTTCAGGAGAATACCAGTTAAAGTTATCATTTGAAGCAACTCCAATTCGAAGTGTTGCTAGTTTGATTAGTTTGTTTTCTCTTGTGGTTACTATTGTTGTTTTATTATTTGGATTTAGGGATACTAATGTATATGGATCCAGTGAAAATGAAGGCTCGCCTATTATATATCAACTGGCTCTATTAGTAGTATTAGCTGCCATGGTTATAAAGTATATTGGGGGAGTTGGAGGTTGGTTTCAGTATCATTCTGCAGGTCGTAATGTTCATGTGGCTGATTATAATACTTTTGCGGTAGTGGAAGATGAATTGGAATTATTAGCATTTGATATTAGTGCAAGTGATGTTCATCAAGGTGGTGAGTTGTCATTAGTGTTGTACTGGAAAGCAAATGTTGTTCCAACTCGTAATTACCAGGTTTATGTACATTTGCGTGGTGAAGATGGTACTATTGTTGGTCAGTCAGATAAAATCAATCCAGCTAGTTATCCGACTAGTCGATGGGATACAAGTAAGTATGTGGCAGACAATCATACTATAAGTGTATCTGAGAATGCGTCTACTGGTTTGTATCAATTCCATGTTGGTCTATGGGATCATTTAACAGGGGAGAGGTTTTTAGCGTTTGATGTTAATGGATGGCTATTAGGAGAAAGTATTCCCATAGATCATACTATCTATGTTACTGAATAGAACCTGTTCTATTTGCGTAGATTGAGCGATATACTAACCAGGAATTTCCTAACATATCAGGTGGTGTCCACGGCCCGTCTATTATTGATACTGTATAATTATTTTCTAGCCATGGTCCTATTGTGGTTTCTTCACCTGGTATACTGAGGAACAATAATTGATTGGGTAATGTGTTAGTTTCTTTTATTATATCTGGTGTATATCTTTGGACAATATTTGATTGATTTATGTCAAATGGAACTAAAAATTGTAGCGTGTAGTATCCTGAACTGCTATATTGAGGACATACATTTGATGAAATAAATACAGCTTTATCTGGTTTGGTGATGTTATTTGGGTTGTAGGGTGGGTTTGTGTTTTTTGTCCAACCATTTCCAAGAAATGTGTTTATTTCTGAAGCAGCTATTGTGCATTGTTCATCAAACCAGAATCCTGTATCAGGCTGATCTAGATACCTATCAAAATAGAAGTCTCGTATTGTATAGAAAATAGATCCTAGCATTATAGTAGATGGTATCAGAATAGCTATAAACTTGTTGCTATGTTTTTTTATTGTAGTGTAAATCCATATTAATCCTGTAGCTGGAAACACAAAAATAATTGATATCAATGCACTTGATCTTCCAAAATGTGGAGGTTCTTCTGATAGTATTGTAGCAGATAGTGATAGTATGATCCAAGCTAAAAGGAATAGACGCTTATTTATGCTGAATTTGAGATTTGTGATAATTAGACCTAACAAAAAAGCTAATGACATTAATGGATCAAATATTGGTCTTTTTGGTATATTATGTCTTAAATTCCAATCACCACCATTTGGAGTAATGAACATATTTAGAACGGTTGTTGTCTGATTTAGCAAAAGGTTGAGAGATTCTTTTATTGTGCTGTCTGTAGCTATAATTGAAACACCAGTTGTTCTTCCTAAAATTTCCGAAGGGTTACTAATAGTGTAGTGTATTAATGGTGTAGAAATTAAGATGAATGATACAAATAGATAGATGAATCCTGGTAAGATTTGAGTCCTTAAGGGTTTGTTGGTAAATATTACTGGTGATATTAATATTGGAATTAGGATTATTAATCTTATTGGAGTATATGAATACATAGCAACACCTATAACTAACCCAGAGAGTGACCAGTACAGATTTTTAGAAGTTTTGTATGCTAAAGATAGTAACCAGATAAAAATGCATAATAATAAAGGAAGTAATGCTGGTCGTGTTGCTAGCTTCCCAAGCATGATTGGCCATATGGTAAAAGAACAGATTATTGCAGCGATTAAGCTCGACTTGATATTAGTTAGTGATTTGGAAGCTAAAAAAACGCCTACTACAGTAAGAATACTTGCTATAGCTGATGGCCATCTTATAGCAGCAGGTGTTCTACCTAGTACATTGATTGCAATGGATATTAGGTAAGCATGAAGTGGTTCTCTAGCGTTGTTTTCAGTTAGAAATATGGGTCTATTACCTTCTAGTATGGAGATGGCGTCAAGACCATCTGCTGCTTCGTCACCAAAGAGTCCTTTTGGTAAGTTGTTGATTTCATGTAGTCGTAAGACTATTGATGACAATACGATTAGGAATAGAAATATATAAATATTTGATATACGGAATTGCTGGCTAAAATTTTTTAGCATTTTACAGGATTTTTATGTAGTTATTCATTTACTTTAATGTTATCATGTCTCAATAAATTTACAGTGAGATTTGTCATATGAATAAAAAAGATAGATTAATGGCAGTAATTAATGGTGAAAAGGTAGACAGAGTTCCAGTCGCAGCTTGGAGTCATCAACCAATCGACGATCAAGATCCTGAAAGATTTGCTAGAGCTACTATATTTTATCAGAAGACTTACGATTTTGATTTTGTCAAAGTTACGCCTGCTAGTAGTTATTGTTTAAGTCATTGGGGTGTTGAAACTGTTTATAGAGGTAATCCTCACGGTACTAGAGATTATGATTATCCGTTGATTAAGAATGTTTCTGAATGGGAAAATCTATCAATTGTTAATCCTTTAGATGGGCAAATGGGTGATATTCTTAAATCATTGCAAATGATAAGTGACGGTCTTGAGAGAGATGTCCCATTTATTCAAACTATTTTTAGTCCGATGACACAGGCAAGGAATTTAGTTGGTGCTGATGAATTATTACTTCACATGAGATGTCATCCTGAATTGATGAAAGAAATATTTCAGTTGATTACTGATCAGACAATAATGTTTATAGATGAAGCGAAAGAATCAGGTATTAGTGGCATATTTTATGCTTTGCAATGGGCTAGCTATCTTAATTTGTCTGAAATAGAATACAGAGAATTTGCAATGCCATATGATTTGCAGATAATGAATTCCGTAAGTGATTTGTGGTTAAATGTTTTACATTTACATGGAGATAATGTGATGTTTTCTTTGGTGAATGAATATCCGGCTGCTGTTTTGAATTGGCATGACCGTGATACTGGACCTAGCCTTAAAGAAGGACAAAAAATCTGGCCGAATGTAGTTTGTGGAGGTATTCGACAAGAAGAAACTTTAGTTAGAGGTACACCTGAGATGATTTTTGAAGAAGCTAGAGAGTCTATTGGGTCAGTTGATGGGAAGAAATTTATTTTAGGTACTGGTTGCGTAGCACCAATTGTTACTCCTTATGGTAATTTGATGGCTATGCGTGAGTCAGTGGATAGAGTATAAACAATATGCGAGTGATTGCAGGTAAAGCTAAAGGTATGCGATTGCGCCAAGTTGGATCTAAAATAACTCGTCCAATAACAGATCGTGTGAAAGAATCATTATTTAATATTATTGGTGAAGATATTCAAGGAGCTTCAATGTTGGATTTGTTCGCTGGTACAGGCAGTGTTGGTATTGAAGCATTGAGTAGAGGTGCATCGAGAATAACGTTTGTTGAGAAGAATAAAGAGGCATTGAAAACAATAAAGGACAATTTGTGTGTTACTAATTTTGAAGACAGTGCCGAAATTATTGATAATGATGCATTTAAGTATTTATCCATAAGTCATGATTTATTATTTGATTATGTGTTTGTTGCACCTCCCCAGTATAATAATCTGTGGTATAAGTCAATGAAAATTATTGATAATAGTCTGGCAATTGTGGATAAGGACTCATGGATTATTGTACAGATTGATCCTGTAGAGTATAAGATGGATAGTTTTGATAACTTATATGTTGTAGATAAGAGAAAATATGGTAATACTTTATTGTTATTTTATATGTTGAAAAATAGGTAATTTAGTAGGCTTATATGAAAAATAAAAATATGTTGTCTAATATAGAAAGTGTTCTTCATTATGTACAAAAACCAGCAAGATATGTAGGTGGAGAAGTAAATTGTGTTATAAAAGACTGGGACTCAATTTCATTGAAAATAGCTTTAGCTTTCCCTGACATTTATGATTTAGGTATGTCTAATCTTGGTTTGGCAATATTATATGAAATGATTAACAGAAATGATAATATGCTTGCTGAACGCGTGTTTTTGCCGTGGCAAGACATGGAAGAGATGATGTGCAAATCAGATATTCCATTATATTCATTAGAAAATTATCGACCAGTTAATGATTTTGATTTGATAGGTATTACATTGCCATATGAACAATTATTCACTAATGTACTTCATTTATTGAAGTTAGCAAGAATTCCATTTAGAACTAAAGATAGATTGTCGGGTAATTACCCTCTTGTTATGGCTGGTGGTCATGCTACATTCAATCCAGAACCTATGGCTGATTTTATCGATTTGTTTGTTATAGGAGAGGGTGAAGAAGTGATGATGGATGTAGCGTCTATGTTAATGGATTGGAGAAGTGATACGTTAGTCAATGGATTGCATTATGAAGACCATCAAAAAACTAGTCTTTTACGGAGAATGGCTGATATAGAGGGTGTTTATGTACCCTACTTTTATACACCTGTGTATAGTGTTGAGGGGTTGTTGCAGGATATTCAGCGTAGCGATGACGAGATAAACGAAGTTATTACTAAAAGAATTGTTAAAGTATTGCCTCCACCTGTGACTAAATTTGTTGTTCCATATTTGAATGTTGTTCACAATCGTGCTCCCATAGAAATAATGCGGGGGTGTACTAGAGGATGTCGTTTTTGCCAGGCTGGTATGATAACTAGGCCGGTACGGGAACGTAGTGTCGATGAAGTGGTAGAAGCCGTCAGATTAATTGTAGAATATACTGGATATGAGGAAATTGCATTGTTGTCATTGTCTTCATCAGACTACAAGCATATAGAAGAGTTAGTTGAGGCTATTAATAGTAATTTTGGCCATTTGAATTTGAATATTTCACTACCAAGTTTAAGGATAGAGACTGTATCAGTTGATTTGATGGATAAATTGCAGGATGCTGGAAGAAGAGGTGGGTTTACTTTGGCTCCTGAAGCTGCTAGTGAACGAATGCGTGAGATAATTAATAAGCCTGTTTCTACAAAGCAGTTATTAGAAACTGCACGGGAAATATATTCTAGAGGATGGACAACAATTAAACTATATTTTATGATTGGTCATCCATCGGAAACTATTGAAGATGTTAAGGAAATCGCATCTTTGGCTAAGGCAGTTTTGGCAGTTGGTAGGTCTGTAATCGGGAAGCGTGCAAAGCTAAATGTTGGTGTTAGTACTTTTGTGCCTAAACCACATACTCCGTTTCAGTGGTCACCATCTGATAGCCTTGAGCAAATTAAAGCAAAGCAAAATCTATTGAGGAGTCAAGTTAAAGGTAGGGGGTTGAAGTTGAGTCTTAATAATCCTTTAGAAACAATGATGGAGTCTTGGCTGTCTAGAGGAGATAGGAGACTCGGTGGTGTGATTGAAAAAGCGTATAATAATGGGGCTAAATTTGATGGTTGGTGGGAACATTTTAATTATGAAGCATGGGAGAAATCATTTGTCGACAGTGGTTTAAGTATTGAATTTTATACACACCGGGAACGTGCTGAAGAAGAGAAGTTGCCATGGGATCACATAGATTCAGCCGTAAAGAAATCTTTCATGTACGAAGATTATAATTGGAGCAAGAAAGGTGAAACTAGAATTGATTGTCGTGATCAATGTTTCGCATGTGGGATTTTGCCTCAATTTATACCTTTACGTAGGGAAACTGATGTTAATGATTGGGAATGCCCTGAAGTTAAACCTATCCATTTAAGACGAAAAAAGCACGATGATATACACCTGATACAGGTGTAATTGTATTTTAGTTGATTAAAGAGAATGTTTTTAGATATGTTAGGTTTATACTAGTAAAACAGAGACATTATATGAGGAAATTTTATGAAGAATAGTATCTATTTGATTGGTGGATTGATAGTCTTACTGATTTCTTATATGCTATTTAGAAATAATATATTTGGTGATTCTGGAAATAGTTTTAGCAATGAAACTGTAGTGCATGTTTCAGATATGAATAATAATGGTGATAATATTAGTGGAAAAGGAAATGGTTTGAGTCCTGAACAGATTGTGGAACTTGATTTGAACTATGCTGTGGATTGTTTAGATATGGCTTACAATGATTTTTATAATCCTTTTATACAAAGTCACAAGGCTTATGAAGATTTGATTATTCCTTTGTGGGATGAATCTATTACTGATTCTGATAGATTAGATAGGTTAGCTAAGGCAAAATTTGCGGCTCAGGCTCTTCAAACTCAATTGGTGAGGGTTACTCCACCTAGATGTTTGTCAGGCATTACTGATGAGTTGTTGGCAGCTATGGGTGCCGATATACTTACTAATAGAGATTTTGTACAATTTGAGAAGGATTTGTCTGACTGGTATGATTCTGCTTTAAATTATTTGCAATCATCGTCAGATTGTTTTGATTCTATGGTTGAGTATGAGGGTCCAGAAGAGCTTGATGATACTGTCGAGTCTGTATGTACTCCTATGATGGATGATTTAGATAAATACTATGATTCTGTAGAAAAAGTCGATAAATTTTCTGAAAAAGTTGGATTAGAAGTGGAATAATAGATACATACATAACCTTGTTTTTTCCAAAATCACGTTTTTATAAAATTATATATAAGGTACTCTTATATATAATTTTTCACATATTAATGTATAACTTCTAGGTTAAACAAATTATATGAATTGTTTTTGATTTTGTTATGATTTGTGTTTGTAATTGATAAACGGACTTGCGTGTTAGGATCATACATACCTATGTGAATTTTATAATGTTCATCATTAAGATGGTTGGTTGATATGTTGTACGAGTCAACAATAATTTCATCTGGTTGCCACAAATGCGTAGGGTATGTACCATTACGTGGTTTTGAGTCGTGACCTGATATGAAATTATTGTCTTTGTCAAAGAAATGGATAAAGATTGTTCCATCTACTTGAGAGGTTTGCAATGTCTTCAAATATAGATCTAATTCTAAAATGTTGTTTTGATAGTTATGTTTATATCCAAGGAGTTGTATTGGTCCTATAATAATATTGGAGGGCATTATGTGAGATATATCTGGTGTATCCATTTTTGTTATGCCGAAGTCTGTTAATTGTGCTTCACCTAATCTTGTGTTTGTATTCTTGTTATAAACAACTAATAATACATCAACTCCTAGTGGTGATTTAATGTCTTTAGGAATAGTAATTAAATAATCATCTTGAATTATTAAATTCTTGCGCCATTTGCTAGTCGTGTAGTAGGGAAATGATGCTCCTCCTAGTAGTTGGTCAGTTTGCGAGATTTTTTGACCTTGTTTATTAAATATTTGGATTGAACCATAATAATCATCAGTAATTGTGTCATTTATAGACCAATATAGAGAAATAAACGTTGGCTCTCCTGGTTTTATGCTGGTTTTGTATTCATGACCTTCTAGTATCAGATTGTTTCCAATTGATGTTGAAGAAGTAGTAATATTAGGTGGTAAATGTTTTGTTGTTGGATTAGGTACACTGTTGTTGGCAATAAATGGCATAGTAAATATAAATGCAGTGGATGCTGCTAAGTATGGCATCGTTTTAAAAAATT
>MDTE01132387.1_pt1 | contig 10282 bp, 10 predicted proteins | sample 811231 | NCBI WGS metagenome assembly MDTE01 (sample SAMN05326651, study PRJNA326480) | marine metagenome | isolation source: seawater | place: Indian Ocean: Red Sea | collected 2010 | reverse complement strand
TAGTTTAGAATAATTATAATAAAGAACTTAAATACATGATATTAAATGATTAATTTTGATTTTGATTATCACTCGCAACTTTTATTAAAACTTCGACTGAATTAATTTTCTTACCAGTGATATTTTTTTTTATATTAACCTCTTCAATCAAATCATTATGACAATCAATCAGCTCGTTTGTGTCTTCATCAAAAAAGTGATGGTGGTTAGTGATATTGGTATCAAAATAACTTTTGTCACTATTAATTGAGATTTCTTTCAAGTAACCCTTATTTTTAAAAGCATGAACTGTATTATAGACAGTAGCTAAGGAAATTTTTTCATTTAATGTCTTTGAAATAATATTTGCAAGATCATTAATGGTAAAATGGAAGGTTTCGTCTCTATCAAACAATACTTCACAAATTTTAAGTCTTTGCTTTGTGGGTCTTAATCCAGATGCTCTCAATTTGTCAATAAATTCGATGTTTTTTGTCATTGTTAATTATAATAATTCTAAACTTTATGTATATTATAATTGATTAAAATCAAGTATTAAGGTGATCAAATTCTATGAAAAAAAACTCCTATTCTTATGATGAGCTAATAAATTGCGGAAATGGCGATCTTTTCGGACCTGGAAATGCGAAATTACCACTTCCTCCAATGCTTATGTTTGATAGAATTACAGATATTAATGATGGTAATGGTGCTTTTAATAAAGGATCTTTAAAAGCAGAGCTGGACATTAAAAAAGATCTTTGGTTTTTTAATTGTCATTTTAAAGAAGATCCTGTTATGCCAGGATGTCTTGGTCTAGATGCGATGTGGCAGTTAGTTGGTTTTTATTTAGGTTGGATTGGAAACCCGGGAAAAGGAAGGGCATTAGGAGTTGGTACAGTAAAATTTACAGGCGAAGTTTTACAAAATGTTAAATTGGTAAAGTATGAAATTGAGATGAAAAAGATAATGTCACCTGGAGGTACAACTGTTGGGCTGGCTAATGGTATATTACTTGCTGATAATAAAAAGATATACTCAGCTGACAATTTGAAAGTAGGATTATTTAAATAATGAGAAGGGTCGTTATTACTGGTTTAGGTGTAGTTTCTTGTTTAGGTAATAATCAAGATGAAGTTCATCAATCTTTATTAAATTCAAAATCAGGGATCTCATTTGCTGAGGAATATAAAGAACATAATTTAAAAAGTCATGTTCATGGTAAACCAAATATCAAGCTTGAAGATCATATAGATAGAAAAACAATCCGATTTATGGGGTCTGGCTCAGCTTATAATTATATTGCTATGAAAGAAGCAATCAAAGATTCTGGTCTTGAGGAAAAAGAAGTAAGCAACTTTGGTACTGGTATAGTCATGGGATCTGGAGGGCCTTCAATTGAGAACGTGATTTTAGCAGCTGACAAAACAAGAGCAAAAACACCAAAATTAATGGGTCCTTTTATAGTTCCAAGAACCATGGCAAGTACTGCGTCTGCTACTTTAGCAGTCCCATTTAAAATCAAAGGAACGAATTATACAATGAGTTCTGCATGCGCAACTAGTGGTCACTGCATTGGAAATTCAATGGAATTAATTCAAATGGGTAAACAGGACATTGTTTTTGCTGGTGGAAGTGAGGAGATACATTGGGCAATGACGGCTATGTTTGATGCTATGACTGCATTATCATCAAAATATAATGATACACCTAAATCAGCATCAAGAGCATATGACAAAACTAGAGATGGATTTGTAATCGCTGGTGGAGCGGGTGTATTAGTATTAGAAGAATATGAGCACGCAAAAGCTAGGGGTGCTAAAATTTATGCAGAATTGACAGGCTATGGTGCCACTTCAGATGGATATGACATGGTAGCTCCATCCGGAGAAGGAGCTGTCAGATGTATGAAAATGGCAATGGCTACCACTAAAAACAAAATTGATTATATTAATACTCACGGAACTTCTACCCCAGTAGGTGATATAACTGAACTTAGAGCTATTAAGGAAACTTTTGGGGAAGACATTCCAAAAATAAGTTCAACAAAGTCTCTATCGGGTCATCCTTTAGGAGCTGCGTCTGTCCATGAGGCTATATACTGCTTAATTATGATGAAAAATAATTTTATTGCTGGATCAGCAAATATTTCTGAAATGGACGAGGAAGCTAAAAAATTTCCAATAGTTTCAAAAACTGAGGTTAACTCTAATTTAAACACAGTTATGTCAAATAGTTTTGGTTTTGGTGGAACTAATGCAGCTTTAATTTTTGAAAAAATATAATTATGAGTTTAATGAAAGGCAAAAAAGGATTGGTAATGGGTGTGGCAAATGAGAGATCTATCGCCTGGGGTATTTCTCAAAAATTATCGGATGCAGGAGCTGAACTGGCCTTTACATATTTAGGTGATGCTTTAAAAAAAAGAGTTATTCCATTAGCCGAAAAATTAAACTCAAAAGTAACATTCAGTTGCGACGTTGAAAAAAAAGAAGAAGTGGTAAAATTATTTGAAGATATTAAATCTCAATGGGGCGAAATTGATTTTGTGGTTCATGCAGTTGCTTTTTCAGATAAATCAGAATTATCAGGTGAATACTTGAATACTACTAGAGAAAATTTTTTAAGAAGTATGTTAATCTCATGTTTTTCATTTACTGAAGTCGCAAAAGAGGCATCAAAAATAATGAAACAAGGTGGAAGTCTTCTTACTTTAACTTACGAGTCTACTAAAGCTATTCCAAATTATAATGTTATGGGTGTTTGTAAATCTGCTCTTGAAGCAAGTGTTAAATATTTAGCTAGAGATTTAGGGACTAAAGGTATTAGAGTAAATGCTATAAGTGCAGGACCAATCAAAACATTAGCTGCCTCTGCAATTGGAGATGCAAAATTTTTATATAAATGGAATGAAGATCACTCATTCCTCAAAAGAAATGTAGATATTCATGATGTAGGTAATTCAGCTTTATATCTATTGAGCAGTCTTGCAAATGGGGTTACTGGCGAAATACACTATGTTGATGCTGGATATAACAAAGTTGGTATGCCTGATCCTAAAAATATTAGTTAATAAAAACTAGAAATATGGAAATTTTAATATTTTTAATTTGTTTAATTTTTGTAATTTATTATTTGTTTAGACCTACATCAAAAAAAGAAAAAGACCAATTTAACGATAAAAATAATTGGAGAGGTGGATTTTAATTTTTATTCAGCTACTTGTTTCATTGAAAGTTTAACTTTTCCTCTATCAAAACCAATCACTTTAACTTTAACTTCATCACCTTCTTTTACAACATCTGTAACTTTAGCAACTCTTTTATCTGCAAGTTCGGAAATATGAACAAGTCCATCTTGTTTTCCTAAGAAATTAACAAATGCGCCAAATTCCATAATTTTCATCACTTTACCTGAATAAATTTTATTCAATTCTGCTTTAGCAGTTATGTCTTTAATCATTTGCATAGCAATGTTTCTTGCCTCCTCATCTGGGGCTGCAACAGTTACTACACCCTCATCATTTACGTCCACTTTTGCACCTGATTTTTCAACAATTTCTCTAATTGTCGCTCCACCTTTGCCAATTACAGCAGCGATATCTTTTTTATCGACATTAATTTTTTCCATTTTCGGAGTATGTTTTCCAACATTAGATCTTGAAGCTGAAAGAGCTTTATTCATTTCTCCTAAAATATGGACTCGTCCATCTTTAGCTTGACTTAATGCTTGTTCCATTATCTCAAATGTAATGCCAGTAATTTTGATATCCATTTGAAGTGAAGTAATTCCATCTTTAGTTCCAGCAACTTTAAAGTCCATGTCACCTAAATGATCCTCATCACCTAAAATATCAGACAGAACGCTAAAATCACTTCCCTCTTTAATTAATCCCATTGCTATACCTGCAACAGGTTCTTTGATTGGTACTCCTGCGTCCATTAATGCAAGTGATGTTCCACAAACTGTAGCCATTGAAGAAGAGCCATTAGATTCTGTTATCTCAGATACTACTCTAAAAGTATAAGGAAATGCTTCTTTTGAAGGAAGAGATGAATGAATAGCTCTCCAAGCTAACTTACCGTGTCCTATTTCTCTTCTACCTGTACCTATTCTACCAGTTTCTCCAACTGAGAAAGGGGGGAAGTTGTAATGAAGCATAAACCTTTCTCTTTGTAATCCATCCAAGCTCTCAATTCTTTGCTCATCATCAGATGTACCTAGAGTAGCAGTTACAATTGCTTGAGTTTCTCCTCTGGTAAATAATGCTGAACCATGGGTCCTTGGTAAAATACCTACCTCACAAGAGATAGGTCTTACATCTGATAAACCTCTACCATCAATTCTATTTTTATTTTTAAGAATATCAGTTCTAACAATTGTTTTCTCAAGATTTTTAAGCTCTGAATTTATATCTAGATCAGTATAATTTTCGTCTTCCTCATATAGTTTCTTAGCCTTATCAGTAATTTCTGAAATTTGGTTTGATCTATCTTGTTTGTCCTTAGTTGCAAAAGCTTTTTTAAGATCATCTGTAAATTTTTCTTCAAGCTTATTCTTCACTTCAGAAAGATCCTTCTTTTCTATGGTCCATTCTGGTTTTTTGCATTCTTTAGCAAGTTCTTCTATCATTTCAATTATAGGGACAAAACCCTCATGGCCGAATTTGACTGCACTTAACATTTCTTCCTCAGTTAAACCGCTTGCTTCAGACTCAACCATAAGTACAGCATCTTTTGTACCTGCAACGACTAAATCTAGTTTTGATTTTTCAAGTTCAGACTTTGATGGGTTTAAAACATATTTTCCATCAATATATCCAACTCTAGATGCTCCAACAGGACCCATAAATGGCATCCCAGAAATAGCTAATGCTGCCGACGAAGCTACAATTGATAAAATATCTGCTTCATTTTCTTTATCATATGAAATCACAGTTGGTAACAACTGAACTTCATTTTTAAATTCATCAGGAAACAAAGGTCTGATTGGTCTGTCAATTAATCGTGATATTAATGTTTCACTTTCAGTCGGTCTTGCCTCTCTTTTAAAATAACCACCTGGAATTTTTCCAGCTGCATAGTATTTTTCTTGATAATTTACAGATAATGGAAAGTAATCAACATCAGGATTAACTTTTTTTGCTCCAACTACTGTTGCCAAAACGACTGTTTCTCCACATGTTGCGATTATTGCTCCGTCTGCTTGTCTTGCTATCTTACCCGTCTCTAAACTTAATTTCTTTCCTGCTACTTCAATTTCCTTCTTATATACTTTAAACATTTCATTTCCATTTCGTTTCGTTCGTTTCGTTCCATTCTATTTATCTTGATTCTTATTTTCTTAAACTTAATTTAGACAATACATTTTTGTATGAGTCTAGTTTATTTCTCTTAAGATAATCTAACAATCTTTTTCTTCTATTTACAGCTTTCAATAATCCAACTGAAGAATGTTTATCTTTCTTAAACTGTTTGATATGTTTTGAAAGATTCTCTATTTTCTCAGTTAATAAAGCAATTTGGATCTCTGAGGATCCTGTGTCACTATCGTGCATTGCTAAATCTTTAACCTTTTTATTCATAGTCAATATTCCTATTTATTTGTTTGTTTAATTAAGTTTTCTATTTTTTCCGCATACTCGAAAGACTCATCTTTTCTAAAAAGAATTTTTGGTAAAAATTTCATGTCTACTTTTTGTGACAAAATTTTTCTAATCAGAAAAGAATAATCTTTTAATATTTCTATAATTTCTTCAGCGTTTTTTCCTCCCAATGGGAGCACATAAGCTTTAGCAATTTTAAGATCTTGACTCATTCTTACTTCAGTAACAGTAATAGTATTTGTTTCTAAGTTTGGGACCTTAGCCTCATTTCTTATGAAAATCATACTTAATGATTGCTTAATCATTTCACCAACTCTTAATTGTCGCTGAGATATCGGTTTTCCTATTCTATCTGCCATTATATTGTTCTTTCTTTTGATGTAACATTAAATGCCTCAATTGTATCGTTTTTTTGAAAATCCATATAGTCTTTTAAGGTAATTCCACATTCTTGACCATTATTAACTTGTTTAACTTGGTTTTTTTCACGAAAAATACTAGCTATTTTACCAGTGAAAATTATGCTGCCATCTCGAATAAGTCTTACATTTGAGGAACTCGTTATTTCCCCATCTGTTACTTTTGATCCTGCTACTTTCCCAGCACCTGAGACCTTGAATATTTCTAATACTTGAGCTGAACCCGTAATAGTTTCTTCCACATCTGGAGTAAGTAATCCTGACATTCTTTTTTTTACAAAATCTAGAACTTCATAAATTATGTTGTAAGTTGATATACTTATGTTTTCAATCTCTGCAAGTTTTTTAGCTTCCTTGCTTGATTTTACATTAAAAGCTAACAAGACTGCATTTGATGCTTTTGCTAAAGAAACGTCTGTTTCTGTAATCATTCCAATATCTGCTAAAATAATTTTTGGTTTTACTTCATCATGTTCAATTTTACTAATTGCATTTTTTATAGCTTCTGATGAACCATGCACATCAGATTTAATTATAAGATTTAATTCTTTTGACAAATTATCTGAAAAAGCAGAGTCTTTGGTCGCAAAAGTCATAGGATTTTTTATCTCTTTATTCTCTTGATCTCTGTTTTGACTTAATATTTTTGCCTCTTTTTCACTATCCAATACAATAAAGTCATCTCCTGATTTTGCAGGACCATTGATACCTAAAATCTCTACTGGGGTTGATGGTTTTGCTTCATCAACAGATCTACCTTTATCGTCTATAATTGCTCTTACTTTTCCCCACTTTAAACCACTTACAAAGAAATTACCTTTTCTTAATGTTCCACTGGTAATTATTATAGAAGCAACTGGTCCTCTACCTGTATCAATTTTTGACTCAAGAACAATACCTGTTGCTTTTGACTCAAAATCTGTTTTTAAATCTAATATTTCTGCTTGAAGAGAAATTGCTTCAACCAACTTATCTAAGTTAAGTTTTGTTTTAGCAGAAATTTCTACCATTAAAGTATCACCTGATAAATCTTCTGCTATTAATTCATGCTCTAATAATTGATTCTTTATTTTTTGGGGGTCTGCATCTGGTAGATCACATTTATTAATTGCTACTACTATAGGAACATTTGCAGCCTTTGCGTGTTTAATCGACTCTACTGTTTGAGGTTTAACACCATCATCTGCTGCAACTACCAATACAACAATATCGGTTAATTTAGAACCTCGAGCCCTCATTTCGGTAAATGCTGCATGACCAGGAGTGTCAATAAAGGTTAATTTATTTGATTTATTTTCTATTTGGTATGCACCTATATGTTGAGTTATTCCTCCAAATTCTCCTGATACAACGTTAGCACTTCTTAAAACATCTAAAACAGAAGTTTTTCCATGATCCACATGGCCCATAACAGTAACAATCGGCGGCCTGTTTTTTAAATTTTCTGACCTAGACTCTTTAATTTTTTTTATTATTTCCTCTGCTTTTTCCTCCCTAATAGGATTGTGACCGAATTCTCTCACTAAATACTCTGCAGTATCAGCTGCTAATGTTTGATTGATTGTCACTGTCACTCCCATACCAAATAAATATTTAATGACATTACTTGACTGCTCTGCCATTCTATTAGCAAGTTCTCTTACAGTGATGGCCTCGGGTATATTTATATCTCTTTTAATTGGTTTTAAATTTTCTTTATCATTATCTTTACTTGAATTTTTTAATTCTTTTTGTCTTGCTCTTTTTACTGAAGCCAAACTTCTCTCTCTAGTTTCTATCTCATCACTTAAAGCTCTAGACACAGTAAGCTTAACTTCTCTTTTTTTTGTAACAGAAGATAATTTAGATTTTTTTTCTTTTCCATCTACATCATCCTTTAGCCTCTTGGTAGCTCTTTGTTCAGCAAGCTTTCTTCTTTCAAAGTCAGTAGTAGATGAATTTAAATTTTTTTGTAAGAAATTTGGTTTATTTGGAAAATTTTTTTTCTGATTCAAGGATGATGATTTAAAATTTGACTGTTTATTACCAAAACCTTTTAATTTAGGTTTTGATGTTTTGTTTACAAAAACAGACTTTTTTTCTTGAAATTTTGGGTTATCTAAATTTTTAAAAGATTTTTTGAAGTTTCCGGAAATAGTAAGTTTCGTTTTTTTTTTGTCCATTTCTCATACCTCAATTTTTATAAACTATGTCTCTTGCAGCCATAATCAGATCATCTGCTTCATTTTTAGATAATGCAAAATCTTCAAGGTAACCTTGTATCTTTACTTTTTCACCTTTAATTACATCAAATCCCCCAGTCAATTCATCAGATGCAAGATCCGCAAAATCCTCTAATTTTAATATTTTTTGTTCTCCCAGAGTTACCAACATTCCTGGAGTTAAACCTTTTAAGTTTATTAAGGAGTCTTCTAAGCCTAACTCTTTAATTTTTTGAGAAATATCTTCTTGATCCTTTTGGTAAAAATCTTTAGATCTCTCAATTAAAGCCTTTGCTGTATCTTCCTCAATTCCCTCAATTTTTGTGAGACTTTCAACAGTACTATCTTTAATATCATCAATTGTAGAGAACCCCTCAGCAACTAATAACTGTCCGAGAGTTTCATCTAATTCTAGATTTTTTACAAAATTTTCAGTTTTTTCTTTAAATTCCATCTGGCGTCTCTCTGAATCTTCTTGATCAGTCATAATATTTATTTCATAATTTATTAACTTTGTTGCTAATCTCACATTTTGTCCTCTTCTACCAATAGCTTTACTTAAATTTTCCTCGCTCAGAATTACATCAAGCCTCTTTCTCTCATTATCAACATTTACTCTTAACACTTCTGCTGGTGATAAAGCATTTGATACTAAAACACCAGGGTCTTCAGACCAATTTACAATATCTATTTTTTCACCTTGTAACTCATTTACAACTGCTTGTACTCTAGAGCCTCTCATCCCAACACAGGCACCAACGGGATCTAAAGACGTATCAACTGCTTTTACACAAATCTTTGCTCTACTTCCTGGGTCCCTAGATGAAGATTTAATTTCTATTAAACCATCATAAATTTCTGGCACTTCTTGAATAAAAAGTTTCTCCATAAATTTTGGGTGAGCTCTTGACAAAAATATTTGTTGACCCCTTGGTTCTCTTCTTACATCGTAACAATAAGCTTTAATTCGGTCACCAGCTTTAATATTCTCTCTTGGTATAAGTTCGTTTTTTTGAATAATTGACTCTGTTCTCCCTAAATCAACTATTATATTACCAAATTCTAACCTTTTTACTATACCACTTAAAATTGTGTCTTTTTTATCTATAAAGTCGTTATACTGTCTTTCTCTTTCTGCTTCTCTGACATTTGAATTAATTACTTGTTTAGCTATTTGCGCAGCAATTCTTCCAAAATCGAATGAAGGTAGTGGTTGTAAAATTTCATCACCAACTTTTTTGTCACTAAAAATTTCATTTAAGTTTTTTGCATCATTGAGTTTAATTTCTTTATTGGAATCTTGTGGGTTTTCAGAAATGATCAATTTTCTAAATATTTCGATATCACCATTATCTCTATTAATGAATACTTTTATCTCATTTTCCTGTCCAAACTTAGACTTCGCAGCTTTTGCAATACCAGTTTCCATTGAATTTATTATCAACTCTTTATCTATTGATTTCTCAAGCGCAACTGCTTCTGCGATTCTAAGTAATTCAAGTTTATCTGCTCTTTTATTTAACATATTTTAGTAATCTCCAAAAAAAAATGGGCATATGCCCATTTTGAAAATCTAACAATGTAGAAGCAATATAGTAAAGATTATTTTAAATTCAACACAAACTATTTTGAGAAAATGCCAATTTTGTCTGTTTTTTCCCATGAAAAAGACCCATCATTTTCTGGGTTTCTACCAAAATGACCATAGGCTGAGGTTTTTTCGTATATGGGTTTATTTAGATTTAGCATTTCTCTTATTCCTCTAGGACTCAAATCAAAATTTTCTTTAATTTTTTCAACAATAAATTTATTTTTATCAACATCCATATCAAATAAATCTACATAAATTGACAAAGGTTTAGATACACCGATTGCATAAGCAAGTTGAATTAAACACTTACTTGACAATTTTGAAGCAACAATATTCTTCGCAATGTATCTGGCTGCATAAGCAGCTGATCTATCAACTTTAGTCGGGTCTTTTCCCGAAAATGCTCCACCTCCGTGAGGTGCGGCCCCACCATAAGTATCAACTATAATTTTTCTTCCTGTCAAACCACAATCGCCGTCAGGTCCAC
>MDTE01048978.1_pt1 | contig 10282 bp, 15 predicted proteins | sample 811231 | NCBI WGS metagenome assembly MDTE01 (sample SAMN05326651, study PRJNA326480) | marine metagenome | isolation source: seawater | place: Indian Ocean: Red Sea | collected 2010 | reverse complement strand
TTACCCTCTAGGATTTTACCTACAGGGTTTTTTAATTCCTGATCTCTTGTAGGGCATTTGACTGGAGGTACTTCTACAGGAAGATCTGATTTAGGTAGTTCTGGAGGAGGAGGTTCTGGTCTACGAGTATCTACTTTTGGTGGAGGAGTTCTTAGAATTTGATCTGGTTCATACTGAATAGGATCAAAAGATGGTTGCTGCCCATCACAAAATACCTTTACACCTTTCTCATCATCACTACGAATATTTTGATTCTTAGCATCCTGCTGCTCATGTGCTTCTACACATCCAGGGATGTTAACGATGGGCACACCGATAGTTTCTGTCACAGGGACAGCAGGTGGAATTGCTTGTGGTGGTGTTGTCAACCAGGCAGGATATTCTGGAATATCAACCGTTCCAATCTCAATATCGCCTACATCAATATCAGGTATTTCCATTAGCAATCATTGAATAACTGACCAACCTGTGACCCTGCTTCGGACCCTATCTGCTGACCCAACAGCAATGCCCAACCACCTGCTAACCACCCCACATAGGGGATGCTAGAGACCGCTGGGACAGCGACACCAGCAGCTATGCTAGTTCCTGCCATCGCACCTTGTGACCGTGCTCCAGCGTCCGCCGCGATGCACTCTGCGCTTTTGGCATTCGACTTTCCCGTTTCTGTACTCTCACCTCCTAGGTTTCGTACACCATCCATGGTGAACTGATCACGACGATATTCGGTTCGCTGCTCAGTTCCTCCGCCAAAGAATCCTTTCTTTTCTTTGTCAAGTTCCAAAGATCTTTCCGACTCAAGAATCTTAGGATCATTAGCACGATATTCAATCTCATACCCGTCTTTTCCTGCCTTGATCTTATAGGATGAATATGGACCACGAGGAATATTGAATACAGGTGGTTCCTGTATCTTTGTATCAGGTCTCAGTACATACCCCAACAGACCAATGTGTGCTAGGGCAAATACAGAACCTGCTGCAATAGCGATGGTTTTCATAGGAAACTCCTTCTTCTTTACAGGTTCTGGATAATAATCCCCAGGTTGCTCTGAGGATTCATCCTTATGCCAAGGTGCTTTCATGATCAGAAGGGGATAGCGCCGCCAGTTTGCTGTGGCAACTCAGGTACAGCACCGTCCAATAATCCAGGAAGAGCATCAGTAACACCTTCAGTGATGATCTCAGTCAAGCGTTCTCTTGCTCTTTCTTGCCATGCATCTTGATTCATGACAACATAAACACTCCCACCGATGACTGCCAGTGAGGTCAGTCCCGATAGAAGTGCAACTACATTAATTAACTTTTGCATCTTTATTCTCCTCTACTTTCTTTTCCTCTTCTTTCTTTTTACCCGTCTGGACTCCGAAGGTAGCTAAAGTCGTTGTGAAGACACTGGCTATGAAAGTGGGATCGATTTGTCGTTGTGGGATGCCAGGAACAGTTACATAATTAAGTGTAAGGATTGCTGCTGACCACGACAGAATAATAACACGCACCAATGCGGACAGACCTTCGTCTGCCCAGTCAAATCTGTTCTTCTGAGCATCAACCTTTTGAGGGGTTTCAGCCATGAGATAGATTAATTAGGCAGCTCTATTTAGCTTTCTGAAACTGCACGCTTCTTTCCAATATTATATTTGGATTCTAGCGTCCACTCAGTCTTTTCTTTATAAGCAATGACTTTGATTTGACTAAGAGGTGCTGCATTCTTTACAGCATCTTCTTGAACAATCTCTAAAAGTCCCCAATCAGACAGAAGTTTAATAATTCTATTGCGCCTCTGGACATCATTCTCGGAGAGGTTTGCTTTCTTGCCGTCAAGAGCAAACAACTCTTTAAAGTGAACGATATAATACTGTCCTTTTTTGTGGAGAATGTGACAAGACTGATATAACTTTCTTTCTTTTCTAGAAGCAACACCAATACGGGTAAGCGTTTCACGAACCTTCAGGAAATCATCTGGTTCCTTCAGGTTAACTTCTACCATATCTTCTTTTGTCCACTGAACTTCCTTAAGTTCGCTCATCGTTTCTTACCCCCTTTATTCAATTTGGTTTTAATAACATCGAGTTGTGTAGGAGTGAGAATCCTAAGTGCTTGCACAGCCTTTTCGGTTGAGTAACCGTAGTATTGTTTTACAAGATCAAGATTATCCACCTTTTCTTTTTTACCCCAAGGCGAAAACCTTTTACGGGACCTGACGATATTTATAAAGAAATCATATTGCAACTTTTTGTCCAGGTTTGGGTACTGGTTCATTTCGTTTGCAAACATCACAGTATCAAGGTGCTGCGACATACACTTATTGATGATGAAAGGAGGATAATTCTTTTCCCAAGCAGGGTCATCATCCTCCATCAAATTCTTTTTAGTTTGATTGATAGTGTTCAGATAATCCTTTAGAGGATACCTTTCATCATACGACATAATTTAGGAGAAGGAGTTCTTTACGGGACTGTTGTTCTTGCATGTACTCACCAACCGATCGCATTGTGTAGGTGTGATCGAATTCATAAGGCTTCCAGTCAATAAACCTAGACTTAATGAGATTAGAAGAGTTATAGGAGACCATTTGGTCGCAAACATATCGATCGCAAGTAAAGTAAAAATCATCATGGTCAAACCCTTTATGCATGTTTCCTTTCTTACCATACAGGTTTGACTTGATTTCGTATGGAGGATCTAGATAAACAAAGGAACTCTTATCATCTGTCATCAATCGTTCGTATGGCAGATTAGTGATCTTCCAGTCTTTGATGACATTCCTGTAGTAGGGAAGTTTGTCAATTCCTCGCATCGTAAAGTTGTTGTCAGACGCCTGTTTGCTGAAGGAGCTGGACTCAGTGAGACCAGAAAAAGAGCACTTGTTAACAATATAGAAAGCGACAGCACGAGCCGTAGCATCAGTGCGTCTGGGCTCATGCCCGAGATACTCTTTAGACTCCAGAAAGAGGACTTTTGCGGAAGCGGGGTCAGGGTGCCTTTGTTTAAGTTGGACGAGTTGGGACCTAATTTCATCACCATTCTCCTGTAGTTCACGCCAGAAGTTGTACAGAGGTTCGTACAAATCATTTACCCAAATATCTAGGTGAGGATACATCTGGGAAATGTACAATGCTACGGAACCACCACCTACGAATGGTTCCCTAAACTCTTTATAGTCAGAAAAAAGTGGAAAGAACTCTGCCATCTTTTTGACAGCGCGAGACTTTCCACCAGGATAACGAAGAGGAGTTTTCAATGCGGTCATAGGATCAGTTTCTTCTCAGGAGCGACAATCTTACCAAACATTTGACAATACTGTTCCTTCAGATTTGGTGAAGGAGGTGTGATATACATCACAAAAGATTTTGATACTGTAAGTTCTTCAACTGCAGGATCTTGCAAAGGTGCCCAAGGTGCAAACCCAATCTGGTTTCCTTCTTCGTTGATAGGCATAGCAACAATAACATCTTTGATTGTTACTTCGGTGTCTGTTTCACTCAGGACATCAGCAATGCAGTTCTCACCGCTGATGAATCTGATATTCATAATGTTCATTCTTCTACTCCAATAAGATCAAATAGTGTGGGTGCTGGTTCGTTAAACCGATGAAAGTCTGGATACTTCCTAAAAATAATGGGATCAAAATGACTATACACCAGATTCTTTCCAAAGTCAATGTCGGGTTTCTTTCTAACCCAACTATTCCTGTCTAAGGTAGGAGCCTTTCTCTGAACAAACTCACCATCAGTTCCTTCTCTAAGAGGGACAACAGATGCTGGGGTTTCAAAAATCAAACACCTATGCTTTGTAATAAGAACATGGTAGAAGAGATCAATATCATGAATAGTTCTCTGCTTTCTACCCGATCCACCAGATCCCTGAAACAAAAATACAAAGTTATCCCTAGTTATATTTGTGCCGTGACGCTGATTGTATTTAAAATCTGGTCTGTCATCATATATGACTTTCTTTACTTGAGCACGCTTCCAATCATTAGGACCCTTTTCAACTAACAAGTCAGCACCACAATCAACCTTGGGTTCTGCAGTGTTAATTGAGTTTAAAGAGAAATAAAATTGTGTCAGCAACTCACCAGCAGACCCCATATACTCTGCTGCCTGTGGTCCTTTTCCCAGTTTCTGCTTTTCTTCCTCCAATAGAGGTGGCATTACAGGTACGATCCTAAGTCTTTGTCCTCTCATGTCAATTTCCCTCAATGAATTTCTTCATCGCGGTTGCGAGTTCAAAGATTTCTTCTTCTGTTGGATAGACTGGATACTCTCCTGCATCCACTCCTTGTTCTGTCAATCTATCCCAACGACTTTCTGCCGCTTGATACCTGTTTACTAAACGGTTTTCTGCGTTCTGGAAAAGATCCCAGCGCAGTTCATATGGATTAGCCATATCGCTCTCCTGATGTGTGTTTTGTCTGTCTGTGTTGGTTCGCTGTATACGAACTCGTTTTATTTATAAAGTTTTATTTGAAATTACACTCAAGCATTAGTTGCGTGAGGCAAGCGAGAAGATTGATCTCTTGGTCTACCACAAAGGCAGACTTATATTGATACTCAGCAATGATAAGTACAGCAGCGGCAACACTAGGACCATCCATCACACCAGACAGATTGTCATAAAGTTTACGCATGATAGAGGTAGGATCAGAATCAAGATTCTGGGTTACCCACTTCTTCACATCGTTGAACTTTTTGTTCTTCAGACTATCGACCAAAGAATCGATATTAGAATCGCCTAGCGCCGCCAGAATGCCAGTGTCGATAGATCCCGTGCTGGCATATCGTTGGAGTTCGTTGAGAGTCCGTCGAAAGTCGGGGAAGTATTTTTGTACGACTTCTGCCACAACTCGATCAGTGAAGGGGACCTCCTCGCGTTTGAGGATATCTCTGCACCGATTGAAGAAAGACGCTGCCAGATGCTGCTTCGTTTGTCCTCTGACATTGAATTCTACGACCGTCGTCCTACTATGTAGGGGTTCAATAATCTTGTTTTTGAAATTACAAGTGAAGATGAACCTACAGTTTTTCTGGAACTCTTCGATACTTGCACGAAGGAGTAATTGGACATCGGGGGTTGTGTTATCTGCCTCATCAATGATAAGAACTTTGTGACGAGCAGAAGCAGTGAGAGACACAGTAGAAGCAAAGTTCTTTGCCTGATTGCGTACAGTGTCCAAGAATCGACCTTCGTCAGATCCGTTAATGACATAATAGTCTGCTCCCAACTCGTTACAAAGTGCTTTGGCAATGGTAGTCTTACCAACACCAGCAGTTCCAGAGAGAAGAAGATTAGGGATTTCACCCTGATCAATAAAACTCTGGAAGGTTTCTTTCACATTGGCAGGAAGAATACAGTCCTCAACAGTCTGAGGACGATACTTCTCTACCCATAAAAAATCATTCATTTGTTCTTGCTTTGTTTTTTCAACCACTGTTGGAGTTTTTCCTTAGACCATCCTGCTACGACCGCCGACCACGGTGCATAGAGGGGACCATCATAGTCCTTCTTATTAGGCATTTGGTTCCATGGCAATATAATACTTAATGCCAGGACCCTTGAACAATGCTACATTATGCTTACTAACAGTGACATCATAATCTGCAGGGAGGAGTTTCAGGTTCTCCACCTTAAAACAGTAACAGAACTGCTGATCAGACTTACCAACTTCAACACTAAAACTGTTTGAGGTGTCATTCTTCTTGTCAGTAACAGTCAGATGCATCGTTCCGTCAGAGCAGAAAAGACAAAGATCCTCAAGAGAATAGCATCGAGCTGCCATCTCCAGACGCCTCATGGTGTCTGCTTCTAGACGAAAGTGAACATCCTCTGACGGGAGACTGATCTCTTTCTCGGGAGGTTGTACAATGACATCAGGATCGGCATAGAAAAAACGAGTCTTCGACCGCCCAATCTGATCACTGACCGTAACATAGTTGGTTTTGGTGGTGTCAATCTTCGGTTGGTCAAAGAGAGAAAGACCGCCAAGAAAGACGCCCAGATCATAAATGCTAATCTGCGTATCGAACTGTTCTTCGACCTCAGCGATGGCAAGAATGTTCTTGTTAACGCTAAGTGTAGCAACTTTGTTGCCTGGTTTGATAACGATCGATTTGTTGATCGAACAAAAGTTCTTAAGGACTTCAATTGTAGACTTGGAAATTACGGTCATCGATTAGGGTACTCTTCACGGTTTGCAGATTGGTCGCTGAAATAAAGCAGCAACAATCCATAATGTAGGATTTTGATGATGTCACGACGGGCAGTGCCCTTCTTATCATAACGAGAAGCATACTTCAGAATGTTACTTCTGCAGAATGCTTCAGCATCACCACAGGCATCAATCAGATCTAGCGTCTGAATTTTATCAGTTGCATAATGCTGACTGTAAGTACCTGCAATGTAATCTCGGAGCTCCTGTAGGAGCGCCTCTTCATTGTACTTCATAGGTGTCAATATTATCATCGTTATTATATTCGGAATCTTCTCCTGCGTCAACCTTTGTATAAAGATCAAGGAAAGATTGCTTGGTGTCCTCGTCAAAACGATTGACACAGTTGGTAATGGCAGTCAGACGATCACCAAAGATAGTGTATGCCTGAACGATATGAACCAGACGACGAGTGGTAATGACCTCATCAACCCCACCGTCAAAGAAAGTCTTACGGATCACACCTGCCCACTTGATCAGATTGTCAGCGAATTCGGGATCACACCCAACATTCATGAGAATCTTTGTCTCTACAGCGGCAGTGGGATAGTCCTGCTCGAAGGTGACTGGGAATCGCTCAAGGAACGCTTCATTGAGAATATTGGTTCCAACAAAGCGACCGTCATCGCTGCCTTTACCTTTAGTATTTGCAGTTGCAATAACATTGAATCCATTAGCGGGTTTTACATATTTACCAATTTTCTTAAGGAACACACCCTTACCTTCAAGAATAGATTGCAGACACAGGATCTTGTTAGATGCCAGGTCAATCTCATCTAGAAGCAGCACAGCTCCCCGTTCCAGAGCTTCGATGACTGGACCATTATGCCAAACAGTGTCACCATTAACGAGACGGAAACCACCAATGAGATCATCTTCGTCCGTTTCGATCGTGATGTTGACACGAATCAGCTCACGCTTTGCTGCTGCACAAGCTTGCTCAACGGAGAGCGTCTTGCCGTTTCCAGAAAGACCTGTGATGAAGATCGGATAGAATTGGTTAGAGGAGATAACTTTGCGAAGATTGCTGAAGTTACCAAAAGGGACATAGGAACCATCTTTCTCGGGAATGTAGGACTCGGTAGAGATAGCAGCAGGTGCTTCATAAGCACGCTGGATTTCTTGGGCAGTGAGATTCCACTTGCCCCTACCAGATTTATAAGACTCAAGGCGCTTACAAGCGGTAGCGTAGGATACGCCCAGAGAATCTGCTACATTGCGAACTTGAACGGTGTCAACTTCAACACCGTGCAGTTCAGTCAGCTGATCGACAAGGTTTGCAGTGGTGATGTCAGACTTACGGGGCATTGCTCCTCTCTTGATTACCTTGTAATTATAGCAGAAGACCCCCCCGAATGGGAGGGTCTAGGACAGTTATTTAGGTGTCCTCACGCAATTTGTTCAATGAACTTGTTCAGAACGGTCTTGTTTGCCATCTTAGAACCCATGTGCTTTTTGAATGCACGAGTAAGTTCTGCTTTGGTGGCAACCTCTTTCTTAGTTTTGACTTCAAGATCACTTGACTCATTACCAAGATTTGTGTTGGGGAGGTAGAACGCTTCAGTAAATCCCACTCGATCATCCATCGTAGCGTACCGTTCCTTCTTCCATTGCTTGTCAATACTGTCCATCTTTTCAGGATAGTATTCACGAACCAATCGAGTCAGTTCACCTTTGCTGCAGATACGGATACCAATCCAATTGTAATCAGTAACCTCACGCATAAAGGACACAATCTCCTTTGTTGTGTGATAAGGAGTTGTATTGATCTTACGAGAATATCCAGTTACAGGGTCACGCAGAATGAACACTTTGTGACTGCTGTGGCAGAGATAGGAACCACGAAACTCTTTATCGTCATCATAGTAAACATTCCTAGACTGAACAGATGCCATAGGATTGGATTCACCATCAGTCAAACACACAACATTGACTTTACTGACATGCTCAACTTTCTTCAAGTTAGCAACCAATTGACGGGTGCAATACACTGCCTCAGTGAGAGGGGTGCCACCAAGACCATACAAGGACATATAAGGAATACGATATCCACGCATAGCAAAGACATGCAAGAACACAAGTTGCATCGACTTTTCTAGAGACTTGCTGTTCTGCTTTGATGAGAAGAACTCAAGCATCTTGAAATCATCATGCATATGCAGATCATTCTCTTTGACATTCAACTCATAATCATACAGTTCACGATTACCAGCACCAGATTGGAATGCATATACACGGAAGGGAATACCCGCTTTCTTACAGAACCAAATAAGGTTGTAAGTTTGCTTAAGAGTATCTAGCAAAACATCTGCCATAGAACCAGACCAGTCAAGATACATCACCAGACCATGATTCTTTCCTTCTGGGATGACTGTAACTTTCTTGAAGATATCATCAGTCATCTTGTACTTGAACAACTTGTTAGTGTCAAGAACACCTGTTCGAGAAGTTGCTGCCCGACGATATTCGTCTGCAGACTTCTTCATCTCAAATTGCTTGACGAGATAGTTGACAGTCTTTACAGAATCTTTTTTATATACCCGATACTTATCCAAGGCATATTCAATATTGTCAAAGTAATAACCATCGTCATCACGATTGTAATAGTAATCGTTCATCTTTTCCTGAATCTCAGAACAAGGAACAACGATTTTATCTAGATCAGGATTGGGGAGGGAAAGATAAACCCACTCCTTTGCACTGTCATCAACCATGCTCTCCAGTGATTCCCGCAGAGCGGCATCGGTCACAGACTCAGTTTCATCATACTCATAACTTGGGGTGCCCAAGTCTGCCTCATCAGGCATCTTAGGTTCACGCTCCATAGGATCATCATCTGTGAACCAGTCAGATTCATCTTGCTCCTCAGATTCTCCGTCATCGGAACTTTCGTTTTCAACCTGTTGCTTCTCCATCTCCTCTACCTGTTCTTCTTCAGTGGTAGTATCACTAGATGAAGTCTCAGGAGTTTGCTGCTCAGTTTCTTTCTTCTCTTGCTTTTCTTGAGCATAGTCATACAACTCAGCAGCAAGTTGCAAGACATCTTGGAAAGTCTTGGTTTTGGATGCACGGTCAACCCAGACCATCTCATCTTCACCAAAAGGAACCTCAGGATTACCTTTGAAATACAGATTGATACGATCAATCAGAGGGAGGTTTGCAATCTCCTCATCTCGAACACCAAAGAAGTCATCATCCCACAGTTCTTTGTAACCCTCAAAGAAGGACCTCTTCAGACCAGGATAGGTCTGCTTCATCATGCGTTCGATGCGAGCATCCTCTAGAACATTCACAAACGGTTTAGAGATGCCCCTGAGGTCGTCTGAGGGGGTGTAGAGAGCATGACCGACTTCATGACCCACCAGGAGGTCATACACGGTCGCTGAGGCAGTCTTCCAGATGGGCAAGCAAAGGATACGCTTCTCCACATCGAAGTATGCTGTGCTCACTTTACGGTGCTCAACCGTCAGATTCTCGGTTGCGAGCAACTTGGCAAGGGTTCCTTTGACTTCCTGGTTGATCATGCTTTCTTTCGATTACTTCGTAAGTATAGCACAGTCGTCAATAGCATGGTTCACCAGAGGGACAGTTTTCACATTGTCCCAGTGGCGTATAGCGTTAGCAACGATGGCAACATTAGTAACCATGTAAGACACAATAATAAGGGTGCGTATGCCAGCAACATAATTGTCGTATGGAGCTGTCTTGTCATCACTAAAACTTCCTAAACTATACTTCCAAATTTCCCAAACTTTTTTCACAGTAACATTCCACGATCACTCACATATTTAAGAGTTTCTTTCAAACCACCAACATGTTTGAATCCAACATTGACCTGGGGATACTCTGCTTCCTCACCAAACTCTTCAACAAAACCTCTTGCAGAGAAGTGCTGATTCAGTTTATATTCTAGGATTTGAAAATTAAGTTTCTCTAGCAGAACTTTAGCTCGTTCACATTCTTGATTGCCGTTGCTGTAAATTACTGCTTGCATTAGTCGCGTTGCCTCCAATCGTCAGGTTTATCTCTCTGGAACCAATCCACAATCTCATCGGCACCATCAAACCCCGTT
>MDTE01138570.1_pt1 | contig 10285 bp, 9 predicted proteins | sample 811231 | NCBI WGS metagenome assembly MDTE01 (sample SAMN05326651, study PRJNA326480) | marine metagenome | isolation source: seawater | place: Indian Ocean: Red Sea | collected 2010 | reverse complement strand
GCGAAAACGGTTGGCGGGTTGGATATGTTCATCGCCCAAGGGCTCGCATCTGCGAACATTTGGTTCAACGAAAAGATATCAGAAAAAATTAAATTGGAACCACTCAAATTGGGTTTAAAATCAGAATTATGTTAACACGACTTAAATTTCTCACCGCAGGGGAATCCCACGGACAAGGCTTGCTTGGCATTTTAGACGGTATGCCGGCGGGACTGGAAATCTCTGAAGATTATATTGGCGTTCACTTGGCTCGCAGGCAGATGGGACACGGTCGCGGTGGACGAATGAAAATTGAAAAAGACCATGCAGAAATCTGGTGCGGCGTTCGCCATGGTGAATCACTAGGAGCACCTGTTGGCCTTATCGTCCGGAACAAGGATTGGGAAAACTGGACGAACAAAATGTCCGTCTCACCTGTGGATGATGAGATTAGAAAAGTGATACTCCCCCGACCGGGCCATGCTGATTTGGCCGGTGTGCAAAAATACGGATTTGATGATATCCGCAATGTGCTTGAACGATCCAGCGCTCGGGAGACCACCATGCGTGTTGCCCTTGGTTCTGTCTGCCGAAAACTGTTAGAAGATGTGGGCTTTGAAGTGGGCAGCCGGGTCGTTGAAATTCATGACGTGAAGGACAAAAGTCCCATCCCTGATGGGCTTTCACCAAATCAATTGAGTGAAACAGCTGATGCATCACCCGTGCGCTGTTTGGACAAAGATGCTGAAACAAAAATGATGGCAACCATTGACGACGCCAAAAAAGCCGGTGATTCTGTAGGTGGCATTTTTGAAGTGATTGCAACTGGACTCCCATACGGTCTCGGTGCACATACCCAATGGGATCGAAAACTTCACACGCGAATTTCTGCCATGATGATGAGCGTGAATGCGTTTAAGGGAATTGAGATTGGCGACGGATTTGGCGGTGCAGATAAATTTGGGAGCGAAGTCCACGATGAGATTGGACATGATGGTGAGAAGTTCACGCGTTATTCTAATAATGCGGGCGGAATTGAAGGCGGCATGAGCAATGCCCAGCCCGTTGTGCTTCGAATGGTCATGAAACCAATACCTACTTTGATCAAACCTTTGCGATCAGTTGATATCCATTCCAAGGAAGAAAAGGATGCCCACAAAGAACGAACCGATTCATGTGCGGTGCCGGCAGCGTCTATCATTGCAGAAAGTATGTTATGCTTTGTGTTGGCAGATGCGTTGCTAGAAAAGTTCGGCGGCGACTCCATGGCTCAACTCAAAACCCACATGGAAGCCACTGCGAAGTATTAGTAAGTACTATGTCTTCGGGTGTTCAAGTGTTAAAGTCTTTCAAAATATTGTGTTTTACATGAACACGCTAACTCTTAAGAAAAAATGAACATTTACTTAATTGGCATGATGGGATCTGGAAAATCAACCGTGGGCAAAATCTTGGCAAAAAAGATGGAAATGCCTTTTGTGGATTTGGATGAAGCCATTGAAAAATCCGCTGAAAAATCCATCAAAGACATTTTTGAAATTGATGGAGAAAACACTTTCAGAAGGTTGGAAGCGGACCATTTGAGAAAAGTCTCTGGCTCTGTCGTTTCATGTGGTGGTGGCATTATTTTGCAAGATGATAATTGTAACTTCATTCAAGAAAATGGCAAAGCAATTTTATTAACTGCTTCTATGAGTGAATTGGCACAACGGTTAGACAATTCAAATAAACGGCCACTTTTGGCAGAAAACAATACGGAAGAAACATTGACAAATTTATGGCTCGAACGGCAAGTTCAATATTTATCCACTGCTGACATAACAACAGAAACAGACGGAAAAACTCCGGAACAAATCACAAAAGAAATTTTATCAAATCTAAATTCATGAAAACAATACAGGTTGAATTAGGCAATCGGTCATATCCGATCCATGTTAAATCAGGATTACTTAGCGAAATCCCAACTGTTCTAACTGATAAAAATCATGGTCAAAAATGGGTCATTATTTCTCAACACCGGTTGATGGAATTATTCGGTTTTGATTTAATGGCCCAACTGAAGAATGATGATTTTGATATTGATTACATAAAACTTCCTGTTGGAGAAGCAGCAAAAAGCCTAAATGAATTCAGTGGTGTTATCAGTCAGATGATAGAAATGAAATGTGATAGATCTACAACCATTTTGGCGTTAGGTGGCGGCGTTGTTGGCGATGTTGCTGGATTTGTAGCATCATCATTTATGCGTGGTGTTGATTATTATCAACTACCCACAACATTACTTGCAATGGTAGATTCAGCTATTGGCGGCAAAACAGGGATCAATATTGCTGAAGGGAAAAATTTAGTGGGCTCCATTTATCAACCAAAAGGTGTATTTGTGGACCCTGAAATTTTGGATTCACTCCCCAAAAAAGAAGTCATTTCAGGGTTGGGAGAAGTTATTAAATATGGTGCTATCTGGGATCAAGAATTTTTTAATCATATTGCTGAATGGTTGGATAATCTGGATACATTTCCATTTGAAAAAGCCGTCCATCGTGCATGTGAAATAAAAGCGGAAATTGTTTCAAAAGATGAACGGGAAGGCGATCTCCGACGGCTATTAAATTTTGGACATACAATCGGGCATGCGTTAGAAGCACATTTCGGCTATGGGAAAATTCGTCATGGTGAAGCGGTAGCTTTAGGGATGAAATGTGCAGGTTGGATCTCTAATAAAACTGGGCACCTTGAGGATACTGACACTGAATATTTAATGAAAACAATTGATAAGCTCACATTACCATCTGTAAAAAAATTGGATCCAAATACCATTTTATCCTTTGTGAAAAAAGATAAAAAAGTAAGGAATGGGATTCTTCACTTTGTTGTTTTAGAAGAATTAGGAAGGGGAAATACTTCTAAATCCATCACTGATGAATTAATCATTGAGTCACTCAAAACAATATCATGAAAATATTAATTCTAAATGGTCCAAATCTAAATTTATTGGGCGTTCGTGAACCTGAAATTTACGGCTCCGAAACTCTGGCAGATATTGAATCCTGGTTGGATAGACAACCGAATGCTGATGGGAATGAAATTATCTGGTTTCAATCCAATCATGAAGGCGACCTAATAGACCAAATTCATGGTGCCATTAATGATTTTGATGGGCTGATTATTAATCCCGGTGCACTGACACACTATTCATATGCCTTGCGGGACGCAATCGTTTCAGTCCCTTTTCCTGTTATTGAAGTCCATTTGAGCGATATCAGCCAAAGAGACGAATTCAGAAAAATTTCTGTAATTAAAGATGTTTGTATAGGTCAGATCTCAGGATTGGGTAAGCCGGGATACCTGGAAGCCCTGAAAACCTTAATTAATTATATTTAAAAAGGTCAGTTCCCTGCCCTTTAATTATTCTCGCCGATCTTTATTTGTTCTTCGACTTCCTGTCCTGCGACTATCTGTTCTTCTGTCCTCATTATCTCTTCGACAATTATCGACAGAAATTTCTGCCTTTCGTCTTAAACCGATCCTTCTTTCTAAATCTCGACGATCTAAATCACGGCGATCTGAATCGCGTTTACTATCAGTCACAATTCACTCCAAATTTTTAAAAGAATAACCCCGGCAAAATGCCGGGGTTATTAAGATGTTATGCTGGAATAGGTTTAACCTGTGTAATCGACGAAAAGAGTAGACTCAGTTTTGACAAGGTTAACCTTATCGGTCATATCTAACGCACTCACGGCCTGTTCCACCATTGCCATTTCATTTTCATGAATGAAATCATCGGCGCGGGCGATATAAGCCAGATTTTTGACCACCTTGAAACGATCTTCATCGGTTGAGAATAATCCCTTCAATGCTGCCAAAGATTCACCGTATTGATTTGAGCGAGATGCCTCATCACCGAGATCGATGAATTTATCAATAACTTCAGCTTCCATCGTATTATATGCATCGTCTGATACATCCGGCAACATCACTTTGACATTGCCACGCATGGCTTCTTTTTCAGATTCATCTACCTGGCCGTCTGCCAAAAATGACACACAAACGAAAGCATAGACTAAATCGTGATGTTGACTCCAGTTTGCCATAAAAACCCCTTATATTTTTTGTTTTGGGTAATGGTTATTATTTCCTTCCTAGTCTTCGACTACAAACACATGTGAATGAGCGACTAGAGGTCGTGAAAAATTATAATGTGTATTCGCAAAGGTCAAGATTTCTCAAAAATAACATCTATTTTATTTTTCAGATGGATTATTGTTTCAATTCCATCTCCATTGTAGTTTTTATTTTCGCTTCTACCCCAAGATTTGAACACCATGAAGCAATTAGGTACAAGATTACACTTATGGAATCATTCTCGCGGAAGTTGTCATCACTGACAACTTTCCATTATTAAATTAAACTCAAAGATGAAAAATTTCTACGCAACTCTCGTAAAGTTCAACAGTCTGCAATTTAAATACAGAACCTTGATTTCCTTTTTGATGGTTTTGTTGGGCGTTTTGATTTCGGACTTATTATTCCACATTAATTTTCCTGCCATTGTCCAAGTGCTCGAGAATCAATTTAACATTGTTTTATCGGACCACGAGAATATTGATCTTGGATTTGCGCCAGAAATATGGGGCGGTGTACTGGCTATGGTTCTGGGAACTTTGATTATTGTGATTGCCATTGCTGCAGAATCATCACCCAAACTGATGGATTTATTTGTGAAAGACTGGTTGAGTCTAAATTATGTATGGTTCTTGGTTCTTTCTTCGCTTCACGCCACAGTAATTATGTTTTACGTAGAACCATTGAACCGTGTATCCAGTGTAGTTCTGAATACCTATATTTATCTCTTCCTGGCTTCCATATTTGCCCTGCCCTACATTTTTTACATTTTGCTTTATTCCAAGACGAGCAATGTTGTATCAACCATTTCCGGTATTATTAAAACTTTTATTATTAAAATGAAAAAACCAGCGATTCATTCAGCCATGGAGCATAACATCGAAGTCGTTGATGAATACCAAAAAGAGATCATGGGCTCTTTGGATCAATTGGACGATCTGTTAGCTTTTACGGAATTCAAAGAAACCCAAACAGAAATTATTCATGAGATCAGTACCATTATCCAAACGTACATCCGGGAAAAACCCGGATTTAATCCCCGGTTTTTTCAACTCACTTCCACCATCCGGGGCAATGCCACTTTCCGGACGTATACCGAAATCCAATATAAAGAAATGGCAGATACGCTTACATTTTATGAAATCAAGGTCTTCCGGTTGCTAGGAAATTCTTATATCAAAATGATTGAAAATGACCGATTTGACATCGCCTCCCTAATTCCGGCAGAATTGGTTGATATCGGTAAAACCTGTTTGGACATGGAAGATGACACAATTTTGGATAATGTTAATATTCGATTCAACACTTTGTTTCGGTTTGCCATGAAACATGCCTACAAAAATAATGAACCGCGGAATCTTTATAACCTGTCTTTCCACTATTCAAACATGATTCAGGAATATGTAAAAGCCAACCGGGTTGATATGGCGAAATACTGTTATGATAAATTCAAATTTTATGCCAATGATATTTACAAAAATGCCGAAGGAAATCCATCTCTTTATTTCATCGTGGATACCTTAACCTTTGAATTGAGAAAGTGCCAAGTCATCATTCACGAGTCCGGGTGGAGTGAAGAAGACCAGATGGACCTTCTGAAGCTCATTCTTCAATTGGATAAACCACCGGGATATTCAAAAGATGGAGTGGATAAAGGGATTCTAGGCGGCAATAATGGCACCCGTCGGATCCAGATTGGTTTAGCACTCTTTTATTTATCGGTAGATAAAAAAGATTTTGCAGCTGCAATTGCAGAAGACTATTTAGATGACTTGGCCTACTTTGATGAAAAATCATTTAAGGCGAATGTGAACACCCAGTGTTTTCTATTATCCATTTTTGGTCCCACATTTTGGGAAGACACTGACAGGGGAAATCTCAATATTTATTTTGCACCGGAGAAGGATCAACTAGAACCCTTCAAAGAATTGTTATTTGATTTAATGGATCAACGCTTGGAAGCCTTAGAACGGGATGTCCAATTCCTGAACCTTGAAGTGGATAAACTGATGCAAAAACGCCAACGGCAGGATGGCTACTTGAATGATGCAGATAAGGAACGGTTGGAAGATCTTCAACGGAAAATTGCTGCCCGTGAAAAACCGGAAGAAGAAAAGCCTACCGAATGGGAATGGGATCACGATTTGCTCTATACCCTCCTTTGTATTTCCTTCTTTGCCGATCAGGAAATTGATGAGTCTGAAAAGGGTGTTATTTTTGAGAGTTTCGGGAAGTATGTGAAAGATGTGACCAACGATAGTTTTAACGCTGATTTCGGATTAGCGACGGAAAAATTCATTGATCTTAACAATGAAGAAGCCCGGCAAAAACAATACGAGGATTCTCTCATGAATATTAAAAATTCAGAAACGATGGACTCAAATCAGTTATTGGAGCTTTTACGCGCATTTGTTGAAATAGCTAATGCAGATGAATTCATCCATGAGAATGAAGTGATGCTTATTCAACATGCAGCGGCAATCTGGGAATTGGACGTGACGATCAATAAACCGAGATCCGGTGATCGCTTAAAGATAGAAGAGTGAAGATTTATCGCGTCAACGCAAAAAAGAAAGCTTGGGTCAGATTCGATATATCCGCGCTGGCAGTGGCTAAGTTTTGTACGGCGGATTTAGCCACCTCAAAATAAACAGAGCCGCCAATTTCCGGATTATCTTTTACAATATTTGAAAAATCATCCAAGGTAAGAATGCCATACTTAACAGGCGTGGTAGCATGAACATGGGCGGTACGGATGGCATCATCCAATACCAAAGAAAATTCACCGATCCCAAATGCCGGCGCTTCCACTACAAAAACGGTTGGTTCTGTGATCGGGTCTGATCCCGGCGGCGGATCCGTCGTCTCCAATCGAATGATGGGCTTCCTTGAGGTAGCAATCCCACTAGCTGTCTTAACCATCATATTTTTAGACACCTCCACCTGTCCCTGAAAAACCAGAACCATCGTGTCGCCTGTGTCACCCTCAGTGAGCAGGGAATCTTTTGGTTTACAGTCTTGGATTTCAACGACAGATGCAATTTTTGCACACATGTTTTTCGGTACTTTGCTGAAATGATTGATTTTTTGGATCTGTTCTGCTGTTGGATTCATAATTTACCTCAAGACCAATGCGCTATGTTTATCATCTATGGTGTAATCGTCCGGCGGATTGATCTCCACAATCACATGTTCATCGCTTGTGAGATTCACTCCGGCGCCTTCTAATTGTTCTTTAATCATATTCCGAATCAATGGACTGCCGCTTTCTCCCATTTGTTCATCCAAACTGAATCCGGCTTTCCGGATCGCATACCCAACAAGTAACCAATTGTACTTGAATTTATAAAAAGCGGAAATTTTATTATGGCTTTGTCCGTTTAAACTCCTTGGAATTTTGACTTCCTGTAGTCCCTTATCTTTTTCTTCCTTTAGAATTAAATCATCAAAAAACTGAGGGACACCGGGATCGGTAACATGCTTAGCTAAGAGGTGCGGAACGTGTTCATCCGGGATCACAATTTCGTTAGCATTAGCGCGCTGGAGATGGGAAATATTTTCAGGGTTCAAAACATGGGCAATTACATTGCAGGCTTCAGAGATTGATTTTGCTGTTAAACAAGTCAGAACTGTCTTGTCCTCATCCGGTTCTTCATGTGGGAGCAATCCGGAACTGTCGGGCAATATCATGAAAGTTCCGGCTTTGTCTAAAAATGCTTTTTGTAAAACAGGCTCTTGGGTAAAATTTTCGGGGATGTGGGTGATATCAAGTCGCTCAAAACCTGCTATCGCCCGTTGAATGATATCTTGATCCATCTCATTCACCAAAATAATGATATCCGTAGAATCGCGGTTAGCATCAATAAGTTTTAAAATTGATGGAACGTATGAATTCCATCCTGCGATGACCAGATGGCCGTTATATTTAGTTTCGTCCAAGGTCTCATCTCCTGTTAATCGTTGGGCAACCAATACGGATGCAACAGCCCCGCCCAATAATGTGACGACGCCAAAGTTTAATAGCATGATTATGATGGTAAGGAATTTCCCAATGTGGGTCACAGGGCTAACATCTCCATATCCTACCGTCGTAAACGTGACAATAGACCACCAAAATGTATGAAAAAATGTATCCAGCCAATTTGCTTCATCTCCGCCGAAGAAAAAAGTATCACCTACATGATCTGTAACACTGGCCTTAAACATATCATATTCAATCATGGTCAGGGCAGAGGTTGAGATCAATATGAGCAATAGGGCCCACGCTGCATAGCGGACAAGTTCATTGTCTGTATAAATGGCAGCCAATTTGGAAAAGGCATCGGCAAAAGGATAAGATTTTTCTTTCTCTTCAGTTTTCTTTTCCTCTTCCTCATCTATGGCCTGCAACGCCTCGATTTCCGGAAGCTGATTCAGCTTATCATAAAGATCCTTATTGGCGTGTATAACATCATCCAGTTCGGATGAGGATACGTCCGGGTCTTGAATTCGATCAGGTGTTAAATCGTCAGTCATTTAGATGTTTCACTCTTTGTCCGGTTATAAATCGGACAGATATTAATAAAAATACTATTGAATTATTTTAGAATAAGCAATTAGAAGTTTAGGAATGATATTCCTGGATGGTTTTGACCATTAGATCGTTTTGAGCCAATCTCATAGCACGCACTGCTGCTTCTGCGCCGGACAAAGTAGTAATGGCCAAAATACCTTTTTGGATGCAGAATCGTCCAATGGATTCTTCATCATATCGTGCTTGTGCACCGGCAGGTGTGTTGATCACTAGATCTATTTCTCCGTTTTTAATTCCGTCCACCACATTGGGTCTGCCTTCACCTACTTTAAATATGGACTCAACTAAAATCCCATTTCTCCGGAGTTCTTTCGCTGTGCCTGACGTTGCTACCAAATCAAATCCAATTTCTTTTAAATCCCGGGCGATAGGAATCACATCCATTTTATCTGAATCATTCACAGACAAAAAGACAGTTCCGGAATTTGGGATCACATTCCCGGCGCTTATGGAAGCACGTTTGAACGCATCACCCAACGAATTAGAAATACCCATGACTTCTCCGGTGGATTTCATTTCAGGACTCAAGAAAATGGACTCTTCAGGAAATTTGTTAAAAGGTAATACCGCTTCTTTTACTGCCACGTGATGATTTCCATCCCATGGTTTTAATTCAAAATCCGTTAGCTTTCCACCTACGGCCAATTGTGATGCGATGCGGGCCAAGGGCACATCCGTTGCTTTGCTCACAAAAGGTACTGTTCTGCTGGCTCTTGGATTCACTTCTAACACATAAACCTGACCATCCTTGTAGGCAAATTGGAGATTGATAAGACCTTTTACTTTAAATTCTAACGCTAAAGCTTCTGTGATACGAATGATCTCATCCATGGCTTCCGTGGTAATCCGATAAGGCGGTAACACGCAAGCCGAATCTCCGGAATGGATCCCTGCTTCTTCAATGTGCTGCATGATGGCACCAATGTGGACCGCTTCTCCATCGCACAGTGCATCCACATCGAACTCGAAAGCATCTTCCAAAAATTCATCAATCAAGATGGGATGCCCTTCAGTCACATCTGCGTTTCTGGAAATGTAATCAATGAGTTGTTCCTTTGAATACACAATCTCCATAGCGCGGCCACCCAACACATAACTGGGGCGAGCCAAAACTGGGAACCCAATTTTTTCTGCTACGGCCACCACTTCATCCAAGGTGCGTCCTGTACCAAATTTGGGACAAACCACATTGAGTTTTTCTAAAATGGCCCCAAATTTTTCTCTGTCTTCAGCCAGATCAATATTTTGGGGAGATGTTCCAACAATGGGAACACCGGCATCCGCCAATGCATTGGCGATCTTCAATGGCGTTTGTCCACCGAACTGAACAAGTACACCATCCGGTTTTTCAAATTCAACAATATTCAGCACATCTTCAAATGTCACCGGTTCAAAATAAAGTCTGTCCACCAGATCAAAATCAGTGCTAACCGTTTCCGGATTACAATTCACCATGATGGTTTTGTATCCTTGATCTTTCAACCCAAATACCGCCTGAACGCAACAATAATCAAATTCGATTCCTTGACCGATCCGATTTGGACCGCCCCCTAAAATGATGACCTTCTTCCCTTCCAAAGGTTCGATCTCATTTTCTTCATCATAGGT
>MDTE01077755.1_pt1 | contig 10286 bp, 9 predicted proteins | sample 811231 | NCBI WGS metagenome assembly MDTE01 (sample SAMN05326651, study PRJNA326480) | marine metagenome | isolation source: seawater | place: Indian Ocean: Red Sea | collected 2010 | reverse complement strand
TCCAATAATATTTTTTGATTATTAGCGAGCTCCCGATTCTGCTGAAAAATAAAGTAACCAGAAAGCAGTAAACCTAATATCAAAAGAACGAGAAAAGAACTTCCCAGCCGGTTGCCGCCCTGATCTAACGAGCGTCTCCGGTTTCTGTGGCCCCGGTTATATCCAGTGGGCGAGTCCGCCGCTATTGCTGGATTTTCGTCACTCACTACCTCTTCCCCTGTCCATGCAAAACGAACTTATCTCCTCTCCCGGGCAAAAAAAAGCCCCGCCTTAACAGGGCTTTTCAATCAGGCACTTGCTATGTCCGATTACCTATAAAACCGACGACAACACTAAAAACACAACTGTTAATACAAGGCTAGACCCGATAACACCTTTGACCGTAGTTATCGGCCCCAGTTTGCCAACGATAGCGTTAACTTCCAGAGCAGCTATGATCAACAGAGCCAAAACGAAACCAAGATTGCTCCCTGATATCGTCGCAGCCGAGTTACTCCAATGAGCTGAACCCATATAGAAAAGCATGGGCATCGAAAACAGCGTATTGGTTCGCGAGGCTAGTAGAGCTTTAGCCGCAGCTGACGCTTGATTCGGATCTGCTTCACCACCCGCTGCAACAGATTCATTAGACGCAATAACAATTTTCTGATTAGGCCAGATAATACCCCATACATTTAAGAACATGAGCGTGCCCATGATCACTCCGATTAGAATATCCGGACCTAACCGCGACGTGTGTATTTGATAGAGCAGAATTATCCCCGTCAAAAACGTGAATAAGGCCGCAAAGCGGAAATACCATAATGCGTTTGGTACGAGCTTGGTAAAAGCACTTACTTTGGCTTCGTTTGAAGCCGAAGCCATGTATCCTCCTTGGATAAAATTGAAATAATAAAGCAGTCCGATCCAAGTAACTCCAAAGATGTAATGACCCCAGCGCGGTAGGTACTCTAATACTTCCATATGACCCCTCGATTCAAATATGTTGTTTAAAGCAAGCCCATAATACTAGGAAACAGGACTCCGCAACAATCCTGAACTTTCCTAACGTATATGCTCGTTAATGAAGGCAAAAAAAAACGGCTCATTTGACTGAGCCGTTTTTCGTGGCAGGTTCGATGCTGTTCTACATCATTCCGCCCATATCAGGCATTCCGCCGCCACCCGGTGGCATGGCTGGTGGATTGTCTTCTGGAAGTTCACTAACCATCGCCTCGGTCGTAATCATCAGACCAGCGACCGACGCTGCGGCCTGTAACGCCGTACGCGTTACTTTGGCAGGATCAGGGATACCTTTTTCAATCATATCCCCGTATTCACTATTGGAACCGTCATAGCCTTGGTTGCCTTTTAGTGAGCGTACCTTCTCAACAACCACCGCGGGTTCATCTCCAGCATTTTCGGCGATTTGGCGCAAAGGCGCACTCATCGATCGAAGCGCAATCTGAATACCGACGTTTTGATCTTCGTTATCTCCCGTGAGATCCTCGATTTTCTGCAACGCCCTAATCAATGCCACTCCACCACCTGGTACGATCCCTTCTTCAACCGCCGCTCGCGTGGAATGCAAGGCATCCTCTACCCGTGCTTTCTTTTCTTTCATTTCCACTTCAGTCGGCGCCCCTACTTTGATGACGGCCACACCGCCAGCAAGCTTTGCGAGACGTTCCTGTAGCTTCTCTCGATCGTAGTCGGAAGTCGTGTCCTCAATCTCCGCGCGAATCTGCTTGATTCGACCTTCAATATCAGTTTTTTCGCCAGCACCATCAACGATGGTGGTATTTTCTTTCGATGAGGAAATCCGTTTAGCAGTACCCAGATCCTCTAAAGAGGCTCCTTCTAAGGTGAGTCCAACTTCTTCAGAGATCACTGTGGCACCGGTCAAAATCGCGATGTCTTGTAGCATAGCTTTTCGACGATCACCGAAACCCGGTGCTTTCGCCGCAGCTATCTTAACGATTCCACGCATGTTATTTACGACCAGCGTAGCAAGCGCCTCGCCCTCAATGTCTTCAGCTATGACCACTAGAGGTTTTCCAGCTTTAGCCACATTTTCCAGTATCGGAAGCATATCTCGAATGTTAGAGATCTTCTTATCACAAAGAAGGATGTATGGCTCATCCAAGTCTGCAGCCATAGAGTCCTGATTGTTGATGAAATACGGAGATAAATAACCCCTGTCGAATTGCATCCCTTCTACTACGTCCAATTCGTTTTCAAGGCCACTACCTTCCTCTACCGTAATAACCCCTTCCTTACCAACTTTATCCATGGCGTCAGCAATAATTTCCCCTACTTGGGTATCGCTGTTGGCCGAAACCGTACCAACCTGAGCTATCGCGGTGGAATCCTCGCATGGAGTAGCCATACCTTGTACGTGCTCCACGGCAGCTGCAACGGCTTTGTCTATACCACGCTTGAGATCCATGGGATTCATACCTGCGGCTACTGATTTCAACCCTTCAGACAGAATCGACTGTGCTAAAACAGTAGCTGTAGTGGTACCGTCACCGGCCTCATCAGAAGTTTGACTAGCAACCTCCTTGACCATTTGTGCACCCATATTCTCGAACTTATCTTTAAGTTCGATCTCCTTAGCCACAGATACACCATCTTTTGTAACCGTTGGTGCTCCAAAAGACTTATCAAGAACGACATTACGTCCTTTCGGTCCTAACGTGACTTTTACGGCATTCGCGAGCGTGTTGACCCCTTCGAGCAACCGGCTGCGAGCGTCGTCTGCAAACTTTACGTCTTTAGCGCTCATTCGCTTTTTCCTCTATGAATCTAATTTAGTCTTCCAGAACACCAAAGATCTCGCTTTCGGAAAGAATCAATAGTTCCTCTCCGTCGATCTTCACTGTGCTTCCACCATATTGGCCAAAAATGACCTTGTCGCCCACTTTTACGTCGAGCTTTTGAACTTCACCATTATCTGCAATCTTGCCTGGCCCAGCGGCAAGAATTTCGCCCTGTGAAGGCTTTTCTGATGCCGAATCAGGAAGAACGATGCCGCCAGCCGATACCGTGTCCTCCTCCAAACGGCGCACGACCAAACGATCGTGTAGAGGTCGAATTTTCATTTCCTAATGTCTCCCAGGTTAAAACCCATCCCTTTGAATTATCCACATCATATAATGCGGATTAGCACTCGCATATGCCGACTGCTAATCGAGGGACGCTAATAATAGGGATGGAATATGTCGTTTCAACCCCTAAAACGTAAAAAATTTCAATATTTGGCATAATTCGGCTCCTAAAACGCTCTAAACCCAGAATTGACAAGGAAATCTGATGTGTCCTAGTCGTGTTCTCCTGTGTTTCGTTTTTTCCACTTACAGCTTCGCTGCAGAGTTACCCTCCGCATTGCCGGAGAAAATGGGCCTGTCGTCAGAACGCCTGGAACAAATTAATCGAGTTATTTCAAAGAATATCGCGGCAGGAAATATTCAAGGCGCGATCACCGCAGTAGCTCGAGGGGACCATGTAGTTCATTTTGAAACACATGGATTGATGGATGTGGAAAAAAAAATACCCATGCGACGCGACGCCATATTCATAATGATGTCATCTACCAAACCCATTCTCGGCGTTGCAGCGATGATCGCAATAGAAGAAGGCTGGTTCCGCCCTCAGGATCCCATTAGCCGCTACATTCCAGAGCTAGCGAATATGTCAGTTGCTGTTCTCAAAGAGCCTAGAGACAAAAATATTAGTCCAGAATCTGTTCGTCGGACCGAGATCCCGGAGTATCGTCTTGTGCCATCAGATCGGGAGGTGACTATTCACGACATACTAACGCACACTTCAGGAATAATGAGCGGGGGCTTGGGTTCAGCCATATCAAAACGCAGTCCGAGAGAAACGCTAAAACAGTTTATCCCGTCCTTGGGAAACGCCATTCTCGATTTTCAACCCGGCACAAGGTGGAAGTACAGTCCGGGAACGGCGCTAGATGTAATCGCTCGGATCATAGAAATCACATCGGGAAAATCGTACGACGAATTCATAAAGCAACGCATATTTATTCCGTTAGATATGGTTGATACTCACTACAATCTTCCGACATCCAAAGAGACTAGACGTGTGATTATTTCAGGTCGAGATATGTCTAGATTTAGAAATTCAAACAATACCTATTTTTCCGGATCCTATGGGCTCTCGAGCACTGCTCGGGACTATCTACGTTTTGAGCAAATGTTGGCGAACGGTGGGAAACTCGGAAAAAACAGGATTTTAAGCCCAAGGACAGTCGACATATTTGCAAGTAATCAAGTCGGAGACCTCTACAGCGATCGCCGAAAAGGAATGGGATTCGGATACACCGTCGCAGTCACGGAAGACTCGATTACTTCTGGGGGTAGGCGCAGTAAAGGCGCCTTTGGCTGGGGTGGAGCTTTTGGAACGCGCTCCTGGACTGATCCAGCTGAGGATCTATCCGCCGTGTTAATGCTACAGCAGCCCCATGGTCGTACCCAATACGAATTCGAAAATGCAATCCGTCAAGCAATTATTGAATGATAGTCAAAGCAACTTTTTGCCAAAAGTGACTGTAATAAAAAGAGTAAATCGCTCGACACCGCAGAATCTAATGTGCGCTTAAAGCTACGTATTCTGCAACCAATTATTCACGATACAGAATACCCGAGGCTTCTAGACGGTCAGCTAGATCGGGTTCATAACCCAGTGAAACTAACAATTCTTTGTTGTGTTGTCCTGCCATTGGTGGCGCTTTGAGCGGCCGATACTCACCGTCAAAATTTACCATAGCGCCATGACGTTTATACTCGCCCCAATGTGGATGGTCGATCGGAACGGCTGCGTTCAGAGCGACTGCTTGCGGATCGTGTAGCCAATAATCGCTGGGCGTCGTTCTATCTGCTCGTACACATCCAATTCCTTTTGGTGCCAAAAGACTTTCCCAACTATCCGCATCTTGTTGCTTAAACATTAGCTCCAAAGCCTGTTCAAGTACTGAATCATTTTCTTCAAGCATTTCGACAGTCGGCACCTGAATTCCAACATCCAATAAAATAGTGTGAAATTTTTCTCGTTCCCGTTCGCTTATGAGCGCTAAGAATACCCACTGATTTTCTGAAGTCGCGTATAGTCGATAACACGGCGATAAACCATGCATCATGTGATCCGGCATCGCACGACTGGACTTCCCTGGATAACTTAAAAAGTCGTCATGATTAGCGTATGCATTAGCACCGAACATATCGACTAGTATTCGTTGACCCATGCCTGTTCGTTGTCGAGCGACCAAACCAAGCATTGCACTCGTCGCGACTACTACCGCTGTATTCGGATCTGGATTCACTTCATTCGCACGCATTAGACGTCTCGTCCATAAACAAAGCCCGTCAAAGTCCTGTATTTTGCTAGGGAGTTCTTCTCTCATTTGATACATGACACCTCCCATCGCTGCACCCGGAACAGGATGTGTACTCGGACGGTGCGCCCCCGGTCCATCAGGACCATATCCGTTACTTTGCAAATAGACGATATTCGGGTTAACACTTGCTACTTGTTCGTATCCTATTCCAAGTCGCTCCGGAACTCCCGGTCGATAGTTATGAATTAAAACGTCAGCATCGGCCAGTAACTTCAATACAATTTCTTTACCTTCATCTGATTTCAGATCTACGCTAATACTTTTTTTGCCCGCGTTGACCCGGGCAGAGCCGATTCCCATACCTTGTCCTCGATAGGGGTCTCCTCCCAATTGCTCAACCTTGATTACTTCAGCACCCATATCCGCTAAATACGAGGCGCCTAACGGAGCAGCGATAATTGTTGCTAACTCGACTACCTTAATACCAGTTAAGGGAAGGGATTCCCCTTTCGAATGTTTGGGCGCTAACCGTGCTTCCGCGGCGCCAGTCCATTCCTCAAGGTACGCAGTCCCTGACTCCATATCCGGTCCGGGTTTGGCCGGTGTCTTCGTTAATCGAGCAACCGGCCCAATCTGCACGCCTCCATTCGGCCTTTTTATAACGTGGCCATTCGCAATTATGTCGGCGTTATTTAATGCTTGCTGAGTAGTTTCATAGACGGTGCCAACAATTCCACCATCAGAAATCAATGCACTCATCCAATCTTCAGACGATCTTTTTTGAATTTGTTCCAACATCCTTTGACGAAATGCCTCATGCTTCTCCTTATCACTGATATACATCTGCTCTGGGTCCCAATCGGGGTCTATCAAAACATCCACTAAATCAGTAAGCCGTAGAAAATTGTCGTACAAATGAGGTAACAAATTGCCAAACTGCATCCAGCGGCCGTCCTTTGCTTGGGCTGGATGGTAGAAGAGGCTTGGCATCGGTGGTTCGTTAGAAGTCGGTGCCACAGTCGGAGGGAACAATTCCGGGAAACGGTCGCGAAACTGGACTCCTAACATAGCGCCCTGCTCATATGGGAGCAGACCCTGCAATAGACTAGTTTCAACTAATCTTCCTTGCCCATCGTCTCCTCTCTCAAGTAATGCAGCCAAGGTACCTGCAGCGGCATTCTGCGCACATGCATGAATACCGACTTGTAGAGCAGAGAAAACAGGACCATCACGTTCAACGATACGTTCAAAAAGACGCATTCGTCCCGTCACTGCCGCTACGATGTGCTCATATCCAGGATAATCGGCATGAGGTCCATGGCTTCCAAAGCCGCTCACATGACAAAAGATCAGATGGGGATGTCTTTCGTGTACCGAACCATAATCGAGCTCCCTACGCCGGAGAGAGGAACTACGCCAGTTACAAAAAAGAACATCAGCTGCCGTACATAGCGTCTCAAAAGTCTTCCGTTCATCAGAATTGTCGAGATCTAACTCGACAGACTTTTTCCCTCGACTCCACATGGGAAAAGCTGGCTGGTTATCGAATGTGTCTTCGCCCGGACGTCTCACAACCAAGACCTCTGCACCAAAGTCTGCCAATATCATCGTGGCAATACCTGCTGCTGGTCCTGTCGTTAAATCCAAAACACGTATTCCCATTAGCGGTGTCGTCACAATTTTCTCTCCGTCCTTTTTATTTTTGGATTCGAAACGTTCTGCCACACCTCAACAGAGATGGCACAAATATATCGTTCATCTTACTAAGCATTTTCCACTTACACCTCATACTGATGGAGAAAGCGCCCCTCAGGATGCGGTACTAAGTGATAAGAATTTATTATTACTGAGATATTAGCTTGTCCAAGTGTTCCTACTTTCACTCAAGAGGCACAATTACCGTTGCTCAAAATCCCCCTCCAAAGTCTCACCCTTCGAGCGTATGCCTGGGGAACTTCCTTCGCCCGAGGTATGAACGAAATTCTCAACCCCCAACCGTTTCACGACATTCTCGGCAATGGTCCGCCGAAAGACTGGGACCAACATCATAAAGCCCAATCCATCGGTTACAAATCCCGGGGTTAACAGTAATGCTCCAGCAATTGCAAGAAGTACCCCTTCCACTATCTCGTGAGCTGGTAGCTGCCGGTTTCCAACTTGTTTAAGGCCTCGAGATAACGTGCGGAAACCCTCTTGTCGAAGCAGTGATAAACCAACTACAGCTGTCAGTATGACCAATCCTATCGTCATCCATGCCCCTAGGTATGCACCAATCTCTAAAAGAAGATACATTTCCACGACTGGCGTAACGACAAATGCCAACATTAATAATTTCATTACTGAAAAGTGAAACGGTATTCAACAAATGTCAACGGATGGGGATCATGAATTCAACTCAGAACAACAAATATACCGCGTGGTCGCAGCCGTTCCGGCGGGCAAAGTTGCTTCTTACGGTCAAATAGCAGAACTTGCGGACATCCCACATGGCGCAAGAATCGTTGGAAGAACGCTCGCCAATCTTCCCCATAAATCTCTGCTCCCCTGGCACCGCGTAGTCAATACTCGAGGAAAAATATCGTTACGCGGAAAAGCAGCGTTATTCCAAAAAGAATTGCTCAAAAAAGAAGGTATTCTATTTGTTGATGATCGTATCGATCTAACTCGATTCCGTTGGTGCCCGTGAACGACTTTCTTTTTCCACAATCAAGCCTAGACGCATACAAATAATGACAAGGACGATTGCTGGCAGACCAAGTCCCGCGGCGTAGACAAAAAAAGTCGTATAGTCAAATAGATCAACGACAACTCCGGCAAATCCCCCGACGAACTTACCCAACAACGTCATCAATGAACTAAACATCGCGTACTGTGTCGCGGTATAGGATCGATTAGTTAAGTAAGAAAGAAAAGCAATGAAGACCACATTAGCCATTCCTCCCGACAAATTATCCGCGCTCACTACTAAAGTAAGAATCGCAATGGAAGGCTCAAGTTCAGCCATCCAAGCAAATAGAAAATTTGTCAAGGCCACCATAACGGCACCTAACAATAACATCCGAGATAAGCCATAGCGGACTACTAAAATACCTGCTAAAAAAGAACCCGATAGCGTCATCCAGAAACCGAATACCTTTACTACATTCGCGATTTCTGTCTTGGTAAACCCTAAATCCAAATAAAAAGGATTGGCCATAACTCCCATAGTGATGTCACTAATTCGATAGGTGGCGATGAGCGCTAAAAGTACAATTGCCAACCAACCGTTTCGTTGAAAGAATTCTTTAAAGGGTTGCACCACAGCATCCACTATACGATTCACACCTAAATTGAGAGGAGACATTGTCTTGTCTGTCGCTGGGTCTATAGGAACTTTTTTCGGTTCCACCACCACACAAGTCGTAACGATCCCAACACTCACTAGAGCTGCCATAACAAAGTACGCGACACTCCAGGAAAAAAAATCAGCTAAATACAATGCACCTGCTCCCGCCACGAGGAGGGCTAGGCGATAACCGAATATATAGGCCCCCGCTAATGCCGCCTGCTTCTCCGAATCCGCAATTTCTATTCGATAGGCGTCTATCACTACATCTTGAGTCGCCGACGAAAAGGCTACCAACAGGCCTAAAAGCGCGATAAGTTGCAGGTCTTGGGACGGATCGACCATGGCAAGTCCAATTAATCCAAAAGCGATTCCTATTTGGGCAATTAACATCCAGCCACGGCGCTGGCCCAAGCGACAAAAAAACGGCAAACGAACTCTGTCCACCACCGGAGCCCAGACAACCTTGATTGAATAGAGGATCCCGATCCAGCTGAAAAAACCAATCGTAGTCCTGCTAACCGAATAATCGGTTAGCCACGCAGACATTGTCGAAAAGACTAATAGGAAAGGTAATCCCGCAGAAAAACCTAGAAAAACTAGCCCCGCCACATGCCAATCCATGAAAACGGCAACTGACTGTTTCCAACCCGTTAGGGTCAACGTATTTAACTGCAAAGCTACCTCCCATATCGACGATTACTTGAATTCAATATGGCTTGTTAAGGCTCTTACTCCATACTTGGAACGCTAAGGTCCATCTTCTCAAGCGTCGAACCATCGAAATTATTCGCGCAAATTCTCAAACTGTAATGGTAGACCGAGTTCAGCCTCGCGAAGTTTTTTCATTACATGCTGCAAATCGTCACGCTTTTTTCCATTGATCCGAATTTTATCTCCTTGTATTTGGGCTTGTACTTTCAATTTCGTTTCTTTAACTATTTTCACTATCTTTTTGCTCGAATCACGGTCGATACCCTGAATCAAATGATATTTTTGGCGTTTCTGCTTTCCAGCGGCCTCGATATCCTGTTGATCTAGTGAATCCGCATCTAGTTTTCGCTTTGCCATCTTATCTCTCAGGATCTGTTCGAGCTGCGCCAGTTGGAATTCTTCTTCTGCCCAAATATTGACAATTTCGCCGTCTAACTCGAAGCCTGCATCGATATCTCGGAAATCAAATCTTGTGTCCAGTTCTCGATTCGATTGATCCACGGCATTTCGCATTTCTTGTAAATCCACTTCAGATACGACGTCAAAGGTGGCCATAGCTAACGCTCCTCAGTTTTCCGCCTCAAATAAAGGTGCAATATAACGTCAATAACAATTCTTTAGTAAGACACAAATCCAGGTACTGACATAGTCGAGAAAATATTTACAATAGTTTAAATCACCTAAGTCCTAATCTTTAGATTAAACAGTATAGTGAGTTACACACTCTTGGCTCATTTGAATAGCGAAATCTTCATGGTTAACCGAATTGATAGTGTCACAACAAAAACCGGTGACGACGGAACGACATCGTTAAGTGACGGCAAACGATATCCGAAATCTCACGAGCGGATCGAACTGGTTGGTACTCTGGATGAGGGGAGTGTGTGGGGGGTCAAATGGCCGGTCACC
>MDTE01166663.1_pt1 | contig 10287 bp, 9 predicted proteins | sample 811231 | NCBI WGS metagenome assembly MDTE01 (sample SAMN05326651, study PRJNA326480) | marine metagenome | isolation source: seawater | place: Indian Ocean: Red Sea | collected 2010 | reverse complement strand
GCCAACTCGAGGTCGGCGATGGTGTCGTCGAGGTCGAACAGGAAGACCTGGGGCAGGCCGCACCGGCGCTCGGGATGAGCAGCGCAGAAGTCGACCAACCAGCGGTTGTGGGTGCGGATCCCCTCGAGGCGTCGCTCGTAGTCGGTCCGGTTGGTCGGCGGGTAGGTAATGAGCGCACCGGTCGGGAAGAACGGTGGCACGGTGTTTGGGAAGACGATTTCCGCGGCCACGCCCTCGGCGTCCAGGTCGCCGTTGCGCCGATCGTCGTCCCAGTTACGCGACCGTCCGTCGTCCTGCAGGTCGCGAAACGGGTTGCGGTAGGCGCCCCGCCACTCGGTGAAGGCGTCGCGGTATGACGGGGAGAGGTACTCCTCGTAGGCCTTCATGTTGCCGCCGGCGTGGCAGTCCGACGAGATCAGGGTGTAGGGGGTGGATCCACCGGTAGAGGTCATAGTTGTCTTCTCCGCTTTGTTCGGATCGTAGGTTGGCCTAATCGGCTAGAAGTTGGCCTAGTTGGTCAATCATGTAGCCGACATGGTCGCTGGTCATGCCGTGGTGGATCGGCAGGGTGAGACCGCGATCCATCACCCGGTCGGCGTTGGGGAGACCACCGGGCGGCGCCCGATGGGGGATGCCCTCGAACCCGGGTTGACGCAGGACGTTGCCGGTCCAGACCATTCGGGTGGGCACGCTACGGGCCTCAAGGAACTCCTGGACCGCGCTGCGGTCGAGCTCACCCTCCTCGCTTAGCAGGAAGCAGTAGCGCATCCACGTGGTGTCACAGCCGTCGGTAGTGCGGGGCCGCACCACGCGGTCGTCGTAGCCAGCGAAGAACCCGTCCAGCATCGTCCAGTTGTGCCTGCGCTGGGCGTTGAACTTGGGCAACTTCTCAAGCTGAACCAGGCCGATGGTGGCGCTGATCTCTGTGGGCTCGAAGTTGTAGCCGATCTCGTCGAAGGTGAACACCATGTCGTAGGAGGCGCCGTCGGCCAACGTACCGAACCGGTCCTGACCGCCCTTCTTGGAGCCGAACAGGTAGTGCTCGCTGAGGCGGCCCCAGCGGCGCAACGACAAGCACCGGTCGCGGAGTTCGGGATCGTTCAGTGCCACCATGCCGCCGTTGCCGCCGGCTGTCAGAGCATGGGACAGAGCGAAGCTGGTGACGCTGATGTCGGACCGAGTTCCGGTGCGCTCGCCACGGAGCCACGAGTCCACGACGTCGCATGAATCCTCGATGACCACAAGGCCGGAGGCATTAGCGATGTCCCGTATGGCATCCCAGTCGGGACAGTTGCCCACCAAGTTGGGGGCGAGGATGGCTTTGGTGCGGGGGCCGATCATGGCCTCGATGCCGAGCGGATCTATCTGGAAAGTGTCGGCCTCTACGTCGACGAAGACCGGCACGATGCCCGACTGGACCATCGGGGCGATGTCGGTGGAGAAGGTGACCGGCGGGGTGATGATCTCGTCGCCGGGCTCGCAGCCGATGAGATCGATGGCCAGGCGCAGGGCCGAGGAGCCGGAGTTGACCATGACGCCGAAACGCTTGGCCAGCAGGGCCGCCATGCGCTCCTCAAACTCAGCGACCTTGGCGCCAATGGCCAGGCTGGTGGTGCGCATGAGCTCGACGACGGCGTCGATCTCGCGTTCATCATGGACTGATCCTGCTGGTGGAACGCCTGAGACCGACGTCGACCCGCTCATGACTAAGCATCTTAGAGATATGTCTATGATTTGCCTACTAGAATCCACACAATGAGGGCGATTCCTGCGGCTGAAGCCGACAAGCGGGTCAGTCACGCTTCCCGCGACACCCGCAAGCGGGGCCTAACCCACGCCGACGTGGTGGCCACCGGCATGGCGGTGCTCGACGCCGAGGGAGTCGTCGGCCTGAGCCTGGCGGGAGTCGCCGAACGCCTCGGGGTCCGTCCACCGTCGCTTTATGCCCACGTCGAGGGCCTGAACGGCTTGACGCGCGACCTGGCCCATGCGGCCACCGTCGAGTTCGGCGAGGTGTTGCGCGACTCGGTCCTGGGCCGGAGCGGGGCAGACGCCGTGCGCTCGTTCGCCGTTGCCTACCGGAACTGGGCCACCGGCTTCCCCGGCCGCTACGAGATGACGCTGCTGCCCATCGCCCCCGGGGACGCCGAGCGGCGCGCCGGAGCCCGTCTGGCTCTAGGAGCGGTCCAGGCCGTCATCCGCGGCTTTGGCCTCGACGAGGACCGCGCCGTGCAGGCCGGGCGGTCGCTGCGCTCGGCGATGGACGGCTTCAGCCGGCTGGAGAACGCAGACAGCATGGGCCGCGGCAACCACGACGCCGACTTCACCTTCCTCGTGGAACTGCTCATCGACGGCATCCAGCAGACTGGGACCGCCCCCGGCGACGCCATAAACAAGGATTCCTAGAGCGGCACGGCGGTCCGGTCGCAAATCGGACGCAGGGCGAAACTCGACACCATCCGCGCCACCCCCGGAAGTTGAGCCAGATGGGTGCGGTGCAGCACCTCATAGTCGGCTACGTCTCGCACTACTACGTGCACCAGGTAGTCGAAGTCGCCAGCCATCAGATGGCAGCTCATGATCTCCGGCCGCTCACTTACTGCTCGCTCGAATTCCTCCAGCGTCCCCTCGTCCTGTCCGCTCAGGGTGATCTCCACGAACACGTCGGTGCCCAGTCCGACCGCCGAGGGGTTGACGAGGGCCACGTACCGGTCGATAGACCCGCCCTCCTCCAGACGCCGGACTCGCCGCAGGCAGGCCGACGGCGAAAGGTGGACTGCCTCGGCCAGGTCCACGTTGGCCATCCGCCCGTCCTCCTGGAGCAAACAGAGGATGGCACGATCCACGTTGTCAAGGTCATTCTGTGCTTTTCTCACACATCAAATCCTAGTTGAACGCAATTTAATTGTGTGTCCGTGGCTTGCTTTGCTCAATTCCGCAACCGCGTGCCGGCAGAGCCTCCGTACATTTTCACCATTGGGCGATGACGCCCCGACCGACGCGAACAGGAGTGCTGCCATGGACATCGGTGTCCCTGCGGAAACCAAGACCGCCGAGCGCCGTGTCGGCCTCACCCCCGCCGCCACCGGCGAGCTTGTCAACCGCGGCCATCGCGTGGTCGTCGAGACCGGCGCCGGCGAGGGCGCTGGATTCAGCGACGTCAACTACAAGGAGGTCGGCGCCGTCATCGTCGGCACTGCCATCGAGGTGTTCAGCGACGCCGAGATGATCGTGAAGGTCAAGGAACCCCTCGCCCCCGAACGGGCGCTCCTAAATCCCCACCACACCCTGTTCGCCTACCTCCATCTGGCCGCGGACCGCCCGCAAACCGACGAACTCATGGCCAGCGGGGCCACCTGCATCGCCTACGAAACGGTCACCGACGACGACGGCCGCCTGCCCCTACTGGCCCCCATGTCGGCCATCGCCGGCCGCATGTCGATCCAGGCCGGCGCCCACGCTCTGGAGGCCACCCAGGGTGGTGCCGGCCTATTACTGGGCGGTGTCCCCGGAGTGCGACCAGCCAATGTTGTCGTGATCGGCGGCGGCGTAGTCGGTGAGAACGCGACCGAAATGGCTGTCGGCTTGGGCGCCGAAGTCACCGTGCTGGATCGCAACCCGACCGTGCTTGACTCCCTGTCCAAGCGTTTCGGTGGACGAATCAAGACTGTGTACTCCACCAAGGCCGAACTCGAAGCCTCCGTGTTCGATGCGGACATGGTGATCGGCGCGGTGCTGGTCAAGGGTGCCAAAGCCCCGCACCTCGTGACCCGGTCCATGCTCGGCCGCATGCGGCCGGGTTCGGTCGTCGTTGACGTGGCCGTCGACCAGGGAGGTTGCTTCGAGACCACGAAGCCCACCACCCACACCGACCCGACATTCGTGGTCGACGGCATCGTCCACTATTGCGTGGCCAACATGCCAGGTGCCGTGTCCCGAACCTCGACCCAGGCCCTGTCTAATGCCACCCTGCCATTTACCTTGGCTTTGGCCGACAAGGGCGCCGAGCAGGCACTGGTCGACGACCCGCACCTGCTAAATGGCCTCAACGTCTGTGCCGGGACGATCACGGACCGTGCCGTGGCGACAACCTTCGGCCTCGAGCACGTCGATCCGCTGGATGCGCTCGCCGCCCGCTGAGCCTGCCGCTAGGCCCTAGCCGGCTCGTCCCTGTGTGGAACTAGACGTTGGAACTGTCCACAGCGCAGACCGGCCCGAGAATCGGTGACCCTGCGCTGGGCCCTCCGCTTTTTCTGCCCCAGTAGCGTCACGGCTATGCCTCGCAATCAGGTCGACGTCGCGGTGGTCGGCGGCGGAATTCTCGGCCTGGCCACCGCCGACGCCCTCCAGGCCCGCCTGCCCGGCAGCTCGGTCCTCGTGCTCGAAAAGGAGGAGGCAGTGGCCACCCACCAGACGGGCCGCAACAGCGGGGTTATCCATGCCGGCCTCTACTACGCCCCCGGCTCACTGAAGGCCACCCTTGCGGTAAGGGGCGGCGACCGGATGATCGACTTCTGCACCCAGCACGGGATCGCCCACGACCGCTGCGGGAAGTTGGTGGTAGCCACCACTTCGGTCGAGATCCCCCGCCTGCAGGCTCTAGCCGAGCGATCCCGAGCCAACGGCGTTGCCGTCACCGAGTTGGGCACCGAGGAGGCCCGGGAGCGCGAGCCCCACGTAGCCTGCATGGCAGCGCTCCACGTTCCCACTACCGGGCGGGCCGACTTCGCCGGCGTGGCGCGGACCCTGGCCAGCCAGGTGGGCAAGGCCGGCGGCGAGGTCCGGACTGGTGTCCGGGTTGGACGCGCCACCCCGTCTTCGGACGGCTGGACGATTGAGATGGACCACGGCTCCGAATCCCAGCCCGTGGCGGCCCGCTTCCTCGTCGGCTGCGCTGGGTTGCACGCCGACCGGGTCGCCCGGGCAGCCGGCGAGCGGCCGGATACTCGCATCCTTCCCTTCCGCGGCGAATACCTCGACGTGGTCGGCGCGTCAGCCGATCTGGTCCGAGGGCTGGTGTACCCGGTCCCCGACCCACGGTTCCCGTTCCTAGGCGTTCACCTCACCCGGGGTCTCGACAACCACGTGCACGCCGGACCGAACGCCGTGCTGGCGTTAGCCCGCGAGGGTTACCGCTGGTCCGATATTTCGGCACGCGACCTTGCCGCCACCGCCGTCTGGCCCGGCACGGTCCGCCTCTTGGCCAGGTACGGGCGAGTCGGGTTTGACGAGTTACTCCGATCCCTTAGCCGCCGCCGCTTCGTGGCCACCGCCCAACGCCTCGTGCCAGACCTAGACCCCGCAGACCTGCAACGTGCACCAGCTGGCGTCCGGGCCCAAGCTGTGGACCGACAGGGTGCTCTCCTCGACGACTTTGCCCTGATAGACGGGGACCGATCCCTCCACGTATTGAATGCGCCCTCTCCTGCCGCCACAGCCTCCCTTGAGATCGCTGCCCTGATCGCCAACCGAGTCGCCAGCGCCATCTCCTAACTGCCCACCAATGGCCTCGGCGGGAAACGGCGCCGGCGTGGCACCAGGCCGGCAACCAATTGCGGCACAGATTGTTCAACCGCATTTCGTATTGGGGCCGATCCGACGCAGACATCAGCCGGGCTTTACCAGCCGCTTCTCATCTTGCTGAAACCGGACCGTGACGTCTACGGGCCAACCCCGAAGTACTGTCAACACCGGCGAGACCTCCTAGCGGTAGCACCCAAGCCCGGCGGAAGCCGGGAAGAGGTCGGGCGTCGAACCCACGCGTTGGAACTGAGCGACTGCGCCGCCGACAAGCCCTCTCTTCTACGCTCAGGCCACACAGAGGCGACACCGACCATCGCCCACCCATTCTTTACCGTCGACGGCGACGGGAGGATTCATGTCGGCTAGCACCACCCAGCAATACGTTGGGTCCGAGAGGATCGGCTTCATTGGTCTCGGCAACATGGGAAAGCCCATGTGTCTGCGCCTGCTGGCCGCCGGATACGAGGTCACGGCCTTCGACATCGCCACTCAACCCCTCAGCGAGATCACCACCGCAGGTGCCGCTCTGGCAAAGTCTGCCGCCGAGGTGGCGTCGACCGCCGACGTGCTGCTCACCTCGCTCCCTCGGCCCGACCACGTAGAAGCCGTCATGGAAGGTGCTGGGGCGCTTGCTGCCCTCCGCCACGGCTCATGCTGGGTGGACCTGACAACCAACCGCCGTGACCTGGTCCAACGCCTGGCGACCGAAGCCCCCTCCGGGGTCACCGTCGTCGATTCACCAGTGACCGGTGCCGTTGACGGCGCTCGCAACGGCCGGCTCACCTTGTTCGTCGGCGGCGAAGAAGACGCCGTGGCCAGAGCCAGCGCGATTCTCGAGCACCTCGGCCGGGTCATCGTCTGTGGCCCGCTTGGTACCGGCAACGTGGTGAAACTGGTGACGAACCAACTGTGGTTCATCGCAGCCGCGGCTATCGGCGAAGGCTTCGCCCTGGGTCTGAGCAACGGTGTCGAACTATCCGTCCTTTGGGACGCCATCACTGACAGCGTGGGTGACTCGTTCGTGGCCCGCCACGATGCTCCATCGATCTTTGCCGGGCACTACGACCCGTCGTTCAGTCTTGACCTGTGCAACAAGGACCTGGCCCTAATCGGGGAACTTTCGGCCAAGCTGGGAACCGACCTGCCGATGACCGAGGCAGCGAAGGCCACTTTCGCGAGGGCCTCGGAACGCTATGGCTCTGACGTCGGGGAGTTGCACGTGGCGAAACACATCGAAGACGACACCGGCATATCGTTTCGAATGGAAGGCAACTGGACGCCCCCATGGGAGCAGTAGGCATCCACCCATGAGCCGCAACGGCGAACCACTCCACCCTTGCCCGATCCCAATCACGGAGTTGATCGACCTCGACCGGTATCCCATCAACCGGCCGAACTCCCCCGAGTACTCCTCCATGGTTGCCGACGCCAGAGCGAAACTCGCCGACGACGGCTGCGCCGTGATCCCAAAGTTTCTGGACAGCGCTGCATTACCCATCATGAGCGCCGAGATTCTCGGTATCAGACCATTTCTCCACGAGTCGAAGATCTCCATCAACCCGTACTTTTCGGAGGGCGATCCCGAGCTCCCGACCGACCATCCCACCAACACGTTTATTGAGCGCTCAGGTGGCTTCATTCCCCGGGATGCCTTCGACGCCACAAGTGCGATCGACGCCGTCTACCAGTGGCCACCACTCCTCGCCTTTATCGCCGACTGCCTCGAACTCCCCGAGATCCACTGCTACGCCGATCCGCTCGCTGGACTGACCATCAACGTTCTGGACCCTGGCCAGCAGTTCGCTTGGCACTACGACACCAACGACTTCGCCGTAACCATTCTCATCGACAAGGCTTCCGAGGGAGGTTTGTTCCAGTATTCGCCCAACATCCGCTCGACCGATAGTGAGAACTTTGACGCGGTCAAGGCCTGCCAGGACGAGGACCTGACGACGGTTCGAACTCTGCGGCTACGTCCAGGAGACCTACAGATCTTCCTTGGAAGATTCTCGTTGCACCGTGTGACCCGGGTAGGCCTGTGCTCCCCGGCTCGAAACACTGCCGTGTTCGCCTATACCGAGAGGCCCGGAGTTATTGGTCGCCTCGAGCGCACAAAGCAACTGTTCGGCAGGGCTCTCCCAGTCCACGAAGAGGCGGAACGGGCTCGGACCCGAAGCGACGCGTTGATGGACTGAACTCCCTTCCACTAGCCGGCACGTCCGTCTAGCGTCCGCCCACCGAACAACGTCACAAGAACAAATCTGGAGCAAGAGCAATGAAGGAACAGAGCCGTGCGTCCTACGACGCCATAATCGTCGGCGCCGGGGTAATCGGCGCGGCCACCGCCTTCGAGCTGGCAAAGAAGGGGTGGAAGACCCTCAACGTCGACAAGCTCCCTGCCGCTGGGTACGGCTCGACCAGCAACTCGTGCGCCATCGTCCGCGCCCACTACTCCACTTTTGATGGGGTTGCCATGGCCTACGAGGGCTTCTCCTACTGGAAGGACTGGTCGAACTACCTCGAAAGCGAGGACGAGCGCGGCCACGCCCTTTACATGCAGAGCGGCACCGTGCTGTTCATGCTTGAAGGCGGCCACCACGAGAAGGTCCTGCCCCTGTTCGATCAGGTAGGCGTGCCCTACGAGATCCTCTCCAACGACGAACTCCGCGAGCGCTACCCCTTCTACGAGCACGGCACCCACGGTGAGCCGTGTCGCCCCGAGGACGACCGCTTTTGGGATGAGCCCGAGGGCGAACTGATCGGCGCCTTGTACACGCCGGATTCCGGCTATGTGTCCGACCCGCAGCTAGCCAGCCACAACCTGCAGCGGGCCGCTGAGGCCAAGGGCGGCGAATTCCGGTTCAACGTCGAAGTGGTCGACATCCGTCAGGCCAACGACCGGGTGGCCGGCGTGACGCTCGCCGACGGTACCCAGATCGACGCCCCGGTGGTGGTCAACGTGGCTGGCCCACACTCGTTCGTCATCAACAAGATGGCCGGCGTCTACGAGTCGATGAACATCAAGACCAAGGCACTGCGCCACGAGGTCCACCACGTGCCGTCCCCCGCCGGTCTCGACTTTGAGAAGGACGGTCTGCACTCGTCGGACTCCGATCTGGCCATCTACGTACGCCCCGAGTCGGGCAACAACATCCTGATCGGCTCCGAGGACCCAGCCTGCGACCCTCAGGTATGGGTCGATGATCCAGACGACTACGACGACGTGGTATCCGACGATCAGTGGAACGCTCAGGTGCTGCGTCTGGCACGTCGCGTCCCGTCGCTCGGCGTTCCGTCGGACAAGAAGGGCATCGTCGACCTGTACGACGTGTCCGACGACTGGATCCCGATCTACGACCGGACCGACCTGGACGGCTTCTACGTGGCCATCGGCTCGTCGGGCAACCAGTTCAAGAACGCCCCGGTGGCCGGCTACTGCATGGCCGAGCTGATCGAAGCAGTCGAGGGCGGCCACGACCACGACGCCGATCCGGTGAAGGTCACCGGCGTCCACACCGGCCTCGAGATGGACATGGGCTTTTACCGGCGCAACCGGGAGATCAACCCGAACTCCTCGTTCTCGGTCAACGGCTGAGCGGGGTTCCCGTCCGGCGGCTCCGGCCCGCCGGAGGGTCGGCCGGGTGGGATGCGGCCCGGCGGCGGCTCAGCCGTCGTCGGGCGCGCCCTCGACCAGCTTCAACGCCCGCCGGAATTCCCGCCGGGTGTGCTCGTCGCTGAGGCTCTCCTCGTCGCCGGGCTGTTCGACCAGCACCGGCGGATCGGCGTCGAACTCGAGGCGTAACGCCCGGCTCATCGCTCCGTGCATGGCGTACGTGCACACGATGTAGGTGAGCTCCAGGATCTCCTCGTCGGACAGGTCGGCCCGGAGCGCCTCGAACACCCCGTCGGGCACCCGTCCGTGCTGGATGGACAGGGCGTCGGTGTAGGCCAGCACGGCCCGTTCGGCGTCGTCGAAGCAGTCGGCCGTCTCCCAGGCCTCAATGGCGTCGATCTTCTCGTCGGAGATGCCGACGGTCCGGCATGCCTTGCGATGCTGCGAGTAGACGAACCGACTGCCCACGCACCACCCCACCCGGGTCTGACCGAGTTCCCGAAGGGCCGGGTCGAGGAGCCGATTGGGGCTGCGGTAAAGGGCGATCCCGCCAACCGCGTGGTCGAACACGTCGGGGACCAGGGCGAAGGTCGACCACCAGTCGCCGGGCGAACCGGTCGGGGTGCCGGGCTCGTCAACCGGGTCGCGGTCGCCGAACAGCATCTGGAACACCGGCTGGGCACCGGGGTGGAGGTCCTCTCGTCGGACCCTCCGCAGTCGGGGCATGGCCGGGACCGTAGGCGCGGGACGTGCTCCGGCTCCCAGCCGGGCGGTCAGTCGGGGTCGACGACGACCCGGGTGCGGAGGACCTTGTCGATGAGGCGCTGGTTCCGCTCGTCCCAGACCGGCCACAGGTAGTCGACGAGTTGCACCACGTTGCCCACGCCCTGGATGCCGCCGACCAGGCCGGGGACCAGCCAGCGCCCGACGCCCTTCGCCCCGCCGGGCGGCTCACCGGAGTCGACGTCGACCAGGCGGATGCCGAGGCGCCGCTTGCCCGGCGTGGTGCCGATGATGCCCTGCCGGTAGCCGAACAACCAGCCGCCCCACACGAAGGCGCCGAGGCCGAACAGCCCGGCGAACACGAACAGCAGGATCCCAAGGCCGTCGGCCTGCCACTCGTCGGTGGTCTCGTCCCAGCACAGGACGAG
>MDTE01097246.1_pt1 | contig 10287 bp, 4 predicted proteins | sample 811231 | NCBI WGS metagenome assembly MDTE01 (sample SAMN05326651, study PRJNA326480) | marine metagenome | isolation source: seawater | place: Indian Ocean: Red Sea | collected 2010 | reverse complement strand
TCCACTCGCATTTAATTTGATGGATTTCCATGTCTTTTCCTCAATTTCGTAATTGAACCTTGCGGCAAAACGGACAGCTCTAAGTAGTCTTAGATGGTCCTCCTGAAATCTTAAATCTGGATCCCCAATGGCTCGAATAACCTTTTTTTCGATGTCAGATCTTCCGTCTACAAAATCGATGTGTTTTTGGGATATGGGGTCAAAGAAGATTCCGTTGATCGTAAAATCTCTTCTAGCTGTATCCTCTTCAGGGGTTGAGAAAGTGACGTCTTCAGGATGTCTTCCATCCTTGTAAGATCCATCGTTTCTGAAAGTAGCAACGTCAAAGGCTTGATTGTCTTTAATAACAATAACAACTCCAAAGTGAACTCCTACCTCCCGCGTTTTACTGAAAATCGAGGTTATTTGTTCAGGAAGTGCGCTGGTTGCAATGTCATAATCTTTCGGAATTTCACCTCTAAGCATATCCCTTACGCAGCCTCCAGCCAGATAGGCGACATGGCCTTCTTCCTGAAGTTTGCCGATAATTTCGACGGCGGCTGCTTTATTGCTGTCCATTCAATGATTTAAGGGAGTTAGAATACTCTTCATTTGAGTTTCTTGAAAACAAGATAAATATATGCTAAATAGTAAAAAATAAGGGTATCAGTGTTTTAAACTTCGTTTCTTATACTCCCTTTTTAGTAATGATTGGCAGGATAGCTCAGTGGTAGAGCAAAGGATTCATAAGCCTTGGGTCGAGAGTTCAATTCTCTCTCCTGCTACCATTACTGACAACGAGTTATAAATAAAACTAATTTCGGCTAATTGCTTGTTGTTCTTAAATTAGAAAACGCTTACATCATCCCTTTAGCTTTTAGCTTCTCTAATAAATATGTCCACTCCTGCTCTTACCGTTTTATATGAACATCCGACCTGGCAGCAACCACTATTCGAAGCCCTTGATAAACGCGGCGTTGATTACCTTGCCTATGATGTTAAGTCGGCAGCTTTTGACCTTAGAGAGGACGTTCAGGCTTCGATAATTTTTAACCAACTTAGTCCCAGCGCCTATGTTCGCGGCAATGGGCATACTGTTCCGTTTGCGTTGGCTCTACTCGATCACTTTGAGTCTAAAGGCGCAAGGGTACTCAACGGGGCCTCCGCATTTCGACTGGAGCTCGACAAAATAGCCCAGATCCGCTTGATGCGTGACCTCGGAATGGATTATCCTTGGACGATTGCTTTCAACAACGTGGAAGCGTTATGGGAACACGAAGAGGTCCTCAACTTTCCTGCAATTCTTAAACCCAATCAGGGAGGCAGTGGGGCAAGAATGGCAGAAGTGAATAGTTTGAATGAACTAAAATGTCTTCTTGAGGAAGATTCCTCATTGTGGCAGCCAGATCCGGTTTTACTGCTTCAAGAGAAGCTAGACCATGACCCTAGTAAACAAGGTATAGTCCGTCTGGAGTTTCTTGATGGAGAACTCCTTTATGCCATGCGAGTGGTAGGCGTATCCGGCTTTAACCTTTGTCCATCAATAGACTGTAATCCGGAGGGTGATGAGGAAGGGGCCTGCGCAGTGCCCAGCGCCACGCCTACAAGCGATCCTCAATTTCTACCCTATCCTGAAGTTCCGGCCGAAGTGGTTGAAGAGGCTAGCCGCCTCTTCAAGGCAACAGGATTTGATGTTGGCGCTCTGGAATACTTGATCACAAGGGATGGACGGCGGGTATTCTACGATATCAATGCTAACTCTAACTTGCGACGTTCTGTTGGATTGGCCATGGGCTTCGATCCTTTTGATAAGGTCGCTGAATATCTCGAACGGCAAATATCCTCATAAAGAGTTACGACCATGTTAGGTTATTTGAAGAAGAACAAAAATCGCAGATAGAAGGCTTTATCGTATTTAAATAGGATTGTGAATACTGCTTAACATTGTAATTTCAATTTCATTTATTTATCACTAGATAAAACCATGAACCCTGCGCGCCTTTTATCCTTATTAGTTTTACTGCCCCTTCTTCTTGGGGGGTGTGGACAGGCTGAGGATACCTCTGAGGTTGAGTTGAGCTTAGGGTCAACGTATAAAAGGCCCACTTTTGAACCTATGACCCTGGAGCAATACAAGGAAGCTTACCCTGAATTGCTAGGGCTTTCTTGCGGCATTGAGAAATTTTTTGATACTTATATCAATGTTTTCGGTGTCACGGTTGCCGCAATGCCAAACACTCCCGTCCCCGAGATTATCCATGCGGCTAAGATCTTCGCTCAACTCATTGATAACGACGAAGACTTCATCCCAGACGATCAGAAAATAGTCGATTTTCATCAGAAGGACTCCCAGGGACGTGATTTCCTAATCGTTCTAGTCGATACAAAGGCGTTGGACAATGCATGGATTGCTTTCAAGCCCGGCCAGCGATTCTGGGTTCCAGCACAAGCATTACGTCCTGGGCACTCCGGCGTCGGTCATTCGCGGGATGGTGAGATGGATATTGCTGTCGAGGAATTGTTTCATAAGTACAGTAAATCCTTGCAGAAAGTCTACCCAAAGGATTTCGGCCTGCCAGATGAAGAAGCTGGTGCCACATGGTCTTCAACTTTATCCAATGCAATGGATCTAGCGCGGGGTATCGACCGGACAGTGAAGCCAGTAAATGGTCAATGGATCTATCCCGAAAACGCTTGGTATACGTACAACGCGACTTCATGTGGTTGGGGGTGTCAGATTGATGAGTACTTGTGGCATATCTGGGCAACGAATATTGGTTATAATGAGATGCTCACAAGGCAACCTGATGGCCCCAAAGAGGAAGCTAGACCACGTGGTTGGTGCGAGAACCTTAGTCGAGAATGGAAGCCATGTACCAGGGACGATCTAAAAGAGATGGACCTTCCTGCTTATCAATTAATCAACAAAAAAGACTATAGAATACCGACCAAAATACCCTTTGGAGAGTATGGTAATAACCGAGTTGAATATCACGGTTACGAAATTGATGTTCGATCTAACAATAGTCACTATTTCACCATCAACCGAAACTCAAATATAAGCCTAACTTTAAAGCGTGGAAATACTTATTACTTTGATCAATCATTGAAGGCAAATACAGGATATGATCTTAGATTTTCTTCTGTCCAGGATGGTACTCATGGTGGAGGAAAAGAATATCAGAAGGGAGTGAAGTTCAAAGGAGTTCCTGGAAAACGGGGTTCCTATGTCAAAATTACTGTGGCCAATGACGCGCCTGATAAACTTTATCTTTATAGTAAAAGTCAACAAGGAATGGCTATTAATTGCGTTCTTGTTGTTGAAGATTAATTGGAGAGATATTAATCAAATAGGCATTAGTAGAAGGCGGGAAGAATATATTCATAACTACATCAATAATAAGTAGCTATGTAACGCGCTCTGTGGCTTCATCGCTGTGCCCTACTACTTTAAGAACGTTTTAAAGGATCCAAATGATGGCAGATATCACACCGAAGATATTCCAAAGATCGTCTTTATCCATAGTACTAAATTGCAGTCAGTAAATACAACAATATAACAACAAGTACTTACGGCTAAAATGAGATTAGGGTGATTGAGGTCTATTGAAATAAAAGTCCCCAAATCAACGAGGGCAATAACCAAAAAATTAATTTAATGATTCCGATAAGTGCTCTTAAAGGTAGAGCGATAAGGATGCTCAAAATCTTTGCCCACCATGGGAGATTTTTAAACTCTTCCCAATCCATTCCAAATAGAAATTCAAACATTGATTAAAATTTACTAACAAAACTATAAATTGCAATAATGCTAAATTATCCTCGAATTTTGCGCTTTATGAGATTAGATGAGATTTTCACTCAATATTATGTATATTTAATTTGAATTTTTTCTTATGCTTAATCGCCTTAATAAATATATAACTTCCCAATATTGCTGCTTTCTCACTGCAATCTTAGCTTTTAATTTTACGAATGATTTATCGGCTCTTCCAAGAATTAATGAAATTATGTCAAACAATGATTCCACTCTTTCAGATTCTGATGGTGATTTTTCTGATTGGATTGAATTACATAACCCAGATGAGGAAGACATAAATCTTGAAGGGTATTATTTAACTGATAATTCAAATAATCTTACAAAATGGCAATTTCCTAAAGTTATCCTGAAGAGCGGAGAATACCTGATAGTTTTTGCATCAGGAAAAGAAAAAAACTTCCAATTAGATTCGGAAGAAATACATGCTGATTTTGAACTTTCTAGTGGAGGTGAGTATATAGGATTAATATCTCCAGACGCTAGAACAGTCGTATCAGAAATTTCTCCAAAGTTTGAGAAACAGGATAGTGATGAATCTTATGGTCTCGGGATATGGGGTGAAGCGGAGTCGTCAGTGTTAGTTCAAGATAATTCAGTGTTGCGTTACTTTATTCCTGTCGATGATTCGTTATCTGACACATGGCGTTTTCCTGGTGATAGATTTGATGACTCATCGTGGACGAGTGCCAAACAGCCGGTTGGTTTTGAATCAATAGCAGGAGCTCTTGAGCGGTTAGTTGAGACAGATATTTCAGAGACTATGAAAGGAAAGAATTCTAGTGGATACTTTCGATTTCCTTTTCAGTTTGATACCTCTAAAAAAAGAGTGGTAAGCGGTGAATTAAGAGTAACGATTGATGATGGGTTTATTGCATATTTAAATGGAGTAGAAGTGGGCTCTTTTAATGCTCCTACTAATATAAGTTTTGATTCCAGGGCTTCAGGATCTCGAAGTGATGCACAGGTATCATCTTCACCAATAGTTATAGATTTGCTGCCACACATTAGCGCGATAAGAAATGGAGATAATGTATTGTCCGTTCAGGCAATGAATACAGCGCCATCAAGTTCAGATTTTTTACTGGGCGTAAGGATGGTGGCCAATGTTCAGGATGTAAGCTTGGGACTGAGTTATGGCTTTTTTGATAAGCCTACCCCAGGTTTTGCAAATTCGGAGCTGGCTTTCAGAGGTAAGGTGGCTGACACAAAGTTTGAACCAGATAGAGGTTTTTACGATGAATCATTTAAGCTTGAAATAACATCTAAAACCGAAGGGGTTAGAATTCGTTACACTACAGATGGATCAGAACCAACTGCCACAAAAGGAATCTTATATAGATCGCCCATAACAATAAATAAAACGACCGTTGTTCGTGCTGCTGCATTCAGAGCAGGATATGAGCCCACTAATGTTGATACGCATTCTTATTTTTTCGTTGATGATATTATTCGTCAATCTTCATCTGCTCCAACGGGTTGGCCCCGTGGAAGCGTTAATGGTCAGCGATATGAATATGGAATGAATCAATCCATCGTGAACAGTGGGAATAATCAAATAGGTGGTGTTGAAAATACAAAAAACTCGATCAAGGGACTGCCTGTTTTTTCAGTGGTAACTGATCAAGCTAATCTTACTAGTTCTCAGACTGGAATTTATTCGAATCCTCAAAGAGATGGTATTGCATGGGAAAGAGAGTCATCAATTGAAATGATTTTTCCTCCTGGATATGTGGATCCTTATGGTAATGATAAAGGCTTTCAATCTCCTTGTGGTCTAAGAATCAGGGGAGGGTATTCAAGAAGGACACAAAACCCTAAGCATTCCTTTAGGTTATTTTTTAGATCTGAATATGGAAATGGTAGATTGAATTATCCGTTATTTGGTGATGAAGGTGGAGATGCCTTTAATAAGTTTGATTTTAGGGGGCCGCAAAATTATTCCTGGGCTCAAGGTGATAATAACAGGAATAGTTTTATAAGAGACACATGGTCTAGAGATTTACAGGGTGAGATGGGTCAGCCATATAAAAGAGGGCGTTGGGGACACTTGTTTTTGAATGGTATCTATTGGGGAATGTTCCAAATAGATGAAAGAGCAGAGGCGAGTTATGGTGAAATGTATTTTGGTGGAGATAGGGATGACTATGATGTCGTAAAGTCATACGGCGGAGTGACTGATGGGAATAGGAGCTCTTATCAGCGTTTATGGCGAAAATGGCAGCAAGGATTTAGAAGTAATTCGGCTTATTATGATATTCAGGGAATGGATTCAGATGGTTCATTAAATCCAGAAAAAGAGAGGTTAGTGGATATCGAAAACCTCATTGATTATATGATTATCACCTATTATACGGGAGATAGGGATGGTCCAGGTTCTAGGTATACTCAACCTAGGCCAAATAATTATTTTGGTATCTATAATAGAGAAAACCCACAAGGCTTTAAATTTTTTGAGCATGATAGTGAGCATTCATTAGGTACTGGTGAAAATAATATGGTTTCTCCTTTTACGAGAAGTACTGGTCTTAATGACTTTAATCCACATACCCTTCATGAAAAGTTGGCGAATGATAACGAAGAGTACAGAATGCTTTTTTCTGATAGGTTAGCAATGTATTGCTTCAACGGTGGACTATTAACTGATGAGGTTGGGATTCAAAGAGTCAATCGAAGAGCTGATGAAGTTGGCAAAGGAATAATAGCCCATTCAGCTAGATGGGGAGATTCATCAAGATCTCGTCTTTCCTGGTTGAATGCTGTTCAGGGTGTGAGGAACTTCATTTCAAATAGGGTTCCAACTTTAATTGGTCAAGTGCGATCAGTCGGATGGTATCCTGATATTGATCCTCCCAAATTAAATAAACATGGAGGTTTCTTGCAAAGTACAGAGCAGCTTCTTTTAACCGGCGGTCCGGGTTTGATTTACTATACTTTGGATGGTGAAGATCCTCGCCGTTTGGGTGGAGCTATAGCACCAAGCGCTAAAATTTTTGAAGGAACTACCTCAAGCGAGACGTTGTTAAGGAGAGGGTCGGTATGGAAATATTTAGACAATGGAAGTAATGCTGGAACCAATTGGAGAAATAAAAGTTTTAACGATACATCATGGAGATCTGGGGCTGCTGAGCTTGGCTATGGTGATGGAGGTGAGAGAACAACCCTTTCTTATGGAGGGAATGCGTTTGCTAAGCATGTTACTGCTTATTTTAGACGTAAATTTAATGTGACTAATCCCAATAAGTTTTCTGAATTGGATCTTAGATTGCGTCGAGATGATGGCGCGATCGTTTATATTAATGGAAAAGAAGTGGCCAGATCAGGTATGCCGGCAGGGGCTGTTAATTATCAAACTTTTGCCTCTAATATTTCAGGGGGCGCCGATGAAACCACTTATTATTAAATCTCGATTGATCCATCTAGTCTTGTTAATGGTGAAAATTTAGTTGCCGTCGAAGTTCATCAGGCCACAAGAACAAGTTCAGATTTAAGTTTTGATCTTGAGCTTGCAGGTGTTCAATTTACAACACCTAACCCTTTGTATTTGAAAGATGTTGGAAGAAATTTACTTAAAGCGAGAGTAAAAAATAATAATGAGTGGAGTGCTTTAACCGAAGTTGAATTTATTGTGGATGCTCAGTCTGCGAGTGCTCAAAATTTATCAATTAGCGAGATCCATTACAGACCTTTAGCGCCCACATTAGAGGAAATAGAGGCAGGATATAATGATCGTTCTGATTTTGAGTTCATTGAGTTAGTGAACATTTCCTCAAGGCCGGTTGATTTAGGATCTATCGAGTTTTCCGGTGGAATTAAGTTCGATTTTTCATTGGTTGATTCAAATAGAACTCTCCTTCCGGGTGAGAGATGTATTCTAGTTAATAATTTACCAGCTTTTGTGATGAGGTATGGGGATGCAATTGATCCTTCATTAAAAATCCTCGGTGAATATGATGGAAACCTTAATAATGATGGGGAGCAGTTAATTGTTTCCAACAAAGCGGGCAATGTCATAATAGATTTGACTTATAATGATGGAAAGGAGTGGCCAGAAAGTGCTGATGGCATGGGGTATTCACTAATAAAAATAAACCCAGAAAAAACAATATCGGACCACTCTCCTAACAACTGGCGCTCAAGTTCATCTGTTGGAGGTAATCCAGGAAAATCTGATGAAACCAGTTTTCAACTTTGGATGATGGAAAACAACATGCAGGATACGTTATCGGATGCTGATAAGGATGGCTTAACCGCATTGACAGAATATGCGATTGGTACAGATCCTAAAAAAGTGAGTCCAGAATCAGGTTTTGAAATTAGAGTGAATGAACTTGAAATAGAAGAATTAGTTCAAGAATTCTTGATTGTTGATATAACAAGGCGAGTCGGTGCAGATGATGTTAACTTTAAAATTCAAATGGCACAGAGACTTAATGAATGGGTTGATTTAATAATTCCAACACAAATTATTAAATCGATCAACAATGGCAATGGTACAGAAACAGTGAGCTATGTTATTGGATCCTTAAATCAAATTGGAACAGAGATGTATTTCAGGCAGGTCTTAACATTAGACTAGGATAATTTGATGCCCTTAAATATTAATGGTAAATACGCTCTTAGCATTGGTTATAAATTCATTGGGCTAAATCAGTAAGTATTCATTCAACTAATTCAATTTCGGCAAAAATTGCGCGATGATCAGATGCCACTGCTTCATCTAAAACTTTTGATCTGATCACTCTCCACGATTTTTTGGGTCTAATCATGATATAGTCAATCTGACGAGTGGGCTTTGAAACGGGAATTGTTGGTGACAGAGTGTTATTAGTGTGTAGCCATAATTTACCAAACTCCTTTAATGTTGAGCTAATTGGAATGTCATTGAAGTCTCCTGCCAAAATGGCAGGGGTGTTATTAGAGATGCTAATCCTTTCGTTGATGAACTTAGCTGAGGCAATTCGTTCATTGTCTGGTTTGCGATGATCTAGATGCGTTGCTAGAAAAGAGATTTTTTGTTCCTTAGACAACTTAATTACGGATTCAAGAACTCCTCGTTGTTCACCTGAGCTGAGATTAGGTAAGAGTAGGTTGTTTTTTTTGACAACCGGAAAACGAGAGAGAATTGCATTTCCATAATGACCTCCTTGAAACTCAATATTAGATCCAAAAATATAAAACATCTTGGTTAAACGAGATAGCTCAGCTGCTTGATCGATTTTTCCAGTGCGATTTGTTTTATTGTCGACTTCCTGTAATGCAACCAAATCAGGTTTAACTGATAAAATAACGTTGGCGATGCGAGCAAGATTAAGTTGTCCATCGACTCCTCGAGCATGATGGATGTTATAACTTAATACTCCTAAACGAAACGGCTTTTCTTTCTCAGCTGTGGTTGCCTCATTTTTGATAACTTTAATCTTAGTTGAGCCTTTAACTGAAGGGTTGCTGTCGATGTCATCTGCAAAAGTGCTATTTGCAGTCAGAGAAAAAAAATATACAGCAAAAATGATAAGCTCTTTCATTTTTCCTTTTTAGTTAACTCCAAATTTATCGATAGATGCCTGCTGAAAGGCCTTTCTTATTTCTGATCCATCACTATTTTTTAAGCCCTCGCGTTGGTACATTAAAATCATAATTCTATTGGCTTTGGGGTCAGCCCAACTTTGGGTTCCGTAGACACCGCCATGCCCAAAGGATCCTGTCGAAAGGGTAGATGTTACTCCTTGTGGTTTATTAACAAGACAAAACCCAAGTCCCCATGATGATCCATCAACAAAGCCAGCTTTCAAATCACCAGTGTGATTCATTGTCATCAAATCAAGCGTCTCTTTTTTTATTATTTGCTGACCTTTATAAGTTCCATTATTTAAGGTCATCTGGTAAAAAGCATACACATCTGATGCAGTTGAATATAATCCTCCAGCTGGGTAAGGAGTTCTAGATCTGTTGCTTAATCCGCCATTAAGAAAATCAATGAATGATGGGAATTTTTCTAGTTCAATTAATTTTTTGTTTTTATCCATAGAATAGATAGAAGCCACCCGATTAGCTTGTTTGTCTGATGGCCAAAATGTGGTGTTTTTCATTTCACATGGTACGAATATTTTTTTCTCCATACATTCTGCATAAGGAATGCCGCTAACTACTTCAACGATACGGCCAAGTGTGTTAATTCCGGAGTTGCTATATGACCAATAAGATCCAGGCTCGAAAAGTAGTGGAGTTTTTGAATAAGCCATAACCAATTCACTTAATGTGTGGTCGTTTCTCGTCGGCTGCATGTTTTGAAGTCCAGATGTGTGAGTAAGCAAGTCCTTAATAGTAATAGATCTTTTAGGTTTTTTGAGACCTAGTTCGTCCCGGGTTTTTGATTTTATGAGCCATTGATTTTTAAACTCTGGTAAATGTTTTTCTACTGGGTCTTCAATTGAAAGTTTTCCCTCTTCGTGGAGTTGCATGATGCAAATAGCGGTCATGGGTTTAGTCAT
>MDTE01081989.1_pt1 | contig 10287 bp, 8 predicted proteins | sample 811231 | NCBI WGS metagenome assembly MDTE01 (sample SAMN05326651, study PRJNA326480) | marine metagenome | isolation source: seawater | place: Indian Ocean: Red Sea | collected 2010 | reverse complement strand
GGGAAGGGTGAGAGTCCTAGTTCTGACGGTCACATCAACCATCAGAAAAAACTTACTTGGATCAGAATTTATCCAGTGAAATCTATTCCACTGTGACACTTTTAGCTAAATTCCTAGGCTGATCTACGTCAGTACCTTTTATTACGGCGGCATGGTAGGCAAGAAGTTGCACGGGTATCGTATAAAGGATCGGGGCTACAAATGGGTCAACGTGGGGCAGTTCGATAGTCGCAGCAGCTAAACCACCTAGCTTTTTTATACCTTCTTTGTCTGATAGAAATATTACCCGTCCACCTCGCGCTATAACTTCTTGCATATTACTCGCGGTTTTATCAAAAAGGCTATCGGACGGCGCTATAACAATAACTGGTACATTATCTTCGATTAATGCGATGGGTCCGTGCTTCATTTCGCCAGCCGCATATCCTTCTGCATGAATATAGCTAATTTCTTTCAGCTTAAGTGCACCCTCCAGCGCAATTGGAAATCCAGTATTACGGCCTAAATAAAGAACATCTCTCGCCGCTGCTACTTCCGTAGCCAATGCCGATAGCCTCTCATTATGAGCTAGGACATCATTTACTCGTGCTGGCACTTCCGTCAAAGAATGACAATAACTAGCTGAGCGAGCATCATCAATAACACCCCGCTCTTTAGCGGAAGCAAGGACTAAGCAAGCAAGCAGAGTTAGCTGGGTTGTAAAGGCTTTTGTCGAGGCGACACCGATTTCGGGCCCAGCGTGAGTTTGCAGAATTCCATCTGCGTCACGTGCCATAGAACTTTCCTCAACATTCACAAGAGCTAGCGTCTTCTGTTTTTGGGATTTTGCATAGCGTAAAGCAGCCAAAGTATCCGCTGTCTCACCAGACTGCGAAATGAAAATTGCCAATCCGTTTTCAGGCATATCAACCGCACGATATCGAAATTCTGAAGCGATATCGCATTCAACCGGTACGCGAGCAATCTGTTCAAACCAATATTTGGCAACCAGCCCCGCATGATAGGATGTACCGCAAGCAATTATGGTAATCCGCGAAATAGAAGTGAAATTAAAAGGCAAGTCAGGCAGACAAACGTGTCTATCCCTTGGGCTAAGCAGAGTACGAAGCGTATCACCGATTACCGCTGGCTGTTCATATATTTCCTTTAGCATAAAATGTGGGAAATTAGCCTTACCGGTCAACGCTCCAGATATTTCCGTCTTGCAAACAGGTCGTTCAACAACGTCGCCCGCCTCGTTATGCAAAATCGCCTTATCCGTTGAAATCTCTGCCCAATCGCCCTCTTCCAAATAGCAAATCTGCTGCGTCAGCGGCGCCAAAGCTAAAGCGTCTGACCCAAGATACATTTCACCATCACCATAGCCGATTGCCAGAGGGCTGCCGCGACGAGCACCAATCATTAAGTTCTCGAAACCCTTAAAAAGAATAGCTAATGCAAACGCCCCCTCTATAAGGGTCAAAGCAGCCGCAACTGCTTCCTGAGGCGAACTGCCCTCGACCAAGAAGCTGCTGACAAGGTGAACTATAGCCTCTGTATCCGTATCAGTCTCAAACTTATGCCCTTTGTCTAAGAGGTCCCGACGAAGTTCCTGAAAGTTTTCGATGATACCGTTATGGACCAGCACCACCCTATCATCAGCATGAGGATGCGCGTTCAGCTCACTGGGCGCGCCATGCGTCGCCCAACGCGTATGGCCAATTCCGACCAAACCCTCTAATGGCTCGTTGTTAAGGCATGCATCTAAATTCTTAATTTTACCTTCCGCACGACGCCGATCAATTTTGCCGTCAGCTAATGTCGCGATGCCGGCTGAATCATAACCACGATATTCAAGACGCTTAAGCCCGTCCATTAACTTTGGTGCGACAGCCTTGCTACTAATAATTCCAATAATACCGCACATATAAGTTATTCCGCTTTTTTCTCCATTTTGTCTTTATTTGCCTGCTTGCGCAGTCGATATTTTAAAGCCCAACCCTTGTGCTCTTCCTGAGGTACGCGACTGATCCCTAAGGCATTATCTTCAACATCTTTGGTGATTACAGACCCCGCACCTGTAATCGCTCCGGCATTTATTTTCACAGGTGCAACCAATGACGTATTAGAACCTATAAATGCGCCTGCACCGATTTCGGTATGAGATTTTAAGAAACCGTCGTAATTACAAGTAATCGTGCCTGCCCCAATATTTGCTCCAGCGCCTACTCGGCTATCGCCAATATAACTGAGATGGTTAGCTTTAGCGCCCTGATCAAGGCGGGCTTCTTTTACCTCTACAAAATTCCCAATTTGGGCATCAGGCCCAATATCCGTCCCCTGCCTTAATCGCGCAAATGGACCAATAATTGCATTTTTATCAATCTTTGCGCCTTCAATGTGACAGAAAGCTCGGATTTCAACATTATCCCCAATTACAACACCGGGACCAAAAACAACATTCGGACCAATGACGACATCTTTGCCAATTTGCGTATCAAAGCTAAACCAAACTGTATCAGGGTCTTGCAATGTAACCCCACTCTCCATCGCCGAAAGCCTCACCCGATACTGAAAAGCTGATTCAGCCTCCGCCAGCCCAGTGCGGGAATTCACACCCATTACCTCGTCCGGGTCACCGGTTTCTAAAACCAGGCAACCCCAGCCTTTTGAACGCGCTATACCAACTATGTCAGTAAGAAAAAATTCTGACTTAGAATTATTATCGGCCACCTCATTAAGTAATTGAAAAAGACGTTTTCCGTCGATCGCCATTATTCCAGCATTGCACAAACCAATCTTTCGTTCATCTTCGTTGGCGTCGCAAAACTCGACGATTTTTTCTAGACCTCCATTTAGATCTTTAACCAATCTGCCGTATTCGCCAGGGTCATCTGGAGAAAAACCTAAAACAACAAGTGCTGGATTATTCTTGCCACGCCTTACTTCAACCATCGCTTGAATAGTGCCTTCGGTGAGAAGGGGGGTGTCGCCAAAGAGTACTAAAACATCGCCGTCAAAACCTTTCAAAGCCTCTTCCGCTGCTAGCACAGCATGGGCAGTTCCGAGTGGGGGGTCCTGAACGACTACCTCTACCGAGGAAAATAACTCAATTTCCTTTTTCAAAACCGGGGACGTAACAATGACAATTTGATCCGTCTCAATAGTGCTGAGCCGATTTATCAAATAGCAAACCATGGGTTGGCCGGCTATCCGATGCAAAACCTTCGGCAGCGCCGATTTCATCCTTGTTCCTTCGCCGGCAGCTAAAATAACTGCGGCCACATTACTCTTTGTCATTTATCTCTAGGCTCCGTAACGGGATAATATCTAAAGCCTTATTTATAAACATAAATCGGCTGCAACGCCTCTTAGACCTATGGTTCAACCTTCATAGATACTATGCGTAGGGTTTGGACACCAGGATTTTGGCGGATGATCTCAATATTGTATTGTGAAGATATTTTTTCCGCGCCGCTACCACATCCAGAATACGACTGATTTCTATACAAACTGGGATCCCGTTTTAGTCAAAATCATCAACATTAAATGAGCCTACAAATCATCTTTGCCAACAATGGGCCTGTAACAATTACCACGAATAACCGAACAGTTTGAAGAGCTAGGACGAAGGAGATATCAGCATTGCTATCGACCGCAATGATTGCAATAGCATCTAGTCCGCCAGGCACCGTGGAAAGAAATGCCGTCAACGGATCTGTCCCAACTAACCACACCAGCATCACAGCAGATAGACAACACAGTAGTATTAGCGTCAATGTACCAATTAGCATCACCGGTAGTGCCCGCAGAGCATAAAGAACGGTTTCCTGAGTAAAGCGCAGACCAACCCATAGGCCAATGATCGCAAAGGCTGTAACTAGCAACCAAGGCGGTAAAATGATGTTTAGAAACCCCATCCCTTGCATGGTTGCAGCACAAATAAGGGGTATAAAAACCGCTCCAGAAGGAATTTTTAGTAACCGCGCAGCAAATCCACCAAAAATTGCAATGCCGAGAGTTTTCAATAGATCTGGCAGCTGGTCGACAAAGGGTATTACCGCTGATGGAGACTGGTTTTCTCCTGCTGTCACCCCAAAAACTAGACGCGACACCAAGGTCGCAACGATCACTACCATAGTCACACGCAGAAATTGCATAAAGGCGACCAGTCTTGGGTCAGCTCCAAACTCCTCAGCCATCGCCACCATTCCAGTGGCAGCACCTGGCGAACAGCCCCAGGCGGCAGTCGTGCCGGGCAATAGTCCAGTGCGCGCAATGAGCCAGCCCGCAAACGTACTTGCGATCACAGTTGTCGCGACAACCAATAAAATAGCTGGCCAGTCTTGGGCAATAGAACCAAGGATATCAGGATCAAGTGCCCGCGCCACAAGACAGCCAACAACCGCTTGTGAGGCAAGAAGATAAGGACGGGCCACGCTAAGATTAGCGCCCCGTACGGCGAATACCATACCAACTAGCAATGGTCCGATTAGAAAGGATGCCGGAAAACCTAAAGCCTCAAGGATAAGGCTGACAATCGCCGACACAGCGATGAGTAGGATCCAGAGAGGTAAAAGTTTATAGAAACTCACACAAATGCTCGAATGCCGGACAAGAAATTATTAATTTTTTTGTGCAGCAAGAAAGGCTCTATTGCAAATCTTCCTAATCATAAATTTACCATAGTTTTTTGTCCTCTCGGCATCGTTGGTCGTTGTCCGTTTATATCAAAAGACAACCATAGGAAAGCCTTCAATTGCCCACTGGGACCTGGTGTTTCAAGGAAACTTCGCCTTGGCCATTTGCCGATTGGACCACAGCCATACAAGCTTCAAATGTCGCCCGTCCCCACTCGCCAGTATGGATAGGCGCGACACCATCCAAGATCGCTGCACTTAGTTCATCTATTACTTCGGCACGAGGTACCGCCGGAGGTCTAAGTGGGTGTTCAATAGTCTCTTCATTTGCATAAATCCGGACGCCACTTGGCATTGGACGTATATCGCAATCGCTACAACTGACTACTAAAAACCCAAAATGTTCATGAGTTAAGCCCTGCGGAGGAGAATTAGGAAGCTTAGAAGAGGAGCGCCCACCGAATGCCCGATCTGCTTTTAGTTTCCCTTCATCTGAACTACTACGTAACGCACCCAATGTTCGCCGGGCAGCACCATAATTTTTCGGGTCTTTGGGTTTTCCAGTTTCGCTACGCCAGTCACAAAATTCATCTGAGTCAAAATGTCCATAACCAGAAAATGTTAGGTTAGCGACTGCCCCACCAACAAACTTTAAGATTGCACTATAGGCGCCCTCGGTAGGACGAGAAGAGTCATAATTCCCAGTAGTCGCATAGATAGTATTGACTAAGCCACCACACAAAAAGCGTGCGACATCAATTTGATGTGCTGCCTGGCTATAAACAACACCACCGCCTTGCGCGGTATTGAGTTCATCGGGTCGACGTGGACGATAAATAAAATCGGTGTAATTAATGCCGGCGACCAAATGAAGCTTGCCATAAGAACCGCTATCAATGATCCGTTTTGTCTCTATGATCGGTAAGTCGTAGCTATGGCTGGGTCCCACTAAGAGATAAACATTCTCGGAGGCGGCAGCCTCGATCATGCGTGTACAGTCTTCAAGGCTCAATGCCATTGGTTTTTCAACGAGAACATGTTTACCCGCCCGAGCTGCAGCAACGGCATGGTCTGCATGGCAAAAATGGGGTGTCGCGATATATACGACATCTATATCAGCCTTCTCGCACATTTCCTCGACAGTCTCAAAAGCCCTGCCGCTAAAATCCAATTCAAACCGGTCGCGGGCCTCTGCTCGTATATCGGCAGCCGCGATAATTTCGAGACGCGGGTGAAAGATAAGTGTTGGCAGCAATACAGTGAAACCGCGCCCCAACCCTACGATGCCTAGTTTCAGCTTGTGTTCCATCTTTCAAATTATCCGTTCAGGCAAAAAATAATTCCCAATGTCGATTTTGACTCACCATAAATAGTAAATATGATGCCGGTCTATAGTTGAATTCTTGTTTTACAGGGTATTGATCATGGATCGATTTGACACCAACGGACTGCGCGGACTGGTAAAAGCCGACCGAGTTCATCGCGACTTCTACATCAACCCTGAAGTTTTCGAATTGGAGATGGAACGCATTTTTGGTCGCATCTGGTTATTTGTCGGCCATACCAGTCAGGTCCCTAATGCAGGTGATTACATTACAACGACTATTGCCCGTCAGCCCGTGATTTTAAGTCGTGACAGGGATAGAAAAATCCATGTCGTTTTTAATCGATGTACACACCGGGGTGCTCAAGTTTGTTTGGAACAAAGCGGTAATACCCAACGTTTTGAATGCCCATATCATGCTTGGGTATTCAATACCGATGGCAAATTCGTCGGGGCTCCTTACCCGAAAGGTTATGAAGAAGGATTTCTTGAGAAAGAAAAATTGGATCTCGTAAAAATCCCTCGAATGGAAATTTATAGAGGCTTTATTTTTGGCAGCCTCAGTAACGATGGCCCCGATATTGATGAGTTTCTTGGCCCGATGAAAAAACATATTGATGCCTTCGTAGACCGCGCGCCGGACGGCGAAGTTGAAGCTTGTGCCGGCGTTTTTCGATACCGCTACAACGGTAATTGGAAGCTTCAAATGGAGAACCAGACCGACGTCTACCATATTATGTTCACACACGTCTCAACGACAGATGACGACGGTAAACAGTTCCGTCGCGAAGGAGCAGAAGAGGATGAAGCGGGAAAGGTCAAAGTGCTAAATAATAGCCAAACGCTCAGTGACCAATGGGAAAAACTTCCGCTGGGAGGTCACCGCCACGGCCATGTTTATATGGGACGCTTTGCCATGGATAAAAAAAATCAGGGGCCAGTATATGACCGTTACAGACTGGCAATGGAAAAAGCCTACGGTGCGGATGCAGAAAAAAATATGACGGTTGAAACTCATAACAGTATTTTTTACCCTCACTGGTCCATCCAGCACTTGACACAGCATATCCGGGTAATGAACCCCATCTCTGTCGATTGCACAGAAAACATTATTATTCCGTTGAAACTTAAGGGTGCGCCTGAGGAGATGTGGCATGCCTCACTGCGAAGCAATAATAACAGCCACTCTCCATCCGGCATGGTCATGTCAGACGATATGGAGGTCTGGGTCCGTTGTCATGAAGGTCTTAAAACACAAAGTACAGACTGGGTCGTTTTAGCTCGAGGCATGAACGAAAAATTCGGCGATACCAATCAAGGCACATACGAATCTGGTGGCACCTCTGAATCCGGAGCCCGGAATCAGCAACTCGCTTGGGTAGACTTCATGTGTAACAAAGATTGAAATGGGAAAATCAACCTTGGAAAATGAGATTGAAAAATTTTTATACCGGGAGGTTCGCTTACTTGACCAACGCCGCTTCGAAGAGTGGACAAATCTCTTTTCAGAGGATGGGTATTACTGGGTACCAACCTATCCTAACCAAAAAGATCCATATAAAGCCGTTTCTCTTTTTTTTGATGACAAAGACCTTATGCGGACGCGCCTATCGCGGCTTAACCATCCCAAAATTCACGCCCAAAAGCCCCCAAGCCGGACAGTCCACATTGTGTCAAATATAGAAATTGATCAAAACCACGACACTCCCGGCGAAATACTTGTTCACTCCACTTTGCAGATGATGGAATTTCGTCTCGACAAACAAACGATCTATGGAGGACGAGTCCAACATCTATTGCGCAAAAAAAAACGTACCTTTGAACTCGCATGGAAACGCGTCGACTTAATCAATTGCGACGGAGTATTCGAGCCCCTCGCCATACCGTTTTAAGGCATCATATTTTAAAGATTTTTAACTCTTGGTGGCTTGGTTATTAAATAAAAATAGGTATGCTGTCGCAGAAAATCGAAAAAAATAGCGTGTAATAATTTTAGGGAGATCAAAATGGCCACAATCGATGCAGATGCTCATGTGCTCGAGACGCCCATTACATGGGAACATATGGACCCAGAGCACAAAAAATTCGCGCCTATGGTGGTCACACAATCAACAGGCGAACAACTTCAGGGTTCCAGCGGGAACATCATGAAAGAATTTTGGGTAGTTGACGGCCGAATTCATAATAAACAGATGAATGTTGGCCTTGATACAGCAGCGGAATCTCGCGAAATGCGAGATGTTCAAGCCCGCATTGATCACATGCATGAGCTCGAAATCGACGTCCAAGTTTTATATCCAACGCTATTTTTACGCCCCCTTACAACGAACCCTGAAATCGATTACGCGATTTGCAAGGGCTATAATCGTTGGCTAGCAGAAATTAATAAAGCAGCGCCGCAAGAGCTCCGCTGGGTCGTTTGCCCACCGCTCCACGCTATGGATAAAGTCCGGGAAGAGCTGAAATTCGGCAAGGATAACGGCGCCTGCGGTATTTTCGTGCGTGCCATGGAAACTGACCGACTTCCCTCCAACCCTTACTTCTACCCGCTATATAAAATGGCAGAAGAATTTGATATGCCAATCTGTCTACATTCGGGGATAGCTAGTTTCACAATCCATGAAGCTTACAGAACGGATCCTGGCTTTAACCGTTTCAAGCTTTCCGGTGTCGGCAGCTTTCATGATCTACTATTCAATCAAATTCCCAGCAAATTCCCGAAAGTCCGTTGGGGTTTTGTAGAATTGAGTGCCCAATGGGTACCCTACGCGCTCAATGACTTAGAACTTAGGATAAATAGGCTTGGGCGCGAACTTTCATCGGACCCACTCGGCGATAACAATATGTTTATCGCTTGCCAAGTCACTGACGATTTGGATTACATCCTTAATTCTGTTGGAGACGATAATATCGTTGTCGGGACTGACTACGGCCACAGCGATACATCTACAGAAATTGAAGCACTTCGAAAATTACGAAGCGATGGAAAAGTTCCCCCCCAGTCAGCTGATAAAATTCTCGACGACAATTCTAAGCGTCTTTACGGTCTGAACTAAGGTCTGAAAGCTTAGTTAGCTATTTCGCAAACTATTAATAGGGAGAAGTTTATGAAAAGAAGTATTACTACTATGTTGGCGGCCGCCAGCATACTTACAATTGGCACTTTTAGCGCCAATGCAGACAGGCTTACAATATTGGTTGGTTATGGTGCCGGTGGCACTTATGGACAGACATCGTTACTTTTGGCTCGCCACCTGAAAGAGTTTGTCCCGGGCAACCCTACTGTAGTTGTTCAACATATGCCTGGTGCCGGTGGTTCGAAAGCAACCAACTATGCATATAACGCAATGCCCAAAAACGGCGCCTTTGTTTTGATGCCGCCAGAGATGATTGTAGTGTCGCAGCTATTGCGTCCCAAAAAAATGAAATTCAAGGCAAATAAATTTACCTGGCTAGGAAGAGTTTTTGGTGCAAATCAAGTAATGTCTATCCGCAGCGATACTGGCTTCAAGACTATCGCTGATTTGCAAAAGAACGAAGTAATAGTGGCGTCGACAGGTAAAGGCTCTCCTACGTTTCTCGTTCCAACTATGATGAACGGAATCCTTGGAACAAAATTTAAAATTGTTGCTGGGTATAAAGGCTCAAAGAGGACTTCTATGTCTGTTGAACAGGGCGAGACAAAAGGCATGACAAACTCTTGGGTCTCTTGGAAGAAAAATAGAAGAGATTGGTTCCTCGGTTGCGGCACAAAATGTTTTATGGTCAAGCTAACACAGGTCGGCTACGTAAAAGAACCAGATCTGCCAAATCTGCCGTTACTAACAGACCTGGCGCAATCAGCAGACGATAAAGCCGCTGCGGCAATGCTGTCCACAGCGGCTGTCATCGGGCGCGGACTTGCATACCCACCTGGTGTATCCTCCTCAAAGATTAAGTCGATGCGGAAAGGCTTCTGGAACACTGTCAATAGTGCAACATTCAAGGCGGATGCTAAGAGCAAACGCCTACCGGTGACACCAATTAAAGGTGCCGAAATTCAGAAAATTGTAAATAATGCACTGAAAATGTCCCCGGAAGCTGTTAAGAAGGCAAGGAAGCACGTTTTTCCTAATAAGTAATGAACAAAAACTTATTTAGCGAAGTTAAAGGGCTTAGACTCGTCTGGGCCCTTTAATAATTCAAAATAACAAAAACAGTTAATCACGAGGACATTTGGGAACGGTTCTTTAATCAGACGGTTTTCAGTAAAAGTTTAGCTGGCCAAATGATGCAAAGGTTGTTTATCTTTGCCACCTTATAAAAATTTTGAATTTTATTAGAGGTTTAAATGTTAAATAAATT
>MDTE01008683.1_pt1 | contig 10287 bp, 8 predicted proteins | sample 811231 | NCBI WGS metagenome assembly MDTE01 (sample SAMN05326651, study PRJNA326480) | marine metagenome | isolation source: seawater | place: Indian Ocean: Red Sea | collected 2010 | reverse complement strand
GTAGAGTACTCCATCACTGTCAATCGTACACATTACGGCAGACGGGAATTTTTCCCTCCCATGTTTTTCCACTTTTCCATCAACTTTGGGATGCAACATTGTTCCATTCATATCTTCAACCGTCATTGGCACATACCGTATCCGCGTAGTATTGGGGGTATCATGCCTGTTAAGAACGTACATCCACTCATCGGGACCAATCGCGACATCCAGAGGACCGTAGAATCCTCCAAGGGAAAGTCGTTGTCCCAGGCACCTTACAAATTTGTGACCTCTCCTCAAAAGAGTAGGATAATCATCATCTATAAGGGTCGATGTTGAATTGTTTTTTTCTTTAGTTGTCATGAATACACCACAGGTAATCTTACATTACATAGCAATTGCCGCTTATCTTACTAATTATGTCTTTTATTGTTAAGGAGATAATATTGTTAGAAACTACAGGGAGCATGATTTTGGTTTTTAGTCATATAATCTGCAATAGATAAGAGGCAAGAATCATTCTAGTGATTCTTGTAAATTTGGAATTTGCTTCAAGGCGCAGAATGTTTGATTTGGATAGAAAAGGAGCTAGTAAATGAACTTTGATTCTTATGAGAAACTAGGGTTAAATAAAAAATTAGATCGGGAAGTTATCGTAAACGGACGTTCTAATAATGAGCCTAGGGATACTTCTGGTGATGTAAACTATCATCCCTGTTTGGAGTCCTACAAACAGGAAGGAGTTTTAGAAGGTAATCTGGTTTACTTTAAAGATTGGAGTGAAACAGAAATATTTGGTGGAACTCAACGTGATATTTCTGTTTATATTCCCGATACCTCTAATACAAAAGATTTAAAGTTGATTGTATTGCAAGATGGAGATGCTTATAAGAACGAAAATGGGCCGGTGAGAGCTATATCTGTTTTCAATAATCTTTTATACCAAAAGAGAATAGACCCTTTCGCAGCTATTTTTGTCATGCCGGGTCGTCCAATGGGTATGAAGGTTAATGCTCCCGGAGAGAAAAGAAGACCAGAAGCTCATCGTCAAAGAAGTGTGGAATACGATAGTTGCGATGATAGGTACTTAAGGTTTATGAAGGGAGAATTGATCCCTTTTGTTTCCGATAACCTTGATCTCAACATATCAGATGATCCATTAAACAGACTTCTTATTGGTATGTCTAGTGGTGGGATATGTGCCTTTAACGCTGCATGGCACGATCCGGATTCCTTTGGAAATGTGATTAGTCATTGTGGTTCGTTTACCAATATTAGAGGAGGACATAATTATCCTTCTCTTATTCGCAACACCGAACGAAAGCAGATAAAGGCGTTTTTACAAAGTGGTAAAGAAGATTTAAATAATATCTATGGAAATTGGCCGCTTGCAAACAAACAAATGGCTTCGTCTTTAGACTACGCGGGTTACGATTACAGGTTCGAGTTTGGTGTTGGAAGCCATAGTTTAAATCACGGTGGATCGTTGTTTGCAGAATCCATTACTTGGATTTGGAATAGTTAATAAACATTTTCTGTTCATTAAAACATGAGTCCGACTGAACACCACTGCTAGAAGCACTTTTTATCATTAAGACTTAAGTGCTTCTAGCAGTGAATAGCTGTTCTTCTTTGGTTTAATTTAATTGTTGCTGATATGCTCCAAGAAGTCCTGTTGTTCAAACCTTCCATTTGAAACGGTGTCTGGATCAACCCCTAGCCATCTCTCAGCTATCGTGGCGTATATACCGCGGAAATCGTTATTGAAGTGTAGGTCTCCCTCAAGTTGATCGCTTTCTTTGAGGGAAGGGTAATCGCCGTACAATCCCCCTTGGACATCTCCCCCGATTGCAAAAGCAACTCCCCCCGAACCATGATCTGTACCAGCAGAATTATCTTTTATTCTACGACCGAATTCTGACCAAACTAGTACTAATACATCGTCTTGTAAATTATGTTCTTTCATATCAGCCATAAAATCACTAATAGCATTGGAGGTATCAGTCCATAACCTTGTGTGCGTGTCCAGCTCTGCCGCATGGGTATCAAAGCTCCCATATGTAGTGTAGAAGACCCTGGTTCCAATATCGGCCGTTAAAACTTGAGCTATGTTTTTCATGGATTGGGAAATAGGGTTGTCAGCATATTCAATGCTTGAGGAATATTGTTCTGGTGCTGTTCGGAGGATGTCGGCTCCTTTAAGAGCGTCCATACCGGTTTGCCCGATGAATTGCGAAACAGCGTCGTGAGCCATTGCACTACCATAAATCTGGGAGAATGCACTTAAGGCAAGATCACGGGATTGTTCAACCTTTATGTCTGGTAATAGTCCGTAATTTTCAAGGTCACTCACGGAGGCCACGGGTACCCCCCTTAGTGATAGGGCTCTTGGTAATCCTTTCCCGAAGTTGACACCGATTATAGGGTTTTCAGCTTTAGGGTCAAGTTCCCTCATAGCTCTACCCAGCCATCCAGATTCTCCGATACCTTTAGACTCTCCTGTATGCCATATGTCTATAGAACGAAAATGAGATCTGTTTGGGTCGGGGTATCCTACTCCATTTATTATTGCTACCTGGTTCTGATCGTATAGGCTCTTTATGGACCCTAGAGCTGGATTAAATCCCAAATAGTCGTTGATAGGGAGCACTTTATCTTGTTCGATTCGTACATCTTTACGCCAGTCGTAATATAGCCCGTCACCGTACGGAATGATGGTGTTTAGTGCGTCATTACCTCCGGCTAGTTGAACTATAACTAGAGATTTTTGCCTTTTTTCAGTTACCATTTTCATCTCCTTATGGTCTCTATTCCCAATGCAAATACTATAAGTGCTTTGACCTTTTTACCAATTTGTTCTTTCGTACACTTGAATTCTGTGTCTGTTTGTCTCTGTTATGAAGAGCCGTTCCTCACTGTCGAGGAGAACTGACACGGGCCCCCAGAATAATTTTTCGATATGTGATGATTCTTCATGAGGGTCTTCGTTGAAGTATTGTATCGCAGGTTCTAAATTTGCTTTTTCTCTTGCTTGAGCTTCCTCAAGGTTTATCTTTAAAAAGTCCTCTGCCCACTTAGAATGAGTAGCTTCTCCTCTTAGGGTCTGTATACATTTCCCATTGGTATCCAATACCTTTACCATCTCGTTGCCCCAGTCTGCAACGTACATATACCCGTTTTTATCTACTGTAATTCCAGCTGGTCTGGTAAATTCAGATTTTCCGGTTTCTGCAGAGCCGTACTTTGCGATGAACTTACCATCTGATGTGAAACGTTGGATACGGTCATTCCCCCAGTCTGCCACAAAAACTTCTGAATTGTTGGTTACAAATAAACCCCACGGCAAATTAAATTCCCCATCCTCACAGCCGTAACTTCCGAATGAATGAATGAAATCCCCGTCCTTTGAGAATTTTTGAATCCTGTGATTTCGCGAATCTGAAATGTAAACATTGTCGTATAGATCATGGGCTATTCCCGATGGTGCGTCCAACAAGCCTTCTTCAGTTCCTCTTGAACCCCACTTATTAAGGAACTCACCAGATTCGTTGAAAATCGATATTTGGTGTAGATATTCGTCAGTCACATAGACTCGGTTGTTACTATCAACTGCGATACCACAGGGCCACATGAATTGACCGTTTTCATTGCCCTTGGACCCAAATATACCAAAATATTCACCCTCTTCATTTAACATCGTTACGCGAATCGTATCACCAGTGGTCTTTTCTGCCGATCTGCTAACAGTGTATATGCGACCGTCATTGTTCATAGCTGAATCCACCGGATAGTAGAATCCTCTGCCCCTCATCGTAGTCATTCCTACGGTGCGTATATATTTTAAAAATTGCGTTTGTGGTTTGTCTTCAGTAACCATATTATGTCTCTATATAAAAGTGGGTTTCGTTGATGTTTGTGATTTAGGCTCTCTGGAATTCTGGAGTCGCAGCTATTAATCGCACAACCCCTGCAACACTTTCCTTTCCTACATCATCAATACTGTTGTTTGCGACTCTGACTACGCCATTAGCAGTTGCGTAATTAACGAGTTTTGCTCGGGTATCATCCTGAATGAATATCGACCCCATATGTTCAAGGCAGGCATCCACTATTTTATCTGGTAAAATTTCCCCACTTCCATCAGAAGATATTTTCTTAAATAATTCCTCTGCCCCAGGGGTTGTAAGACGCCCCAATTCTTCAGAGGCGAAATTCATTCGCTCTACAAGTGCTCCAGTATCTATCCACATTGTGCCTCCATCCCATCCTTCGACTGAAGGAGGATTCATCAAGGTCTGCCCCATGAATTGCATTCGTTGTTCTTTTGCCGGGTATTCATATTCTGGCCTATCAACTGATTCGGTTAGCCTCATAACACCAGTTACTAGTTCAGCAGGACTTTTGACTTTTTCATACCAGCAATCTTTTGACTTAAAGAAATCTGAATTGAAGAGGAATCTCATCATTTCCTGCATGTCGTAATTACTGTCGAAGTAACATTTAACCAACTGATCTATTGCTTCAGGGTCTCTTGGGGGCTGGTATGGCCATTGAGGTACGGGTGGTTCATCAGCCACGAAAAAGTGATACAAATGTCTTGCTATGAATCGTGCAGTTGCTTCTTCTTCGCAGATAATATCAATAATGTCTTCGCCGTTGAAATTTCCTTTTCTGCCAAGAAATTCCTTTTCGCCATCATCGTGATCGTTAGCGTCAAATTCATAGTGCCAAGATATCCTCCCGTAGGGCCAGTCTGAATCCCTCGCTGATCTAACTTCCATGTATTCGGTATTTCCGATTGTCCATCCCGTAAAAGCCCGGGCGCATTCCTTGACATCGTCTTCTGAGTAATGGCCTACACCCATCGAAAATAATTCCAATAGCTCCCTGCCAAAGTTCTCGTTAATTGCATCCTTATGGTTTTGCTGATTGTCTAGCCAAATAATCATTGCTGGATCTTTGGCCATTTCAAGCAATAATGTGTTGAATTTTCCCATTGAATATCTTCTAAACATGCGTATCTGGTCAGAAAGTGGTTTTGAATTAACAACTTTTGGGTATCCGGTAGCAAAAATACCGTGCCAGAAAAGAGCCATTTTTTCCAGTAGTGGGGTATCAGTGGTAATCATTCGATAAAGCCATGCTTGTAGACCACTCAAACCTATTAACATGCTTGATTCGTCCGGGTGATACCTTCGTAGGAGATACTCCGACATCCATTTAGGGTCTGAAGTTTCAAGCACTTGCTCAACAGTTGCTTCATACCCGATGGCGTTATATTTCTCTAACTCATTTCTGGTAGCTCCGAAGCCGGCTCTCCTCATGAGGTGGGCAATCAGTTCAATTTGATTCTCAGGCATTATTTTATCCCTCCAACCAGTAACTCGTTTAAGTTAACTTAAACGGTTAATTATTTAAGTCACCTATATAGTGTAAGTTGATTTTATTAATTCTGTACTTAATGGTCAATGATAATGGTGTTGTCCCGTAATTATGGGATTTATTTTAAACTCTACTATTAGAAACCTATGTAAGCTTAGTTACGTTGTTAGCTAGATTCATGATGTATAACATTTGGAACTTTAATTCAGCGTTGATATACCTGTATGATAAATTTGCTTTTGGAGTCAGATTTCAACCGATATGGATGTATGGGGAATTCGAGATCATTTCAAACGTAGAAAAACTTTGAGGGAGAAAAGAATGCCAGATTTGTCAGGTAAAGTAGCGATCGTGACGGGAGGGGCTCAAGGGATTGGACGAGGTACGGTTCGTAGATTGGTTGCATCAGGAGCAAAGGTGGTAGTGGCTGATATTGACATAGAAGCGGCCCGAAAAACTGCTGAATCAATATCCTCCTCTGGAGGAGTAGCTCATGCGATGAATGTAGATATTGGCTCGTATACGGATTTAAAAAAAATGATTTCCTCGACTGTTGATATGTGGGGCGGAGTGGATTATTTGGTCAACAATGCCTTTGATCAGGAAAAAATGGATTCTGGGGGTGTTATGGACGTAGACGAGGAGGGATGGGAGAGGGGGATACATGCAGTCATATCCGCTGTATTTGCGGCCAGTAAGTATGTCATTCCTGTCATGCAGGAAAGAGGTGGTGGGTCTATAGTTAACATATCATCTGTGCACGGTCTCTTGGTGGCTCGTAAAGCAATTCTTTACGAGACAGGCAAAGCGGCTGTTATAGCTATGACAAAGCAAATGGCTGTGGATTATGGGGAATTTGGTATAAGAGTGAACGCGATATGCCCAGGTCATATAGTTACAGAGAGAGTCTGGGAAAGCATGTGGAAAGATAATCCCGAAGGACTCAAATTTTTTGATGATCAGTACCCGGTTGGTAGGACTGGCGTTCCAGAGGATATAGGCAACGCTGTTACTTTTTTGCTTTCGGATGAAGCATCATTTATAACTGGACATGCTCTTCCCGTGGACGGGGGTTTGACGATCCAATTACAGGAGAATTTTGGTGTACAACAGGTCCACTACGCTATGAGTCATCCTGATTCTGTAATGCCATACGAAAGATAAATATGAGTACACGAATTTAATTTGAAAAATATTCGTTAACGACAGAAAATATTTTTGATTATTGATTAGTCCGGTACCAATTCGGTGGCGTATTTATTTAACAGATTTGGACTTTGATGCCTTTTATCCAAAACAAAATTACCAATAACAAGAAAATCTAAATCTGTCCCCATGAAACACCTGAACGCATCTGATGGGGTGCAAACGATAGGTTCGCCTCGTACGTTGAAGGATGTGTTTACCAAGATGGGACATCCAGTGATTTTCTGAAATTCCTTTAATAGAGAGTGGTACAAAGGATTAGTTTCTTGATGAACGGTTTGTATTCTAGCTGAATAATCTACATGTGTGACCGCAGGAATTGAGGATCTACTCACATTTAACTTATCTATACCAAATAGGTTTTCTTCTTGATCAGTCATTTTTTTTCGTAATTCTTTTCTAACATTTGCCACGAGCAGCATATAGGGGCTATCACGTTCCAACTCAAACCAATCAGAAAGATGCTCTCTCATTATAGAAGGAGCAAACGGGCGAAAACTTTCTCTGTATTTCACCTTCAAGTTCAAATTTTTTTGTGTTGTGTCAGATCTAGGATCTGCAAGTATTGATCTGGAACCTAATGCTCGTGGGCCAAACTCCATACGGCCCTGAAACCATCCGATTGCATTGTTTTCGGCAAGAAGATTAGCAGTAGTCGTAGCGATTTCTCCCATGGGGATTTTGGTGAATATGGCACCCATGTTCTCTAATTCTGATTTTATTAAACTGTCGGTATATGAAGGCCCTAAATAAGATCCTTTCATATCGTCTTCTTCGCTTATCGTTCTTGGGTTGCCCAATTCTGAATGCCATACGGCCTGAGCTGCACCTAAGGCTCCTCCGGCATCACCTGCTGCAGGTTGTACCCATAAATTTTGGAAGGATCCATCCTTTAATATGGCTCCATTTGCGACGCAATTAAGAGCTACACCACCTGCCATACAAAGGTTCGGAATATCAAATTCTTTTGCTAAATTTCTTGTGATACGTAGAACTATCTCCTCAGTCACCGATTGAATGGATGCTGCTATGTTCATGTGAAATTCAGTGAGTAAATCTTCATCTGGATTACGAACTGGATGTTCAAAAAGATCTGAAAACTTTTTGCTTGTCATTGTCAGTCCGGAAACGTAGTCGAAATATGATTGGTCTAGTCGAAATGAACCGTCTTCTTTAAGATCAATGATATTGTCGAGGATTAAGTCTTTGTATATAGGTTCTCCATATGGGGCTAATCCCATAACTTTATATTCACCGCTATTCACCTTAAATCCCGTGTAATAAGTGAAAGCTGAGTATAGTAATCCCAGTGAATGAGGAAAGTGAATTTCCTTTATTATCCTGAGCTTGTTCGCCTTCCCTATAGCTACGGTAGTTGTAGCCCACTCGCCGACGGCATCCAGGGTCAAAACTACTGCCTCTTCAAATGGAGATGGGTAAAAAGCACTTGCAGCGTGGCTGAAGTGATGTTCAGAAAAGAGGATCTGATCAGAATGGAAATTCTTATGTCGTTTCTTGAATTGTTTATAAAGGTAGTCTTTCAGAAACAGTTTTTCCCTGATCCACACGGGCATCGCTAAGCTAAAAGATCTAAAACCCCTAGGGGCTGACGCCAAATAGGTCTCCAATAACCGCTCAAATTTCAGTAGAGGTTTATCGTAAAAGGCTACGAGATCTACTTCTGACATCGTTATGTTTCCCTCCCTCAGAACATAATCGACAGACATGTCGGGGAAACTAGGATCATGTTTTATTCTAGTGAATCGCTCTTCTTGGGCTGCCGCGATTACTTTTCCGTCTACTAGCAAGGCCGCTGCACTATCATGGTAGAAGGCGGATATTCCAAGTATATTCATTGATTAAAATAACGTGTATATAAATGGCGCAGCAGCGGAGCCTTGAGTTAGCACAATTAAGGCGCCAAATATTGCAAACACTACAAACATTGGAAGCATCCAAAATTTCTTTCTCGCTCTAAGAAAATGCCATAGTTCTGGGATTATCGATAGCACTATTGTTTGTCTCCTGTAAATTATCAGTCTCAGAATTGTCGCTTCATTGGTTGAGGATCGTCATCCCGTTCTATCCAATACGACTTTGCCGAATGGTCGAACTTCATTTTCAGCGGATCTTTTCTAGTACATCTCAATACCAATGCGGTCGGTAACACCGTTAAACAATAAACGATGCCCATTATCAACGGGGAAACTACTATGCTTAGCAGCAATCCAAATCTGAACCACCAGTAATTGGGTTTTTCAAACAAATTAGGTTTAAGAAAAGTGATTACCATAAATCCGAAACTTGGGATAAAAGCCCACAGTCTCGGCGATGAACCATGGATAAGTGGATGTAATGCTATGAGCAAAAACACTACCGTGAATACAACGCCGAAACTTTTGGATGATCCGGGTTTGATTTTTATTGTCGATTTTTCACTAACCACTCTATATAACCAAATTATCCTCAATGTAATCAAAGTTTATGTCTTCGCCCAATCCAGGCCCTTGTGGCAAATGTACGTATCCGTCTGAATCCATATCATCTATCTTGGAATTCAGCCATGGATCTACGGCATCATAATTGATGAATGGGTGCAGTAATCCTCTTTCATAGAATTCACCTGGGATGCCCATTGCACCTAAAACGTGCAAATTCCCAGCCCCACCTCCATGTACTTCCATTGCCATCTCGAATGATTCAGCCAAATGTACGATTTTCATCATCGGGGTAATACCTCCGACATCACTTACCCCACCTCTGCTTATATCGCATATATCTCTTTTTATCCACTCGGCTCTGGTGTGAAATTTCCCCTCCGCTGTTTCTGGTCCAATTACAGGTATCGATAGGTTCCTGGTTAGCCATTCATAGGAAGACATACTATGCTCGTCCATTGGTTCCTCAAACCAGTGATACCCCAGTTTTTCAAGCCCTTTTCCTATGTAAAGGGCGTCCAGTCTACTGTAGTAATGGTAGCAATCTAACATGAGAGGTATATCGGGTCCCACAGCATCCCTCACAGCGGCACAGGCCTCTACATCCATTTTGGGACTTGGAGCCCATTCTATCGGTGGTTGCCACGTATGAAGTTTAAATGCTTTATAACCCCTTTCCATGGCCCATTTTGCAAAGTTGCCGTATTCTTCAGGTGTGCTCAAACCACCTTTTAATTCGTCACCGCACATTGTACTTGCGTAGGCGAGCACTTTGTCTCTATATCCACCTAGAAGTTTGTACACTGGTTGTCCATAAGCTTTGCCCGCAAGATCCCAAAGAGCCAAGTCCGCGGGGCTTACGTCTTGATCAGTTAATCCCCTATGTAGACGTTGCCAATGCTTCATGGATTGCCAGTGTTTTTCCCGATAAAATGGATCTTCGCCAATTAAGATGTGCTTAAAAAGATTTTCTGATATGTCTTTGTTAGCACCAAAAGCATGTCCCTGTACTCCTTCATCGGTGTCGATCGTGAGCAAGGTTTGTGTAGCTTCGTGTGGGTCTCCAGGATGAGTATGTCCCTCATCATCCCTCACTATTTGACTTTCATATCGGAATGTCTTGACGTTTATATCCGTAATTTTCATTTATATCCCTTTTTGTGATTAGATGTTGAATTAACTTATAGGACTATTCAACATGACGTTCCGTGTTTGTTTGTATTTGAAGTGATGATAACATCTATCTGTACTAGGTTTTAAGGCCAAATAATTTGGTTAT
>MDTE01037528.1_pt1 | contig 10288 bp, 11 predicted proteins | sample 811231 | NCBI WGS metagenome assembly MDTE01 (sample SAMN05326651, study PRJNA326480) | marine metagenome | isolation source: seawater | place: Indian Ocean: Red Sea | collected 2010 | reverse complement strand
TTCAGCGCACACGCAGTGAATATCAATCCGATCGCAATCAGGTATGTATTCTGGGTCATTCCAATTTTGAATTAAGAATCCTAATTACGTAATTGAAATGACGTTGATTCTTTACAGTTAACAAATCGTTAAATTAGAGCAGCCATCGTCAGTCTGCGGTTTGCGCTGGCTTGGGTGTGGACCCAGGTCCGGTAGCTGGTGCGATTTGTCTCGGGGACTCAGTTCTGTAAACTCGAAGCATCAAATCAGGACATGGAGGACATGAAATTCATGGAGAACGCGACACTCGCAACGCAGGCGGAGGCACTGAGCTCACTGTTGGGACTTGCCGACCCGCCTCTGGGCATAAGTTTCTCATCCCAGGAACCAGACGGGGTAGCAAGGTTCGATTCCGAGATGCCGGAACCGACTCCAGATGGCCGGACAGGCCGCGTACCTGCCGGATGCGTCTTCTGGGTAGAGGCGCGGGACAAGACATTCACGACCGTCGCCGAGGATCACGGAAACTGCAGTGTTGGTTCGCTCACACACGGATTCAAGACGTTGGACGAGGCGGCGACCGGCGCTGATGTGGCGGCCCTGGTTGAATCGGAATGGGTGACGCCCGATGTCTTCCCTCACATTCCCACCGTTTCCGAAAAGCCGGAGTTTGTGACCTATGGTCCTCTCGCCGACGCAACGGAAGAGCCCGACGTCGTGTTCATCCGCTTGAACGGCAAGCAGGCGATGATGCTGCACGATGCGTGGCCTGAACTCCGGGTCGAAGGCAAGCCCCAGTGCCACATCATTCCCATTGCCAAAGACGGGGGTGAAGTCGCCCTGAGTGTCGGTTGCATGTTGAGCCGGGTCAGGACTGGCATGAGCAACAACGAGATGACGTGCGCGATCCCGGCAAATCTGCTCGGGGATGTAGTGCAGAAACTTGAAACGGCCAATAACGCGGATATGAAAGTGGCGGCGTACGCCAGTGCCGACGCCAAGCGATTCGCCTAAGGAACCGAACAAAGAGAGGTATGGCGATGCGCGTCGGTGTTTCTTTGCCCGTGAGGGAAATGCAGGGCGATGTCGGTGCCATCAAGGCCTTCGCCCAGGCGGCGGAAGAGCTGGGCCTCACGCACCTGCGTGTGCCGGAGCAGATTTTTCGGCCAGGAGGCCCGCTCTACGAGCCCATGACCATGCTCAGCCTGATCGCTGGCGTCACGGAGAAGATCGAGCTCGTGCCGTCGGTCATCGTGTTGCCGGCCCGACAAACGGTTCTCTTTGCGAAGCAGGCTGCGACGCTCGACGCCCTCTCTGGTGGTCGGCTACGTGTCGGTGTCGGTGTCGGCAACCAGGAGATTGAATACGGTGCTCAAGGTGCCGATTTCGGCTCTCGCGGCGAACGGGTCGAAGAACAGATCGAACTGCTCCGTCGCCTGTGGACAGAAGAGGCAGTTGAATTCGATGGCAAGTGGGACAAGGTCTCAGGGGCAGGTATCGACCCCCTTCCGGAGCAACGCCCCATTCCCATCTGGATTGGCGCGAGCGGTGTACCCGTTCAGCGCATCCGACGGCGTATCGGGCGTCAGGCTGATGGATGGTTCAATCTTTGTACGCCGGAGGAGTTTCCCGAGGTCCGTGACGATATCTACCGCGCAGCGGAGGAGGCCGGCCGAGATCCCGCCACGCTCGGTATGGAAGCCGGTGTGGCAGTGGTTGGCCCGCGCGAGCACGAATGGCAGAGCCGTGTCGCCGGTTGGCGCGAAATCGGATTGACCCATCTTTGCCTGCGTACGCTGGGTGGTGGTCTGAAAGTCGATGAACACATCGGCCGACTGCAACAGGCCGCCGCGGAGATTCCCAATACGTGAGGCCACATCGGGACCTGAGTCATGAGCGGTGATAACGACGGCAGACTGTTTCGTATCGGCGATGCTGAAATCGACATTATCGTGCATGGATATCCCGGCAAATCCGTCTGCCATGGGGGGATGGGATTCAGCACAATCGTTCTCGTTCGTCGTGATAAACGCCTGGCCGTCGTCGATGTCGGATCCTTCGGACAACGCTATCTGATCAGGGAGCAGCTGGAAGAGCGAGGCTTGAAACCGGAGGATGTCACTGACGTTCTGTTGACCCATTCTCATTACGATCACTCGATCAACTGGACCTTGTTCAAGGACGCCAACATCGTGATCTCGCGTGAGGAACTCGAGTGGTCAGTCACTGAGCCGTGGGGCGAAACGGTGGTTCCCGAACTTTACGTTCGCGAACTTCAGACCTGGCCCACGACGCGGACGGTCGAGGACGGGGATGAAGTCTTTCCGGGCATGACCGCCCATGTAACTCCGGGGCATACGCCCGGCAGCACAGTGTTCGTTCTCGACGCTGGAGAGCGAGACGTCGTGTTCACGGGCGATGCGTGTAAGAACCGGGCGGAGCTGATGTCCCGTGCCGCCGATATGAGCTATGACCAGGCCGTCAGCCGGGCGTCGATCGAAGCCATCTGGGGGTTCTGGACCCGGAAGTCGGGCAGTGTCCTGGTGCCCGGACATGACCTGCCCATGGTTCTGGAGGACGGGGCGCCGCGTTACATCGGGACTCGCGAAGCCGCGATCCGCGCCTGGTTTGCTGATGATCTGAATGAGACCACGGTGATTTCGCTTCTGCCGGATGCTGGCTTGGTTGAGAGAGAGGCAGCGCAGTAGTGACCGGCTCGATCCCCGTCATCGACATCACCGAATTCATGTCGGGCTCCGAGGCCGGACTCGAAGCGGCGGCGGCCGAGGTTCGCAACGCCCTGACGGCGGTTGGTTTTTTCGTCCTGACAGGGCACGGAGTGCCGGGTGCACAGATTGATCGTGCCTTTGCAGCGGCTGCGCGACTGCACCAGCTTCCCATGGAGCGGAAGCTCGCCCTGAAAATGAATGCCCACAACAACGGCTACATGACGATGGGCCGCTACGCCGTCTGGACGTCGGACGTCAACGATAATGACCGGCCCGACCTCAACGAGGCGTTCTTCATTCGCAGAGAGCGGCCGGCCGATGATCCTGTTTATGCATCGGGGAGGCGTTTTCTCGGCCCCAATCAATGGCCCGGCGACAATGATTTGCCCGGATTCCGGACCGAAATTCTTGAATACCTGGGCACTCTGGAGACGCTGTCGCACCGTTTTCTGCCTGTCGTCGCCAGGGCGCTTGGCCTGACGCCAGACTGGTTCGACGCCGCTTTCGACGACAGCTACTACATCCTGCGGATGTCCCACTATCCGCCGGTCAGGGCGGAGGAGAACCAGTTCGGAATTGCACCCCACACTGACGCTAATTTTCTCACTTATCTGCCGCTCACGGAGGTTCCTGGCCTTCAGGTGCGGATGCCGGGCGGCGGCTGGCAGGACGTCCCCTTTGTGTCTGGCGCCTTCGCCGTAAATTCGGGCGATATGGTAAAGCGCTGGTCCAACGGCCTTTTCAAATCCACGCCCCACCGCGCCCTGCCGCCGACAAATCGGGACCGATATGCCTTGCCGTTTTTCTTCGGTCCGTCATGGGATGCCACGATCGAATGCCTGCCCACATGCTGTGGTCCGGACAATCCACCTCAGTGGCCTGCAACCACCTATGGCGAGTGGATGACCAGTTGGTACGACTTGAACTACGACCATAAGGTCCAGGACACGGCGGTCGCCTGAATTCGTTGGTGAATTTCGGACGAGTTTGCCCTTGTGGTTGCCGTAACGGCGAGTTTATCTAGGCGGCATAGTGTTGTGGCCGACCTGGGGAGACACCCGGCGCGGCCGGACAGGATAGGGGCAGCGGATGCTGGGTACGTTCGAGTATTTTGTTGATCAGACAATCAACGGTCTCACGCTCGGCTCCATCTACGCACTGATCGCGATCGGTTACACCTTGGTGTACGGCATTATCGGCATGATCAATTTCGCCCACGGCGAGATTTTCATGATCGGCGCCTTTCACGCCCTTATCGCTTTCCTCGTCCTGGGGCTTATCGGAATTACCTGGATTCCCTTGGCAATATTGATTGTCCTCATCGCGACGATGGTGCTGACCTCGATCTACGGATGGACACTTGAGCGGGTCGCCTACCGACCGCTGCGGGGGTCGCCGCGGTTGGCGGCCCTGATCACCGCTATCGGCATGTCCATCTTCCTGCAGAACTATGTTCAGTTGCTGCAGGGCGCGCGCAACAAACCGATGCAGCAACTGTTCAGTGGTGGCATCGAGTTGATGCGCGAAGGCGACTACGTCGTAACCTTGAGTTACCTGCAGATCTTCATATTTCTGCTCACGATCACGCTGATGACGGTCCTCACACTGATCATCCATCGCACGTCACTGGGCAGATCGCAGCGCGCCTGCGAACAGGACCGCGGCATGGCTGCACTACTTGGCGTGAATGTCGACCGGACGATTTCCCTCACCTTCGTGATGGGGGCGGCGCTGGCGGCAGTCGCCGGTTTGATCTTCCTGATGAACTACGGAGTGATCGACTTTTACATCGGGTTCCTGGCGGGCATCAAAGCGTTCACTGCGGCGGTTCTCGGCGGCATCGGCTCGGTTCCGGGGGCCATGCTGGGTGGATTTCTGATCGGTCTGATCGAAGCGTACTGGTCGGGATACTTCACGGTCGAATACAAGGACGTGGCGGCTTTCTCGATTCTCGTGCTGGTCCTTATTTTCCGGCCGACCGGGCTGCTTGGCTCGCCCGACATCGAGAAGGTGTGACGCGTTGACGGCTGTCGCCGATTCCACTCAAGCGAGGGCGCCCTTCAACGTGCGGGCGGCCTTGAAAGAGTCCGGCCTGGCCTCTCTGGTGATGCTTGCCTTGATGGCGCTGATGGTAGGAGTGCGCATCGCCGATGTGCCTGGCGGCCTGGAAATTCAATGGCGTTACGCCGATGTCATTGCCGCGCTGGTGAGTGTTTTCTTCGGTCGACTGGGCCTGATCCTGATGCGCGAAGGCCGCCCGATGTCGATGGCTGTGGTCGGCGGGGTCGTCAGTGTTGTTCTGCTGGTGCTGTTGGTCATTGCGCCGATTTCGGATGCGGAACCGCATTGGGCGCGCGCGGCGCTTCCATTCAGCGGTTACGTCGTGAATGTATTGTTGCTGATTGTTCTAGCGGCCCTCAGCCTGCGGGCCGTTGCAATCATGCGCCGCGGCCCGATCTCTGCTCCGAGCCAGGCCAGCGAAAGTGTCATGGACCGCATCTCGGCCTCCGTTCAAGAGTACAGCCGCTACATCGTTCCCTTCCTGCTTGCTGCCGCAATTCTCTTTCCGTTCACGCCCCTGGCGGACCGGCAGATGGTTGATATTGCGATCCTCGTCGTCACCTACGTCATGTTGGGATGGGGGCTGAATATCGTTGTCGGCTTGGCGGGATTGCTGGATCTTGGATATGTGGCGTTCTACGCCGTGGGCGCCTACGCCTATGCTCTCCTGGCGACCGAGATGGGGCTCGGGTTCTGGCTGTGCCTGCCGTTCGCCGGGATGATGGCGGCGTTGGCCGGTGTGATCCTCGGATTTCCCGTGTTGCGCCTGCGCGGTGACTACCTGGCAATCGTCACACTCGGGTTCGGCGAGATGATCCGAATCATTTTGCTCAACTGGTACGAAGTCACCAACGGTCCCGACGGAATCTCGGGAATCCCACGGCCGACCTTCTTCGGATTGCCCTTCGTTCGATCACCAGCTGAAGGCGTGGAGTCATTCCACAGTTTCTTCGGCATGACCTACGCGCCGATCGATCGAATCATTTTCCTCTATTACGTGATCCTGGTGATGGCATTGATCACCAATCAGTTCACGCTGCGTATCCGGAAGTTGCCTGTGGGCCGCGCCTGGGAGGCTTTGCGCGAGGACGAAACAGCGAGTCAGTCACTCGGGATCAATCCGAGAAACACCAAGCTGACGGCATTCGGAATCGGCGCGATGTTCGGAGGCTTTGCAGGGTCCTTCTTCGCAACGCGCCAGGGTTTTATCAGTCCTGAGAGCTTCACGTTCATCGAGTCGGCCGTGATCCTCGCCATCGTCGTGCTCGGCGGCATGGGGAGCCAGATTGGTGTCGTGCTGGCCACCATCCTTCTCATCGGTCTTCCCGAAATTTTTCGCGAGTTGCAGGAATTCCGAATGCTTGCCTTCGGTGCGGCGATGGTGCTGATCATGATTTGGCGGCCCCGGGGACTGCTCGCTTTCCGTGCGCCGACGATCCGATTGTTCGGCAACGGGACGGGGAAACGATGACGGTCGCGGCCGGCATTGTGGAATCCGCACATCCGTTGCTGGATGTGGAGCATCTGACGATGCGCTTTGGCGGCCTGGTAGCTATCGACGACGTATCCTTTGCTGCTGCGCCTAGCGACATCACGGCGATCATCGGACCCAACGGTGCCGGCAAGACCACCGTGTTCAATTGTTTGACGGGTTTCTACAGGCCGACCGTCGGGCGCCTCACATTGCGCCGGAACGGGCAGGAGCACCTGCTCGAACGTATGGAAGGTCACCATATAGCCCAGGCGGGCGTGGCCCGAACCTTTCAGAACATCAGGCTGTTTTCGCAGATGTCGGTGCTGGAAAACCTCATTGTCGCCCAACATAACAAACTCATGGGGGCATCCGGCTTTACGGTGCTGGGGTTGATCGGCATGCGGAGCTACTCAGACGCCGAGGCAGAGGCGGTCGAGCTCGCCAAGTATTGGTTGGAGAAGACGGAACTGGTCGAGCGTGCGGATGACGATGCCGGTAACCTTGCCTATGGACAGCAGCGGCGCCTCGAGATCGCGCGTGCCATGTGCACGGAACCGGCACTCCTCTGCCTCGATGAACCGGCGGCCGGGCTCAATCCCCGCGAGTCGGCGGAGCTCGAAGATCTGCTGCTGTTTATTCGCGATACCCATGATGTCGGCATTCTGTTGATCGAGCACGATATGAGCGTGGTCATGGAAATTTCCGATCACATTGTGGTGCTCGACTATGGCCAGAAGATTGCAGACGGGACGCCAGAGGAAATTCGAAAGGATCCAGCAGTGATCCGGGCCTACCTTGGCGAGGAGGGCAAATGATGCTGGAGGTTACTGGCGTCGAGACCTTCTACGGCAACATCCAGGCACTGCGCGGAGTCGATGTCGCGATCCAGCAGGGAGAGATCGTCACTTTGATTGGAGCAAACGGCGCTGGTAAATCCACGCTGCTCATGACGATCTGCGGTGACCCTCGTGCGGCGCGCGGGCGAATCAGCTTCGAGGGTCGCGATATTACGCGGTTGCCAACGTATGAGATCGTCCGCCTCGGCATTGCACAGTCGCCGGAAGGTCGCCGAATCTTTCCCCGCATGACCGTTCTCGAGAATTTGCAGATCGGCTCAACCGTTGCCTCTGAAGATCATTTTGATGAGGGCGTTGCCCGTGTCTTCAAGCTTTTTCCTCTGCTTCAGGAGCGCCGAAATCAACGAGGAGGAACGCTTTCTGGCGGAGAACAGCAGATGTTGGCCATCGCACGCGCCCTGATGAGCCGGCCCAGGTTGCTATTGCTGGATGAGCCTTCACTTGGCCTGGCACCACGACTGGTCAGCCAGATTTTTGATGTGATCAAGGAGATCAATGAATCGGAGGGTGTGACCATCTTTCTTGTTGAGCAGAACGCCTATCACGCCTTGCGCCTTGCGCATCGTGCATACGTCATGGCCAACGGGAACATTCTTATGTCGGGTACCGGGCAAGAGCTGTTGAACAATGATGAGATCCGGGCAGCGTATCTCGAAGGCGGCGCACGGAAGACGGACGTAGGGCAGGCAGGAGACGCATGATGGAAAGCCTGCTTGGGACCACCTACGGAGTCTTCTTCATCGTAACTATCATGGTCATGGGATTTGCGGCGTACATGACAGGGCAGGCCTGTGCGAACACCTGGCGTCCCGCAGGCCATACCGTGTTCTACTGTTTGATGTTGGGGCTGACGGACCGCTTTCTCACTTTTGCGCTGTTCGAGGGAGAGTTGCTTTCGCTGACCGGCTACGTGATCGACACAGCTGTGCTGATTGCGATCGCGCTCTTTGCGTACCGCCTGAACCGCGCCGCGCGCCTGGTGACTCAATACCCATGGTTATATGAGCGGACGGGGCTGCTGACCTATCGCGAGCGGCCATAGTGGCTACGGGGATCAGGTAAAGGGGACCAGGTCGTTGCGGCTCTATGATTTTCTCGACTCGGGCAATGGGTACAAGGTTCGCCTTCTCCTCGCGCATCTGGAGATCGACTATGAATTCGTCGAGCTCGACATTCTGAAAGGTGAGACGCGGACGCCGGATTTGCTTGCCAAGAATCCAAATGGTCGGATCCCGCTTCTTCAACTGGACGACGGGACGTTCCTCTCCGAATCAAACGCGATCCTCTACCATCTATCGCAAGGCTCCGCTTACTGGCCTGAAGACCCAGTTCACCAGGCCCGGGTCCTGCAATGGATGTTCTTCGAGCAGTACAACCACGAACCCTCAATCGCAGTCGATAGGTTCTGGCTGCACTTCCTTGAGATGACGGACGAACGGCGGGTGCAAATTGCTGAAAAGCAGAAAGCGGGACGGGCTGTCCTCAAGCTGATGGACGATCATCTGGCTGACCGTTCTTATCTGGTTGGGGACAGTTACTCCATCGCCGATATATTGCTGTACGCATACTCGCATGTTGCCGACGAAGGTGGCTTCGATCTTGGTGACTATCCGAGCGTCCAGCGGTGGCTCGGCCGTGTTGCACAACAACCCCGGCGTCTCTTGATAACCGATCGGCCGGATATTCAGACCTGACCGTCGGAAGCGAATAGCTACTTTGACGTCATGTCGGTGACTGCATCCCAATCCTCTCCGGGCGGATCGGCGAGGAAGTCCACACACCGTTCCAGAAACGCCACGGCGGTATCGTCATCTTGCGCGAGCGTCTCAAATACTTCGGCGGCATCGCCGAATTGCTTGGCGCGGAACAACTCAAGCGCCTGGGAGTAGACGTCGGCCCTCTGTCGAACGCTTTGATCGATCATTCCTGCAGCACCTAAAGGTTCGAAGATTGTGACAGGTGTGTCACGGCCCACGACTCGAACCAGGTCGATCTCGCGAAATTCGAATGAGTCTCGGCAAAGTTCTGCGGTGCGATTGCTCACCAACGTGGACGTGCCGTAGACCTTTTTGACGCCCTCCAGGCGGGCCGCGAGATTTACGGCATCGCCCATGACCGTGTAGTTGAATCGCTTCCTTGAACCGATGTTTCCGACCAGCATTTCGCCTGAATTGATCTCGATTCGTGCAGATACGATTGGTGCACCGGGCAGTCCGAATTCGCTCTGCATCTCACCTAGTTTTTTTCTGACAGTCCAGCGCGGTCTGAACAGCGCAGACGGCGTGCGGTATCGGCTCCAAGAGCGGTGCACCGAACACAGCGACGATGGCATCTCCGATGTACTTGTCCACAAACCCGACGTTGTCTTCGACGATGTCGGTCATTGCACTAAGATAGGTGTTCAAGAAGGCGACGAGATCGGTCGGCGATAGTCCTTCTGCCAGGGAGGAATAACTGGCGATGTCCGAAAACCAGACCGAAAGCTCGCGGGTTTCTCCGCCCAACTGTGGATGTTCGCGTTGATCGATCAGTCGATCGACGACGGGCGCTGCAAGGTAAAGAGAGAAAGACTTGCGCATCTGCCGTTTGTCGCGATCCGCGATGGCGAATCGGTAGACGGCAAGGATCGAAAAGAGAAACGCCGCTCCCGCAACAGGGTCGATGAGAGGCAGAACAACGTTGGCGTCGCAGGCGAGCCCGGCAATTAGCAGCCACAACGTTGCAGTCGCCAGGATGGCAATCGACGCCGCCAGGATCGGGAGAGTCAGTGAGATGCCTGCCGTCAGCGGGAGGAGAGGAAGCCCATATAGGAACTGCGATATCCTGTCTGGCACATCCAGTAGATCGGCCTGGGCAAGATTGTTCACGGCGGTGGCATGCACGTAGACGCCGGGGACCGTGTCGCGCGTGAACGTTTCACGCACGGTGGATTCGATAGCACAGGGCTTTGGCTGGAAACTGCCGTCACGGGTGCCCGCCAATCGTAGAGACGTGAGCTTGCGGTCCTCTACATCCAGCACCGCGCCGATAAGCACTGTCTTTCCAGCGAAGATCTCATTCATGCGATCGAGCCGGCCTTCCTGGACACAGGCGTGGATATCGCTGCGGGATGCCAGGTCGGCGCTGAAAGATCGTTCCTTCCCGCTGGAGCCGTCGGAAGCATTTGTGTCAAACGTCAGAGGTACACT